>ENA-OPMG01001428-OPMG01001428.1-human-gut-metagenome-genome-assembly--contig:-NODE-1428-length-14419-cov-2.644458_pt1 | contig 14419 bp, 6 predicted proteins | sample MGYA00241522_ERZ501741 | MGnify/ENA primary metagenome ERZ501741 (study PRJEB25962, sample SAMEA2042616) | human gut metagenome | biome: human gut; feature: human-associated habitat; material: faeces...
TCCCTTAAACAGCCAGGTATCCTGCAATACCATACCAAATGCATCCCGAAGCTCCTGACGGTTAAAGTCGCGGATATCATGCCCATCCACCTGAATGGCTCCGCCTGTCACATCATAGAAACGCATAAGCAGTTTGACCATTGTGGTTTTTCCTGCTCCCGTTGGTCCGACAATTGCAATTTTCTGTCCAGGTGTTACATGAGCGGAAAAATCCCTGATAATGATCTGATCCGGATTGTATCCGAAACTTACATGGGAAAAATCCACGTAACCATCCACATGGTCGAGATGCACAGCATGTTCAACCGTCAGTTCTTCTTCCTCTTCGTCCAGAAATTCAAATACGCGCTCGGAGGCTGCAGCCATCGACTGCAGCATATTTGCCACCTGCGCAATCTGCTGGATCGGCTGAGTAAAATTCCGGACATACTGAATAAATGCCTGAATTTCACCAACCCCGATGGTTCCGCGGATTGCCAGAAGTCCTCCGGAAATTGCCACTCCGACATAACCGAGGTTTCCGACAAACTGCATGATCGGCTGCATCAGTCCGGATAAAAACTGGGACTTCCATGCCGATTGAAACAGAATCTGATTGGTATCTTCAAATTTTTTGATGGTGCTCTCCTGCTTATTATATGCCTGCACCACCAGATGTCCGCCATAGACCTCTTCCACCTGTCCGTTGATATGTCCCAGATATTCCTGCTGCTGGCGGAAATATTTCTGCGAATGTTTGATAATAAACGAAATCAGGATGGCAGATACCGGAAGAATCACAAGTGAAATCAATGTCATAATTCCGGAAATTGAAATCATCATCACAAGTGTTCCGACCAGTGTCGCCACACTCGTAATGATCTGCGTCACACTCTGATTTAAACTCTGTCCAAGTGTATCCACATCATTTGTGATGCGGGATAGCACCTCTCCGTACGTGCGGCTCTCGAAATATTTCATTGGCATGCGGTTGATTTTCTCTGAAATTTCCTTACGCATGCGGTAACAGGTTTTCTGCGTGATTCCTGTCATGATCATTCCCTGTATAAAACTGAATACTGCAGAACAGATATACAGGCCAAGTGTAAACAATAACACTTTGGCAATATAGGTAAAATCAATAGATCCGGTTCCCGCGATCTTTTTTCCGAGACCTTCCACCAATGCATTCGTTGCACGTGCCATAACCTTTGGTCCGGCAACGGAAAAGACGGTAGACACCGCTGCAAAAATCATAACGGCAACAATCGCATACCAGTATCTTCCGAGATAACGAACCAGTTTTCCGATAGAGTTTTTGAAATCTTTCGGCTTTTCTCCCGGCATCATTCCTCTGCCCGGACCGCCCATCGGACCGCGAGGTCTTTTTGTACGTTGTTCTGCCATCTTATTTCACCTCCTCGGAAAGTCCCAGTTCTTTGGCAGACAGCTGACTTCTGGCAATCTGCTCGTAAACTTCGCAATTGTGCAGTAATTCCTCATGCGTGCCTTTTCCGACAATCTTTCCATCGTCGAGTACCAGTATCTGGTCCGCATGCAGAATCGTACTGATTCGCTGTGCGACAATGATCACGGTCGTATGTTCCGTCTTTGTCTCAAGCGCTCTGCGGAGTGCCGCATCGGTCTTCATATCCAGAGCGGAAAAACTGTCATCAAACACATAAATCTTTGGATTCTTTGCGATCGCTCTGGCAATGGCAAGCCGCTGCTTCTGTCCGCCGGAAACATTGCTTCCGCCCTGTGCAATCGCACTCTCATACCCATCCTGTTTGCTGTCAATAAACTCTATTGCCTGCGCAATCTCCGCTGCTTCCCGGATCTGCTCATCTGACGCATCCTCTGCCCCGAAGCGCAGATTGCTTGCAATTGTACCGGAGAAAAGAATTCCCTTCTGTGGTACAAATCCGATATGTTCCCGCAGATCCTGCAATGTATACTTGCGGATATCCGTTCCGTCAAGCGTGATCTCTCCGCCTGTCACATCATAAAAACGCGGAAGCAGGTTGACCAGCGTAGATTTACCACATCCGGTACTTCCGATAATTGCAGTGGTCTTTCCCGGCTCTGCAACAAAATCAATGTCCGAAAGCACATCTTCCGTGGCTCCCGGATACCGGAAATTTACATGATGAAAGGCAATCACACCCTCACACTGTTCCATGGCAACCGGCTCTTTCGGATCTGTAATCGTACTTTTTGTGCGTACAACCTCATCTATACGCTCTGCAGCCACACCGGCTCTCGGCATCATGATAGACATCATGGTCAGCATCAGAAATGCCATAACGATCATCATTGTGTAAGTAATAAATGCCGTCATGGAACCAACCTGCATATATCCGCCATCAATCCGCTTTGCGGCAACCCACACAATCAGAAGCGTAATGCAGTACATGATCATCATCATTCCCGGCATCATAAATGTCATAACACGGTTGGTAAACAACTGCGTCCTTGTCAGATTGCGGTTGGCCTCATCAAACCGCTCTTCTTCCCGTTTTTCCCGTCCAAATGCACGAATGACATTTAATCCTGTCAGAATCTCTCTCGAAACCAGATTCAGCCGGTCCACGAGATTCTGCATAATCTTAAACTTTGGCATGGCAAGGGAGGTAAGAAGCATTACAAACCCAAGAATAACAAGCACCGCAAGCGCGATCGCCCATTCCATTCCTGCATGGGTCTGTGCAACCTTAATCACACCACCGATTCCAATGATCGGAGCATAAAGAATCATTCGCAGAAATACTGCAGTCACCATCTGAATCTGCTGTACATCATTGGTACTTCTCGTAATCAGGGATGCCGTTGAAAAATGATCCATCTCTGCATTGGAGTACTGTACGACATTGCGGAATGTCTTATCACGCAGATCTCGTCCGATGGATGCTCCCACACGGGAAGCACAATATCCGACAACCACTGCCGCCATAACCATCAGCAGCGCAAAACCAAGCATCTTGGCTCCGGTGGTCCATAAGTAATGTTTCTGAATGGCATCTACATCCACACCTGCATTTTTATCACAGGAGATCGCATAGGTCACACCCATGGATTTCAATGTAGAAGATCCGATCGCATCAATCTGTCCGGACACCTGCTTTCGCATCTCAAGAATCTGCTGATCCGGTACCTGGCCGGCTGCCAGTGCCTGCATCAGCTGCTTCATATCTACCTGCGTCCCATCCGTTCCCATTTTCCCCGTGAGAGCCTTCTCGTCAATATCGGACTCCTTCATCTGGGACATCTGATATACCATGACGATCGGCTCCAACAGAGACTCATCCATATCGTCAAGCGTATCCTCTTCACAATTTCTCACATAGTTTCCATCTTTTTTCGGCTCCTTATAACAGGCGGCAAATGTTTTCTTTTCCCTGCTGGTCATAAAAAGCTGTGCTGACACAAAATCTTCCTGTGTCATTTCTTCCGGAAGAATATGCTCCACTCCGCTGCTCATGATTCCGACATCGATAATATCCGATGTATACTGTGGCAGGGACAGATCACAAAATGCCTGCATCACAAGAAAAGCCACAATAACCAGAATCCATTTCCAGTATGGGAGCATGTTTTTAAATATTTTTCCCATGATTTAACTCCTTTTCATATGCATAGCTTTTATACTATCATGAACTGATTTCCAGAACAATTCCTATTATATAAAACTTTTCTTAAATTAAAATGAAATGTGTGGTGCAACCACGGGCACCACACATTTTATGTTCTGATTTTATACTGCAGGAATTACATAACCGGCCTTCTTCATTTCTTTTGTAAAATCATCGACAGACATTCCTGCTTTCTCTGCACCAATTTCCACTGTAATGATTCCATCCTGTACCAGGGATGCATATGCACGAATCTTTCCCTCGCGCTGTCCTTCGATTCGACCTTCCACACGTTCCTCATTCAATTCATCTGCCATCAAAACACGTAATGCCTCACACATGATCCTTTCACTTCCTTTCCATTCCCGTACTTTCTCCATGTTACTGTTTACAATGACCTGCAGCACGATATCTGCAAGATTCTTCTCCCTTCCCTCAAAGGTACTCGCCTGCAATAAATACTGGCGCAGCAACGATTCCTCCAGCCTGTCGGTCAGTGCCTTGAGCTGTACATGCATATCCACATCCAGTTCCGATGACACTATGATCTGCACTGGGAACATCGCGCCATTGACATAGTAGATTCCTGCTGCTTCTTTTTTATATCCATACCCAGATTTTTCCAGTTCCCCCAGCAGCTTCACCGGCTTGCGGTCTCGAATCAGTGTAATGGTAATCTCCTCTGCCGGAATCTCATCCACATGATTTGGTAATACTTTATACAGGCACGCATACGCAACCGCCTTGTAAAAAGTATCAATATTCAGCTCATCCTTCGGGGATTTATATTCAAAAATATTGTGTTTCCGGAAGATCTTCCCGATTTCATTTTTTATTTTGCAGTCCTTCTTTACTTTTACAACCGTACAGTCAATCTGCAAAGGTTTTTCCGTAAGCTGGAACTCATCGGTAAATTCCAAATTTTCTGCATCCTCCAGCAGTTCCAGGCGCAAGGCCGAACAGAATGCCGGATGCCACTGCAGCTTTTGGGACTTTTTCTGATTCTCCTGTTGATTTTTCGTTTGTTCTTTTTCCAAATGTTCTCCTTATATTATATGTGGTTTTTGCTTTTATTTCAACGCACAAAAATTGCAGACTGTTAAACCCTGACCGTCAAACTCCGACCGTCAAAACCTGACTATCAAAACCTGACCGTCAAAGGCACATTAAAGTTCACATCTTTCACTTATACAACAAAACAAATGGGATTTCTGGCAGAAACTGCCACTGAAAAAAGATATGTTTACCATAGCATATCCCCACCTTCCTGGCAAGGAAAACTTTACGTATACTGCATATATGTAATTGCAAAACGTATTCTACCTGTGACCATCATAAAAAAGACACACAATGCGATACTCTCTCACATTGTGTGTCTTTTCTTAAATCCCCATACTAATCAAGCAAAAACAAATTCTGGGATTCCATTTTCACAGTAGTTTTTCCCACTCTTGGTGTTCCATCCGGATTTTTGGACTTATTGTTATAAATTTCAAAAACAATATCCCCTTCCTTCTTTTTGTTTTCCCCTGTCGTATCATAAATAAAGTAATACTCACCCATGTTTTTCAGATTTTCAAACACATATTTTTTAGGATTCTCCTTCGTTGCTTTTCCCTCAATCACCGTTCCGTCTTTTTTGTAAATTTTATCTACGTAAGTTCCATCTTTGTATTGGATCGAACAGGTCAGCTTCGTTCTGACGGTATTCAGTTCGACCGGGCTGAAGCGGATTTTTTCCTTAGTACCGTCAAGGTTATTTCCATATTCTTTCATCCAGTTCATCTTATACACCAGATTCGGATCACTTCCATTTCCGGACTCCTCTTTTAAAAGCTCCGCCTCTTCATTCAGGATCTCGACCATTGGTGGCTCATATGTGGTACGGTATGCGGCAATCATCGTATTAATGAAAAGTTTTGCCTCCATATCTCCATCTACCGTAGAATGACCTACTCCGGAATAAAAAACATTTCCCTTACTGTAAATATAGTAATTATTGGCGGCATCATTCGGGGAAGCCCCATAGGTGGCACCGGTTCCATCTCCGTTTGAAGCCGTACCCGCCCATGCACATGGATCTCCGTTCTCATTATCCGAAAGACAGTACCAGACCGTAACTTCCGGATCTTCCATGTCCAGCTGATACCACTGCCCATGCGTTGATGCAATTTTGAGTGTTTCGTCAATTTTAAACGGATATTCCGTAATCTGTCCCGTATTTGTCTTCGTTGCACGCGTTGTCAGGTCATTATTATTGTTAAATCCTGTCAATTTCACGTTATTGTTATTCACGCCACAGATATATTCATCATTTTTATAACTTCTGATCATATACCGGTATGGGATTATTTGATCCGTATTTTTCTTTTCCCATCCCAGACGTTTCATGGCATAGTAAGTAAATCCCTGGGTATTACCAAGTGCCGTTGTAGAAAGTGTACCGTCGCTGCCAACGGTTGTCTGGGTCATTGTATCATACTTATGTTTCGCCTGATAAGCCAGCAGTTCCTTTCGTTCGCTCTCGGTCAGCTTCCCACTCACAGCTTTATACCGGTTCATTCCCATGACATCACGCAGATATGTATTGGCAGAATATCCGAAATCCCCACTGTTCACATTATGCATAGAAGTAAAATCATGCGTAAACAAAACACTTTTTCCAGAGGCGATAAAATATTTCAGGAAATCAATCGCACCGTTTTTATTCGACATATTTACCTTATGGAACGTATCGCCAAATCCCAGAATAAACATATTGTATGTATGATACAGTTCCTTTTGTTTTTTCGACATTTTAGCTGGATTTTCGTTTCCTTTTTGGGCTGAAATATCCCTGGAATAATCATACACAAATTTCTCCCCGAAATAATTCTTCTGAAAATCAGAAACCGTAGTCGTTACCACGGAAATTTTATAATCATTCAATGCATTATAATATTTCGTAAACAGCGTATTTTCTTCCAGATTCAGATACCCCTTATTATTAGTATCCGTATCCGGCATAATCTGAAGCACCTTAATCTCCCGTTTCTGTCCGGTCTGGTTTTTTGCAACCGAGCAGCCGGTACGTGTAAAATGAATGTCCGGATTATCCTTGCGGTATACAACAATCTTCCACTGGATCAGCCCGAAGTACAGTTTGGAAAGTTTTACCGGTGTAATGTTCTGTTCCCCGTCTCCTGCCGTAAAAACATCTCCCTCATAATAAACTTCCCCTGTATCATCCGAATCATCCGCATCCCCGGAGCCATCCACATCTGCCAGCCCCTCTTCAAATTTACCATCCTGATTCTGGTCAATATAAACTTTACACTGATACTGTGCCGATGGCACATCCGTCACCTGAAAACCAAAATCAAGTTTTGATCTGCCAAAACCGTCCACATCCAGATAATTTGCCTTACTGTCATCTACGGAAACAGACGTATCATTTTTCCCCTCAGACGAAGTCGTTCCCTGATATTCATTTGGCAGTTTTGTAAACGCAATTTTCGGACAGACCTCTTTTACCTTTGCAATCAGCCCATTGGTATCTGACGTCTGGTAAATGGTTTTCTTTTTCTTCTTACTCTCCCTGACCAGATCCGCAAGGTTTGAACCGGCATCTATTTTATCGGACAGACGATAGAGGTCATCAACCGCAACAACCGGATAACCGGCATGTAAAAAGTTCTCCAGTTCCGCTTTCTTAATCTTTGTAATGTCATTTCCCGGGAAACGGAGTGTCGTATCCTCTATAACATTATTTCCACTTCCAGCCCACAGGAACTTGACCGAACGGCTTATGCCGTCTGACCTGCTATACTCTGCACTGGTCATTTTATCTCCGGTATGGAAATATATTTTTCCATTCATGGAAGTATCATTCCACACCGTCTGATTCTCTTTGATCCATTTCACGTTGCCATCTGCATCTTTATAGGTTACATCCTTTTCTACCAGATTGTAAGCGCCCTGATCCAGCCCAAGATAAATCATGTTGTACTTGCTGTTTAGATCCTCCGTGGAACCAATAAACTCTGCCGTAGTCATATGGGTAATCTTAATATCCCCGATAAAATTCGGAATCATAAGCTGGATATAACTCTTTTTCAGAGAGTATCCGTTCTTTCGGTCATAGCATGGCTCAATATCCAATATCCGCAGTTCTCCATCCACATGATCCTTTGATGTTTTATATCCGAGAATATAACGGACTGCATCTGCCGGTGTCGCTTTGGGATCATTTCCCGTAAATTCCTTAAAATCCGTAAACTTAGAATTCGGATCCGATGCCGGAACCGTCCCCGTGCCAAATGCCTGTGTGGAAGTTGTATCCCCTTTAAACACAAACAGTCTGCCATTTAAATATCCCTGATTTTCATCGGTAGAAATATTTCCGGCAGTCATATACTTCTCCCATTTATCCTGCTTCGTCCAGTAATGGTACCAGTTCTCGCCGATCACACGTCCATCCACATCGGACGGAAGAAATGTAAACATAGACCAGTATGTCTGCGCATCGCCCGTCTGTGCAGTAAACACACCAGTCTCAACTCCATTAATTTCTTTCTTTTGAATCAAGGCATCTTCTCCATCCAGATACAACCGCTGAAACAGTTCAGAATCCATGGAAAACAGCATGACTGCCAGTTTATACATATTATTGTTATAGCCCGTATCGGTATAAGTATAAATGGTTGGATTCATATTCCAGTCCAGAATATGAAACGTAACCGATTTTCCCCCACTTAAAGATCCCTGTGTAGCTATATACACCCCGGAATCCATAAAAATCGGGGCATAGTTCTCCTCCTGATTGATCTTCTTATACATTTTCTTGACAACATCCCAGCTGATATCTTTCGATCCATTAAATCCATCCGTATACGAAGAAACAGACGAATGCTTTCCGTACCTGTTGTGTTTTCTCCAGATCTCTCTGATATTATCACCCCCGGAATGTACCTTTGGGGAAACCACATACAGATCCGCATAATCTGCCCATTTCGGCTGTGCATTCAGCTCTTCCGGTGTAATCGTTTTAATAATCACCGAATAATTGTCTGCTTCCTCCTGTGTTTTACAGCCGATACTGTCCTTTAAAAAATAATCATTGTTTTTATATAGATAGTAATTCTCTGTTACATTGATATTATCCTTTGATTTATCACCGGTACTTTTTCTTTTTGTATAAATCCGGTCGCCCTCATTGGTAAGTTCACGATCCGTCCTTTCATCAAATGTCTGATCTTTATAATCCGATTTTTCGAAATCATTTACTGTATGCCAGATAATATTTCCATGATCCTGTCTGACAAACGATAAGCTTTCATTTCCGTCTTCCCCTTTTACAATTTTTTGGACAAACGTTCCTTCCCCATCTTTGACGCGCTCATAGTATCCGGTATATTCTGCATCTTTCATGCCATCATCACAGACACGCATATTTCCAGAATATTTTGAAATGTCCCCTTCCGGCTCATCCGGGAAAAAATAAGCCTTTTTCTGTTCGTATTTTGCACCGGTTATGGATGTAACCGTTGTAAGATCCCCATCCCCATAACGCATCTCTTCCACATTTACCGGTTCACATCCACTGATCTGGTATCCAAACTCTGCGTATTCCTCATAAGGCACAATTTCAAGAATCAGAAACGGGTTTTCCTTTGTTCCAAGCTTTGCCGCTGCGGCATTCGCATCGTAAATGTTGCGCTTCGACTCCGGAATCTGCTCTATCTGATCAACGACCCCTCTTGTCATCACCGGAAGTTTCTCATCCGCCTTTAATTTATTCCGGTACCCGACAACCCCAAGACAGACAACAAGCACCCCCAGCATACAGACTGCGGATGCAATTCTCTTTTTCCTGTTTCCGTTATTTTTTTTCTGCCGATGCCATCTTACCATCTTCAATACGAACGCCCCTTCCTTACCTGAGTACATTTCTCAGCTTGAATTCATTTTGTATCGTATACTTCTGTTCCAGATATTGCATATCAAAAGAAACCGCAACGGATGCCTTTTCCGTGGAAGCATTTACTGTGCCGGTAAATGCCGTAACATATTCGCCGATCAGATTTTCCTGCACCTCATCCGTAGCTGCAGAAATCACCGTTGTATCGGTTTTTGGATCTGCCACAGCCATTTTCTTTGTATATAATTTCTTTCCACCTGCAGAGATCCAGATCACCCGCTTGCTTGCAGCCTCCGGGGCTGCGGCACCTGCCGGATTGGTTACCGACGGGGTGTTCGGAATCGTATAAATGGCGATCCCACGGACACCGGACACGGATGGGTCAAGTTCCTCCACCCGGTTTCCTTCCATCACCCACATGCCGATCTGCTCCATCAGAATCTGTGACTCCGACTGCAGATCAATCTGCGCAGACGCGTGGTTATAATTTTTGTGCGCCATTCCAAGGAAAAGCGTTGCAGCGCCTAAAATAACCGTTGAAATTGCAATCGCGATAATCAGTTCCACAAGCGTAATTCCCCTATGATCGTTCGGCACACTGCCACCCCCTTTAAAAAGTTACTGCTCCGTAAAATGCCTGCCGGTATCTTTCACCAGCCGGATTGTGTATGCCGGGACACCATCAATATAAATGGCATTCACATTTGTACAATCGTCATAAAATGCCGTTTTCTTATAGGCAATCTTAATAAATGTCCCACCGGCACCCGGTTCTGTCAGTTCCTCCCCGGTGCTGCTGTCCTTACGGATTTTAATTGTATTATTACACAGCTTCGTCCCGTCAGATGTCAGCTTTGTATCGTCAAAACTGCCCAGATTATCGGACAGGACACGCGTATAATATCCATTGTCCAGCTTGTAAATATACAGATAAGAACTGCCGGCTTTGCTCATCGTCCTAACCTGAAGCGCATCCAGCGAAGAATCCAGCGTCCTTACCACCTTCTGCGTATTGGCATAGTGCAGATGCCCGATCATCATGACAGACGTGCTTGCAAGAATGCCAATAATCGCAATAACGATAATGATTTCAACGAGCGTAATTCCATTCTGCCCCAAAAGTTTTCGTTTCTTCATTGGCACACCCCTTACCCGTTCTTCTTCCAATTATCATAGTTCAAATAAGAATCCAGATCAAGGTTTCCGGAAATATTTGATGCCGCAAGGGAAGAACAGCCTTTGAAAAACTGGGAAAACAGCGGAGTATCCCGTTTCTGGTCCTCGGTAAACAGCTGGGAAACCAAAAGCTTGTTTCCCCGTACCGAAGCGTTGGAATCAAAAGAGATCACCCCACCGGAAATAATCATTCCCTCAAACTGACCGGACACCCTGACATCCCCGGTTGCAATGACAATTCCCTTTGTAACCGTAGCTGGAAGTGCATAAGTTCCGGCATTTTCAATCAGGTATACATCCGCAGCCGGAGAATACACCGTTTCCGAAGCCGTCGGGGATGCCTTGTGTTTCTCCACCTCTGTGGTAAATGCACTCCGGTCAATCAGATAGTCAAACAGCGGATTTACCGTTTTGTCAATCACTTCATGCCCACTGGCATCCGTAGATGTCAGACGGACATTGTCTTCGGTCACTCCCTGCCCCTGATCCGTCAGTCCCAGTTCCAGCGACTTATAGCGCACGGCAAGCTTCGAACAGTACTTCCAGTATAACCCACTGCTGTCTTTCCAGTTGTCCGGCGCAATCGTATACGTTCCAACCTCCAGCATATCTGCAGAAGCCGCCCGTTTTAAAATGTCCCCGGAAAACGTCATAATCGTATTGGAATCCACAATCAATGCATCCTCATCCAGATAGATATTGGCATACTGTGCCGTTTTCCCCTGATTGTTCGCATAATACTCGGAAAAAAAGTCATTCGCAGACTTCTCCGAATTAAAATTCAGGTAATAATAGACCCCACCCGGAAAATAATAGGGAACCACCTGCCGGCTGCTGTTTAAATATCCTTTCAGCGTACTTTCACTGATTCCGGTATATGCCGCATACTTCTTTTGATCCAGACTTCTGCCATCTCCCGACACATATTCCAGTGGAACATAATATGCCAGCTGGTTCGTCCGCGCTGAGATGGACTCGCCCATCAGAATATCCTCGTTACTGGCATCGAGCTTTCGCGAAATAAACGTCCGCCCTGCCAAAAGCAGGTAATTCAGCCCTTTGATATCCAGATGGCTGCTTTTTCCATTGACCATCATGGCACTGCTAAACTCTGCCTTTTTCGCGGAATCCGGATCCTGTACGCCATAATTTTTCTGAAAATTATAACCGTAATAATTGCCCTGCAAAGTCACGGAACTCCCCCTGCCAGCCAGTTCCAGATCATCCGCCACATACATATTTCCGTTCATATGGATAGAGGAAGCACCGTTTGTCCCGGCAGACGATGTCCTTATATTTTCCGCCCAGATCGAGGAACTGCCGTCCCCGACCGTCAGGTCTGATCCGCTCTCCGTCACGATATCCCCGCGTGTAAGAACCGTCTTCCCCTTGATCGTACCGTTTCCGCCTGTGGACGCATAAATTCCGTCTGCCCCGGCATACACATTGCCATCCACCGTCACATTCTGTGCCCCGATGTTGATCTGTCTGTCGGCTATCAGCGCGTAACGCATAAACTCCTGCACCTGCCCACTGCCGGAGAAATTCATCTTCGGAGTGGAAAACACAAGGTCGGTTTTGATCGTTGTCTCATAATCCTGTGCATCCTTATACCGGATCTGCACACCCTTTAACGTAAACGTCCCTGCACCGTAATCCACCTCATATTTTGGATCCGCGGCAGGAATATAACATCCCTGGTCTGCGGCTTCTTTGATGCAGCTTTTTACCGTATCCGTATCATAGCCGGAAACCCGGTACGCCACGTTGCCGGAAGCGTCCATAGTATCCGATGCACCAACTGCCGGATCTGTGTGGTTTTCTGCAAACTGCTTCTGCAGCCCGTCCATATATCTGGTGGCAAATACTTTCTGCACATCCCCGCCGGAAGCAGAATACGTCAGGTAATTTTCAAGGACATCCGCATACGCTTTCTCCAGTGACTGCTCTGCAAGTTCCCTTGCACCGGCACGCAGATTATCCATCAGTTCATCCGCACTGTAGAAATTTTTCTTCGTGCCGCGTTCCACTTCCTTCATCTCAATATTGACAATCGTAATCTTCGTGATCACCACGGCAATCAGGCTTACCACAACCATCAGAACCAGTACGGCAAGCAGGGAGGCGCCACGGTTATCCTGTTTGAACCGGTTTCTTTTCATCGCTACTCTCCTTTCGACGTGCTGACCGTAATATAACGGTACTTTTCCTTATCCGGGTGGTTTCCGCCCCTGCCTTTCTTATATACACTGACCGTCAGATCGACCTTTCGCACTCCCCCGCTGCTTGCCACCAGAGGGGCAACCGATCCAGCCGGCAGCTTAAAGCTGTCCTGATAAACTGCTCCCTTGTTGGTCACCGCAGCCGGGTCATCCGGATACGACTTGTTGCCAAGGTTTGATGCCACAGACGGCATCGGGCATCCCTGCGGCAACACCGTCATCTTATAATCCGGTCTGATGCTGTTGACATCCGCAATATTCTGGCATACAAACACCAGCTTAGGGTTCACACCGGCAGCGTATGTAACCTCCATCGTATCGCTGTCCTGCGCCACATGGTACATAAGGTAAATATGTTCCACGTCACGGATGTCTTCCTCTGCAAACTCATTACATTCGTATACTTCCGAAGGATCTATGCCCAATACCTCATCGCCTGTTTCCCCACATGTATAGCTGCATGTCACCCGGACATGCGTACTGTCTGCCGTAACCGAAAATTTCCGCTTCATCTTCGCCTGCAGTTCGCTATCCCCAAGCGGAAGCGTTCCCGGATGTGCAGCGGCATATGTCATATTTTTTTCCGAAAAATACGTCATTGCTTCCTGCAGCTGGTTATGTTCCAGTGCCACGACATCCTTTGTGTCATCAATCCCTTCGATCTGTGGGATATTGGTGTCATTTTCAGCTGCAGCCGTACTGACAGAAACCTCGACATCATACGTGCTGCCAGAAGTGCCTGCCGCCGCGTAGTACACATTCTCCGCCTGAAATGCCGGTGCCGGGGCAGCCGCCGGAGTCTCACTGAGCAGGGTGTAGCCCTTTCCTTCCAGATAGGGAACACGAAAGCCTGCCCCTGTCGTCACCACAGCCAGCTCTTTTTGGTTTTTTAAATCCTCCAGCACTTCCTGCGCCAGATTGGTTGCATGCTGTTTGTCCGCCATCATCGCATTGTACTTCATGGACTGCGTAAAATAAGACAGCAGCGGAATGGAAATAATGGCAAGAATTGCCATGGCAAGGATGACTTCCAGCAGGGAAAATCCACCATTGTTATTCGGTTGTCTCTTCATCTGCGGACCTCCTTCCCATCCGTTTTACGGTGCGGTTTCAAGCGATGTGCTTCTGCCAAAAATACTCATCACACCTTTTGACATATTCGGAAATACCGGTGGAACATACTCTTTTCCGGTGTTCTCCAGATAGTACATATTCAGGGTCATCTCCCCGTTTAATTTTCCGGTGGAATCATCATAATTTGCCGTAAACTGTGAAATCGTTGTACGATCCTTAAAATTGTTGACATAAGCGATCATTTCCTTTAATCCGGCATAGCCTGCCTCATAACGGATACCGATAGAGGCATAATATCCCCGGACCTCTTTTTGCTCTGGTCCTGTCGTTTCCTGTTCTGCTGCATCTGCCCCCTGTGTGCTCTCCTCACTCTGGCTTTCGGATGCAGAAGATGCCTCTGCATCCGGTGCGGTAGTGGAAGAAGCATCCGTTCCTGC
>ENA-OPMG01001434-OPMG01001434.1-human-gut-metagenome-genome-assembly--contig:-NODE-1434-length-14331-cov-3.157747_pt1 | contig 14331 bp, 10 predicted proteins | sample MGYA00241522_ERZ501741 | MGnify/ENA primary metagenome ERZ501741 (study PRJEB25962, sample SAMEA2042616) | human gut metagenome | biome: human gut; feature: human-associated habitat; material: faeces...
TTCGTGATCATGTCCACAGCCACATTCATGGTCGTGGTGATGATGTTCATGTTCTTCGTGATCATGTCCACAGCCACATTCATGATCATGGTCGTGATCGTGATGATGATGCTCTCCATGTTCATGTACATGTCCGCACTCCGGGCATACCTCTTCCTCAGACATCAGTTCTTCCTCAAGAGATACCGGTTTCTCCATAACCTCAAGGATTTTCTTTCCGTCCAGTTTCTCAATCGGAGTGGTGATGATAGCAGCTTTCGCATTAATTCCACGAAGAAGTTCCATTGCCTGCTGTGCTTTCTTCTCATCAATGATATCTGTACGGCTCATGATGATCGCACCTGCATATTCAACCTGATTATCAAAGAACTCACCAAAGTTTCTCATATACATTTTGCACTTCTTTGCATCAACTACAGTTGTATAGCTGTTCAGAACGATATCCACATCTCCCTGAACACCCTGTACTGCCTTAATAACATCTGAGAGTTTACCAACACCTGATGGCTCGATCAGGATTCTGTCCGGATGATATTTGTCCACAACCTCTTTCAGAGAAGTGCCGAAATCTCCCACTAATGAACAGCAGATACATCCGGAATTCATTTCCCGGATCTGGATTCCCGCTTCCTTCAGGAAACCACCGTCAATACCAATCTCACCAAATTCGTTCTCGATCAGTACAACCTGCTCATCTGCATAAGCCTCTTTCAGAAGTTTCTTAATCAATGTAGTTTTACCGGCTCCAAGGAAACCGGAAATAATATCAATCTTAGTTGCCATTATCTTATTTCTCCTCTTCGTTAAAATTTATATTTCTGAATAACTGCCATATAGCCGTCATTTTTTATATTCTGCCATTTTTATGAACAAACAGAATAGCTTTTAGAACTGCCATCATTATCTGTCTGTTTATATATTTGCCTGTAACGTACTCATTATACATAAGATGTCCAATGTATTCAAGTCTGCCATCAACGCATTTTGACCAGGAAACACTTGTGCCCCCTGGTTTACAGATATCCTGCAGTTGTTCAATACTTTCAGAACAACCTGCCTGTTCACATCAAAGAAAGGGGCATGATTCACCATCATGCCCCCGCCTGTATACACTAATGATCAACCGTTGATCATAAAGCTCATTAATTTATCAATATCGTCTTTCTCATAAGCAACGATCTCAAGTTCCGGAATCTCTCCGCCTGAGAAAATGTTTGCCAGAGATACATACTGGGATAATTTAGATTTAAGGTTCAGTCTGTCACCTTCGCCTGTTACTAATTCTACTCTGCCTTCGCAGCTGTCAACTACAGAAAAAAATTTATCGATGTCTTTAATGTTAGATACTTTCATGTTCATTCTCCTTTCAACATGGAAACCATTATTCTCTCTATTCCTTATGTTCGCGATAATTATAACGCAGATAAATTTCAAAAGCAATTATTTATATTTCACGAATTTTTCATATATTATCGGGCTTACCCTGCAATATTGTCAAATAAATAACATGCCCCTGACAATAATTCTCTCAGATATTCACATATACCCTGAAATCATCCCTCAAAATTAATATGTAAAAATCGCAACCCCATAAGCCGGCAATGGATATGCGAAGGAAAACTCTCTGTTATCACATTCCTGTTTCACTGCCTTAAATGTCTTTGGCTGCTCCAGAAGTCCATTCTCGTCCATGATCAGCTTGTACTGTTTTTTCTTCGGAACACCAACTCTGTAATCCGGACGGTCAACAGGTGTAAAGTTAACTATGTAAAGAATATTGTTTCTCTTTGTAGGAGACTTTCTCACAAAGCTGAAAATACTTCTGTCCCCGTCATTCGCATTGATCCACTCAAATCCTTCCGGATTATTATCACCGGCATAAAGTGCCGGATATTTCTTATAAATAGTCAGGAGATCATGCACATAATTCTGAAGTTCCTTGTGTGGCTCTTCATTCAGAAGGAACCAGTCAAGTTCTCTCTCCTCACTCCATTCACGAAGCTGTCCGAATTCCTGTCCCATGAACAGAAGCTTCTTACCCGGATGGCAGTTCATAAATGAATAGGCAGCCTTTAAATTCCTGAATTTGTCCGGTAACTCTCCCGGCATCTTCTCAAGCATGGAGCATTTCAGATGAACCACCTCATCATGAGAAAGAACTAATACATATCTCTCACTGTATGCATATGACATGGAGAAAGTCATCTTATTATGATTAAATTTACGGAAATACGGATCCAGCTTCATATATTCCAGAAAGTCATTCATCCATCCCATATTCCACTTCAGACTAAAACCAAGTCCGTCCTTCTCTGCATCCCCTGTAACCATCGGCCATGCAGTAGATTCCTCAGCGATCATCACAGTTCCATGATTCCTTCCAAGAACTACTGTATTCAGATGCTTAAAGAATTCAATAGCCTCCAGATTCTGATTTCCGCCATATTTATTTGCGATCCATTCTCCATCCTTCTTACCATAATCAAGATAAAGCATGGAAGCAACAGCATCCACACGAAGTCCGTCTACGTGATAATTCTCAATCCACATCAGCGCACTTCCGATCAGGAAGTTCTTGACCTCATTCTTTCCGTAATCAAAGATTTTGGTTCCCCAGTCCGGATGCTCTCCTTTGCGCGGGTCTGCATATTCATAAGTTGCAGTACCATCAAACTCTGCCAATCCATGTGCATCTTTTGGGAAATGTGCCGGCACCCAGTCAAGGATCACGCCAATCTTGTTCTTATGGCATTCGTTGACCAGATGTGCAAAATCCTCCGGTGTTCCATAACGGGAAGTCGGTGCATAATACCCCGTTACCTGATATCCCCAGGAACCATCGTATGGATACTCGGAAATTCCCATCAGCTCGATATGGGTATATCCCATGTCTTTCACATAAGGAATCAAGGTCTTTGCCAGATCCCGATAAGAATAAAATCCATCATCCTCACGCCCCGGATGCCGCATCCAGGAACCCGGATGTACCTCATAAATTGCCATCGGCTGCTCATATACTTCCTCTTTGGAAAGTTTTTTTCTGGCATTCATCCATTCGCTATCGGACCAGAGAAAATTGGAAATATCTGTGACAATGGAAGCGGTCTCCGGACGCAGCTGTGCATAGTTTGCATAAGGATCTGCTTTGTACAGCTTTCTTCCATCCTGCGCGATAATCAGGAACTTATACATGCAGCCCAGCTGGACACCCGGTACGAACAGTTCGTATACCCCCATCGTCTCCGGTGTCACACGTTTCATCTCATGGGACGTTTCATTCCAGCCGTTAAATTCCCCAATCACGTATACACGGTCCGCATGCGGTGCCCAGACATCGAAGCATACTCCCTCTTCTCCTTCAATTGTCATTTTGTGAGCACCCATTTTGCGATAAATATCATAATGTGTTGCCTGTCCAAACAGGTAACAATCCATCTCTGTAAAATTACTCATAAATACCCTCCCTGTCTTCTCTTATCTATCTTACTCGAAATCCTTTTCCGTTAGTACAATTCTGTCATCATCCGTATAACGGCTGGCGGTCAGAATACTGATAGCTTTCTTTAACCCTCCATGTGCCTCCCGATGAATTGCTTCATCCACAATGTCTTTCACCTCTGTCAGGGTTGTAGCCTGATCCAGTCTCTGAATATTGCTGATCCGGTTATACAATGCCAGAACCGCCATATCATCAATTTTGTATCCAAGTTCCCTGGAATAAGAACGTGCAAACGTAACCAGCTCGTCATTCGTAAAAATCGGAACAGAAATCTGTTCACTGAATTTTTTGGCAAATGTTTCATTCTGCGCAAATAATCTCTTGATGCCCTTGGATGTGTCTTCGAGTATAACGAAAAGACCACTCTCATCTGCGTCCAGCAATCCGGATAACTCCGACACGGTCTTTTTCTCCATATCTCCTGCCTGTTCAATAATCAGGCATCCTCCTGCCACCTTATCCAGCAGCCCGCCGACATTTTTCTGGTTCAATGCTTCCGCATGGATCTTTCCAATCTTTCCATCCAAAACCCCGGTCTCCTGCTGCAGGACTTTGATCATGCTGGTGGCAAGTGTTGTTTTTCCACTTCCCTGTCCGCCTTTAATTACGAGATTCCCCCTCGATGCAGTTTCCTTATTTTTCAGATGGGACGAAGCAACTGTCAACGCTTTGCAGAGCTGATCCTCCATGCCCTTCACCGGCATAAAATACGAAAAAATCGCTTTCTGTTCATCGGTCAGTTCTACAAGCGGGATATTCTGTTTTTCCTCTTTTCCCAGATCCACCGGTGTGTCTACCTGTGGAATATGTACTGTTTTTCCTTTCCAGGAAGAGCGATCTGTTTTTCTTCTTACAAAAGCAAACTCTTCTTCCCTCTCCTGTGCAAGTGTTGGTTTCTGTGGCAGATCCGCGATCGGAACCTCCTCAAAATCCTTTTTCTTTGTTTCTGTTTCTGTTTCCATTTCTTCTACACCACGATTCTCATTTAAGTTTTTGTCATCTTCTGTCACATCGGATGTCTCTTCTGCCGGTTTCTGTGCGGCAGCTTCAGTCTTCTTTTTCTGCTGGGAACGTACCATTTCTTCTAAAGATACTCCCTCTGGCCAAAGTTCTTCGGCATCTGTATCCCTGGCAGGCTGTTCCTCTTTTTTGTTCTCTTCCTCTTCTTCCTTTCGTTCTTCCGGCTCATTCGTTGCCGGCGGTGTTTCCCTTTCCGGCGTCTGTGGCGGTGTTTCCGTCGTTTCCTCCACAATATCCGCCTTCTCTGCCAGTACCGCATCCAGTTTTGGCAATACTCCTGTCAGGCGGTCCATAATATCGCCTGCCTCCTGCAGTGCACGCGCTTTGGCGGATTCGAGTTTCCGCTTTCTGGCATCTTCCAGTGCAGCTTCCGCAGCCTTGCGCATTTTCTCCCACTCACTCAGCACTTCCTCAATTGTCATCTGGCCTGTGATCTGATGCTCAATCATGTTTTTCTCATTTGTCATCATGCTCATCTGACCATCGGAGTCTTCTCCCAACAACTCTTTGAAATTTGTCTTGAGTGAACCATCAATCTCCTCATCTGTCTCAATGTGCCGTGTATTCTGTTCCGGCTGTGCCTCAGGCTTTTCTTCCTCCATCTGCATTTTCAGATAAGGGACATCTTCCACCATACGATTGATATTGTCCAGCGTATCCGTGACCGTCTCTTTTTCGGTTGCATCCATGATCTGCTGCATACCCTTTGCAATTTCCGCCTGAAGATTGACGGTATTAAACCGTTCTGTGTTTACTTCTACTTTTGGAATTGCGACCGGATCATGCACGGTCTCCCCGGCACGCGCCATCTCCTCCACATCAATGTGTGTCAAACCTGCTCTGTCATCTTTTGCCTGACAAAACGACCGATACTTTTCTTCCTGTGTTTTCGTCAATGGCTGATACAGCATTTTCAGTTCCAATGCACGCTCTACATATGGCCCGTCTCCAAACCAGAGAACCAGCTCATCACATGCATCAATACACTTCTCACTCATCCCTGCTTTGTGATACAGATAAGCAAGCTCATATGCCCACTCTTCCGTATATTCCTGCTCCTTGAGTTCTTCAAGAATCGGTATCAGTTCTTCATAAGAAGCCCCCTGTGCCTTCTGTATATCATAGCGAAGTACATATTTAAGGGTGTCATGAGGCGCAATCTCCACAAACTCATCATAATAATCCTGTGCCGCCTGAAAATCTTTCATCTTGACCGCCACTTCCGCAAGACGGTAAATAATCATTCTTCCGATCGGCGAGCGGTCATATGCCATCAGCAAAACTTCCCGGCTCTCCTCATAACGCTGTACTTTTTCGTACACTTCCCCAGCTTTTACCAGACCATTTACATTTTTAACCTTATTCCAATTGATAGTATCTGCAATATCTGCTGCCTCATCGTATTTCTCTTCCGCATAATGGGATTTCATCTGATCAAGCTTCAGATTATATTCGTATTTGTCCAATTGTTATCTCCTTAAAATATCCCCAAACAGGTCTATCTGTCTATTTTCAAGTATACCATAGGCGGCAATTAGTGTCAAAAAATAATCCGAAAAAAAGAGCTGCACACAAACGCGTACAGCCCTTGAAATTACTGGTTTTTCTTTGTTTCGTCTTTCTTTCCGGAATCTTTTAAAGTTCTCTTTTTCTTTTGTTTTTCCCCGTAATATATGATCGCACCGGTTGCCTCATTCACACCGGCCGCCTCCACATATGCCTCCGTTACGGTTGTAAGGTTTTTCTTCCGTATGCTGTGGTTTACCAGTCTGCGGATGATATAGTAAATCATTGCAAACACCGGAACCCCAAGCAGCATTCCCAGAAATCCAAACAGTCCGCCTCCGATCAGAATCGAAAACATTACCCAGAACGCGGATAATCCGGTGGAATCACCTAAAATCTTCGGTCCGATAATATTTCCATCCACCTGCTGCAGAACGATAATAAATATCAGCAGATACAACGCATGCAGCGGACTCTGGATCACCACCAGAAGAAGTGTCGGAATCGCACCGATAAACGGTCCAAACACCGGAATGACATTCGTCACACCAATGATAACCGCAACCAGTATCGTATCTGGGATATGCAGGATCAGACATCCAAAATAACAGATTACTCCGATGATGGCAGAATCTATAATCTTTCCAATGATGAAACCACCAAATACTTCATCTGCCTTGTGGAAAACTTCGATAATAATGTTTCCATGTTTCGGTTTAAAGATCGCATACACAATCTTTTTGCTCTGTCCCACCAGGCTTTCTTTAATGGATAAGACATAAACAACGACAATGATCCCAATGATGAAGTTTAATATGGATTTGACCATCGTGATTACGCCGGAAGTAATCTGCAGCAGATATTGCTGCATCTGTGGCAGCAGATCCTTCGTTGCCCAGTTTTCCACCTGATCCGTCAGTTTTGTCAGCATATCACTGATGGTATCTGTCACTCCATAGGCTCCGAGTTTTCCACTTTTCACCATATGGATCAGGCTCTCCACATTACCAGGCAGTGCTTCCACCAGCCCGGTAACACTTGATACCACCGAAGGAACAATTGCCGCAATCAAAAGTACCAGAATCACCAGAAGAAACAGGATTGCCCCGGCAATGGACAATCCACGTGCCACTTTAGCCGCTGATTTTTCTGATTTCATTTTCTTTTTCAGAAACGGCAGCCAGTGCCGCTCCTGAAATTTCATAACCGGGTTAAGCAGATAAGCAAGTCCCAGTCCGATAATAATCGGCTGCAATGCACCTGTAATCAGATGCCAGGTATCTGCAACCCCCTTGTACCGGAGCACCAGGAAGAAAAATACGGTACAACAGGCAAAGGTGAGAAATACCATCAATCCGATTTTAATCAGAAGAACCGTCTGACGCATGCCATCCTCACTCTGTTTGATCTGTTCCATCTGTTTTTGTTTTTCCACGTCTGTCATACAAGATCTCCTATCCGCGGTAATAATTGATCAGGCAGCCTTTGAGAATAATATCTTTCTCATCTGGTGTCAGTTCTCCCATACGCAGGGTAAATGGCTTTAAAGCACCATCCTTTACCACATATGCCTCAAATTCTGTTTTTCCGTCTGCGATCGCCTCACGGATCTTTGGAACAAACAGGTAATCCAGATTGTGGAACGGAAGCTCTCCCTGATCAATAACAAACGGGATCATACCCCAGTTAATCAGGTTGGAACGGTATCTCTTGGTCGCATATTCATTTGCAATGTTTGCCCATCCGCCAAGTACCTTCTGGCAGGAAGCCGCCTGCTCACGCGCAGAACCGTCTCCCGGTTTTACTGCAAAAATCGTACTTCCAAAACCAACGTTTGAGCGGTTGACATCGGAGAACGTTGCACGGATGGTATCCATAACCGGATGAATCTCCGGAAGTGCATCCCCCGGACAGGTATCTGCTTCGACAGCCTTCTGTGCCTTCTGTACTTCCTTGGCACGTCCAACATATTCCGGATCCTTTCTGGAAAGTGCAAACTCTGCCAGTCCCAGTGGGTTGGAACGGAAAGAGGATGTCTCTCCGGAAGGAATCAGCTCGTCCGTTGTGGTCACCGGATCGTGAATCTCGGAAACAACTTTCAGCACAAGATTCTCTGGAAGCGGGCTCATAGCCGGCCAGTCCTTGATATTTGGTCCAAACTGAATCTCTACGTCCGGATCTGCCACACCCTTGCTGTCAAATACACGGTTTTCATAAATGGTCTTATCAAAGAAGTATTTCGGCTTGCTGTAGTTTACATCAATATCGGTAGCTGCGGTAAGGAATCCCTTATTTGCAGCGGTTGCAGCGATAGAACGCGCATCCATCAGTGCTACGGAAGCAACCTGTCCGTTCTGTACCTTAGATCCCTCACGATTCGGGAAGTTACGTGTAGAATGACGGATAGAAAATGCATTGTTCGCAGGCGTATCTCCGGCACCAAAGCATGGTCCGCAGAATGCAGTCTTGACAATAGCACCTGTCTCTAACAGATTGGCAACGGCACCGTTCTTAACCAGTTCCATATAAATCGGAGTGGAAGCCGGGTAAACACTCAGCGTAAACTCGTCCGCTCCAATGGAAGAACCCTTTAAGATGTCTGCTGCATCACAGATATTTTCAAATCCACCACCAGCACATCCGGCAATGATACCCTGATCTACATACAGTCTTCCGTTCTTTACTTTGCTCTTTAAGTCAAGGTCTACTTTTCCATCAAAACTTACCTGTGCACGCTTCTCACAGTCATCGAGAATATCCATCAGGTTTGCATTTAATTCCTCGATCGTGTATGTATTGCTTGGATGGAACGGCATGGCGATCATTGGCTTAATCTCGCTTAAATCAAGTTCGATAAAACTGTCATAGTATGCAACTTCTCCCGGATTCAGTTCCTCGAAATCTCCGGTTCTTCCGTGAATCTCATAGAATTCCTTCACCTGGTCATCGGTTCTCCAGATGGAAGACAGACAGGTTGTTTCTGTTGTCATAACATCGACACCGATACGGTAATCAACACTCAGATTGGACACGCCCGGTCCGACAAACTCCATCACTTTATTCTTTACAAATCCGTTGGCAAATACTTCACCGATAATGGCAAGTGCGATATCCTGCGGACCGACACCCTTCTGCGGGGTACCTGTCAGGTAAATGCCGACAACTCCCGGCATATCAATATCGTAAGTCTTATTCAAAAGCTGCTTTACAAGCTCCGGACCACCTTCTCCAATTGCCATGGTTCCCAGTGCTCCGTAACGGGTATGGGAGTCTGATCCAAGGATCATCTTTCCGCCGCCTGCAAGCATTTCTCTTGCGAACTGGTGAATAACTGCCTGATGAGGAGGAACATAGATTCCACCGTATTTCTTTGCACATGTCAGTCCAAACATATGGTCATCTTCGTTGATGGTTCCACCGACTGCACACAGACTGTTGTGACAGTTGGTGAGTACATAAGGAATCGGGAACTTCTCAAGACCTGATGCCCTGGCGGTCTGGATGATGCCGACAAATGTAATATCATGGGAAGTCAGCTTATCAAATTTGATCTGCAGTTTTTCCATGTTGCCGGATGTATTGTGACTCTTTAAAATTCCGTATGCAATGGTTTGTTTCTTTGCATCTTCCGGTGTAACAGTCTTTCCTGTCTTTGCATTGACAGCAGATGCCGCTTCCGGTGAATTAATGACAACATCCCTGCCGTTGACCAGGTATGCGCCGTTCTCGTATAACTTCATAGTTTCCTCCTTGTTTTCGAAATCATGGTTAATGATAATTATATAATAAAATGTATTTTTATGCAACGACTGCAAACGTAATGGATGCCGCAAACAGATCGCCATCTACCAGGATTGCAAACTCACCGCCCATCAACTGTGTAAGATTCTTTGCAATGGACAGTCCAAGACCGCTTCCCTCTGTCGTGCGGGATTCCTCTCCCCTCACAAAACGCTCCGTCAGGTCTTTCCTCGCCGCTCCCTGTTCCGGCAGCGGATTTTTCGAAATATTTTTGATACGGAAAACCGCATTGTTCTCCTCTACTTCCAGATCTACATAAACCCTGGTATTTTCGAGTGCATATTTTGCCGCATTGGTATACAGATTTTCAATTGCACGGTAGAGCTGCCGTCCGTCTGCCCGGATCATCACCGAATTGTGCGGCAGTTTCGTCACAATGGTCAGCCCCCGTGCCTCAAAACGTTCATTGAACTCACCCCCCGTCTGGTACAGTAGTTCTACCAGATCGATGGTCTGCATATCCAGCTGGATATTTCCGGAACTGATCTTTGATGCTTCGACCAGATCCTCCGTCAGCTGTTTCAGCCGCTGGGATTTTTCATCCAGAACCCGGATATAATTACGTGCATTTTCGTTTTCCAGGTTTTCACGTTTGAGCAGATCCACATAATTGACAATGGAAGTAAGCGGTGTTTTGATATCATGGGAAACATTCGTGATCAGGTCTGCCTTCATCCGTTCATTCCGGATCCGCTCCTGAATGGCTTCGCTCAGCCCTGCACGGATATTATTCACAGAAGCTGCAATGCCTCTTTCCTGTCCGTGAAACTGTTCCACATCCAGTGTCGTATCCAGTGCCCCTGCCGCAATTTTTTCAATTGCATGCTGGATCTCATATCTTTCGCGCGCCTTACGCGTACACAGTCTGGGATTCTGTCCGGAGATAAACACCCGTCTCAGGAAGCTTCCTGCCTGATAGATCAGACTGTATGTCAGAAGGGTATTGTTTTTGACCCGCCGGACAATGCTCATATAAAACAGCAGGAATACAACATCGACCAGATACCCGACTGTTCCGACCGCTACCATCAGTCCGGACAGTTCAAACTGGATGTCATGGAGATTTCTCCCCAAAAAGAGCACAAGATAAATGAATGCCACAAAAAGCACCATCTGGATATCCGTATAAATTTTATCGATCCAGGTCAGGTAAATGGTTGCATCCTCCTCCGACCGGCGCCCTGCAACACCTGTCAGATAGGCAAGAAATACAAAGCTTCCGACCATGCCGATCACCATAAACAGGCTGAGAATCCTCAGCCCTCCGATATGTCTGCGCAGATTGTATCCGATCCCATAGATTCCGCAAAGCATCATAATCAGGAACATCTGATGCATGACAATGGCTGCGCCCTTTTTTCCGCTGGAGAATTCTTTCATAGACAGCTACGCCCCCGCTTCGATTTTATAGCCGACACCCCAGACCACTTTCAGATACCGCGGTTCTTTCGGATTGATTTCGATTTTTTCCCGGATATGCCGGATGTGGACAGCAACTGTATTGTCAGCGCCAATTGCTTCTTCATTCCAGATTTCCTCATAAATCTGACTGATGGAAAATACTTTTCCTTTATTTTTCATTAAAAGCAGAAGGATGTTGTATTCGATCGGAGTCAGTTTGACCTCTTCCCCATCTACCGTAACTTTTTTTAATTCATCGTTAATAACCAGGCCGCCGGCTTCATAAACGGCATCACCGGAAGGGGTGCTCGAAAGTGTGGTATAACGCCGCAGCTGTGACTTCACACGGGCAACCAGTTCCAGCGGATTAAACGGCTTGGTCACATAATCGTCCGCCCCCACGTTCAGCCCCAGAATCTTATCCGCATCTTCTGTCTTGGCAGACAGGATGATAATGGGAATGCTGCTTGTTTTACGTGCCTGGAATGTCGCACGGATTCCATCCAGTTTCGGCATCATCACATCGATCACCATCAGATCAATTTTCTTTGTGCGAAGCATATCCAGAGCCTGTTCCCCGTCATATGCTTTTACTACCTGGTATCCTTCCTGAATCAGGTAAATCTCAATTGCGTCTACAATTTCCTTGTCATCATCACACACCAGAATCGTCATGCGGATGTCCTCCTATCAGGTTCTTGATCTTGTTCTGAAAGCCGGCGGATTTTTCTTTTTCTTCTGCCGCTTCCTGTTCTTCCTGTTCATCTTTCCACTTAAAATAATCAGCATCCAGATTCACACGCAGTTGTTCTTCCAGCTGCTTTAACTCTTCATCGTCATCTTCTACCGTAACCGGTGCCGGAATCTCCGGCTTCGGCGACAGCTTCTTTGGTTTTTCCACCGGCTTTTCCACCGGCTTTTCTACTGGTTCTTCCGCAAGGTCTTCTACCGGTTCTTCCGGTACGGAAAGTCCAAGCTTATCCAGATATTCCTGGTTAATCTTAATATCGGTCTGCCGGTTTGCGTAAATTGCTTTTTCTTCCCGCTTCTCCTGCTCGTACTCCGGTCTTCCTTCCATCTTTTCCTTCTCAATCTCGCGGTTTCGCTCCTCGATGATCTTTAAGTACTTTTCGGTATCAACCAGATCCTGCAGCTGTCCTTTGAGTTCGGACTTGTTGGTTCTTAATGTCTTTTCTTCTTTTTCCATCTGTTCTTTAATTTCCTGATAGATGGCACCGACCTTTTTGTCTGCCTCCTGCATGATATCCTGCATACGGTTTAACGTTTCATCCATATACATGACAGATGCCGCATAAATGTCCTCTGCCTTACGGCTTGCATCCCAGATGATCTGATCTCCCTTTTTATGGAAATCGCGCTCTGCCTTATCACGGCTTCGAATGGTCAGCTCGTATTCATCCATAATCTGATAAATACAGGTATTTAATTCTGCCAGCAGATCAATCACCTGCTGCTTATCTATGATAACTTTACTCGGCTCTTTCGGATACGGCTCACTCTTCGACAGCAAAACGTGAAGACTGCGCAGTACCTTTTCCGTATTGTCCTGTGCTCCCATGTGTCCTGATTCCTTCCATAATAGATAATTCCGTACTTTCTATTATAATCAATCCCCCTATAATACGCAATATTTTAGATTCTTAGGTTTTTCTAAATTTTATTACACAAAACTTTATTTTTTACAGACACAAGGTTATAATAATTTTTTGAAAATGAACCTGTTTAATAAAGGATATATACTATGAATATCGTCAAAACTTACGGAAATTATATTAAAAAATATGCCGGCACCCACCCGGCAGTTTCACGCAAAATGATTGACATCGGATTACATCTCGAACAGTTCCGGACTGAACATTTTGCAGAAAAAACAATGCCGAAAGCATATCAGAAGCTGAATACGCTCGGCGTAAAAAATACGCTTCATGCGCTGGAATACCCGGAATCCACGGTCTGGTGCAATCTGTTTGCACCCGTGGAAATTTTCCAGTGCTTCGGACTCAGTGCGCTTTCCATGGAATGTCTTTCCTCGTTTCTCTCAGGATTTACGTGTGAAGACTATTTTATCGACCGCGCAGAAAGCCGGGGAATTGCCTCCACGCTCTGTTCCTATCACAAAGATTTTATCGGTGCCGTAGACTCCAGAATTATTTCACCTGCCAGACTCGGTGTGACAACTTCCATGATTTGTGACGGCAATATTAACACATTCCGCTATGTCAGCCGGCACACGGATCTTGACACTTATGTGATCGATGTGCCGGACAGCTGTTCTCCGGAAGCCGTGGAATATGTGACCATGCAGCTGAAAGAACTGATTCAGAAACTGGAAGCACTGACCGGAAAACGTCTGTCCATGGATGACCTGTCGGAAACACTTGCCCGCGAAAACCAGTCGAAAGCTTATTACAAAGAGTTTTTAAAACTGCAGGCAGAGCGCTATTATCCATCGACACTGACTCTGCAGATGTACATGCTTTTTGCCACCCACTTAAACATCGGAACACCGGAAACACTTGATCTGTTCCGCAGTTTTGCCGAGGATATCAAACAATATCCAAAATATGACGGCACCCGGATTGTGTGGGTACATCTGCTTCCTTTTTATCAGGAAACACTCAAACACTATTTTAACCTGAACAGAGATTACCAGATCCAGTGTACCGAAATGAACCTGGATTACATGGACGAACTGGATACCACCCACCCACTGGAAGCACTTGCCACTAAAATGCTAAACAATCTCTATAACGGTCCATACGAAAAAAAAGCAAATATGCTCGTAAAACTGGCAAAAGAAATGCATGCCGATGGCGTCATTAACTTCTGCCACTGGGGCTGTAAGCAATCTGCCGGCGGAGTATTCCAGCTTCGCGAAACACTCAAGGCCGCGGATATTCCACTGCTCGTTCTGGATGGCGATGCCATGGACCGCCGGAACAGCCATGACGGACAGATCAAAACCCGTCTGGAAGCTTTTCTGGAAATTCTGGATAAAGAGAGGAATTCATCATGTTAGGTTATGTATGTAAATATACCCCCATGGAATTATTTGAAGCCATGGACACGGAAATCACACGTCT
>ENA-OPMG01001440-OPMG01001440.1-human-gut-metagenome-genome-assembly--contig:-NODE-1440-length-14310-cov-3.154753_pt1 | contig 14310 bp, 9 predicted proteins | sample MGYA00241522_ERZ501741 | MGnify/ENA primary metagenome ERZ501741 (study PRJEB25962, sample SAMEA2042616) | human gut metagenome | biome: human gut; feature: human-associated habitat; material: faeces...
TTCTGACCAGGGAAATATTGCAATATGCTTCTACCATTGAGGAAGCATACGCTATCGCCCGGAAACGGAAAACATTTGTGTCGGAGTCCATACTGGTGGGTTCGGCCAAGGACGGCAGAGCCGCAATTATCGAGAAATCGCCGGAGAAAATAGCCTTATTCACAGGAAACGGGCAGCAGATCATCTGTACCAACCACTACCAGTCGGAAACCTTCGGCCATGACAAACGGAACCTGGAAAACATAGAAACTTCGGACAGCCCCTACCGCTTTGCCCGCTTGCAGGAACTGCTGAAAGAAAACGCACCGATAGATGCCCCCAAAGCCGCCTCTATCCTGCGTGACCACAAAGGCCTGCAAAACACAGACCTGGGACTGGCCAACGAAATGGCCATCAATCAGTTTATTGCCCATCATTCCGTCATCTTCCAACCGGAGAAACGGCTGATGTGGGTATCGACCTCTCCCTGGCAATGTGGGAAATACGTAGCCTATGACCTGAATAAGATATTCAAAGACACGATTGATTGGCAACACGAAATATACAGTTCCGACCTGACCATTCCGGAAGATAAATTCATCGACACACCGGAGTTCCAGCATCTTCTCACGTATAAGAAACTGACTCCGCTTTTATTGAAGAAAATCAGAAAAAAGGAACAGATAGAGGAATCTGTTTTAAAAACATACCAAGCCTCCAATCCTTCCCTATACTATGTATATGAAGTAATAGGAGATTACTACGAGGCCATGCAGCAATCTAAACAGGCCATTGCATACTGGCAACAGGCATTGAAGAAATCCATTCCCAAGTTGCAAGAGAAAGAACGTATCCAACAGAAAATTCAAAAACAATCCAAAGATGGAAAAGAATCCTGAAATTCAGTTCCGCTCACCGGAAGATATCAAAAGCTATCAGGAAGAACAGTTAGCCAAAGTGTTAGCCTACCTGCAAGCACATTCCAAGTTCTATCAACAGATGTTTGCCGAACATCACATTGATATCAATCAAATAAAGACGATTGAAGACTTGCAACAGATCCCCGTCACTACCAAGACGGACCTGCAACTCCATAACGATGATTTCATCTGCGTAGACAAAGAGGAAATTATCGACTATGTGACGACTTCGGGCACATTGGGAGATCCGGTCACTTTCGTTCTCACCTCTGAAGACCTGGACCGTCTTTCTTACAACGAATACTTATCTTTCACCACCACCGGATGCACCAAGCAAGATATTCTTCAATTGATGACTACCATCGACCGCCGTTTCATGGCAGGCTTGGCATATTATATGGGAGCCCGCGAACTGGGTATGGGAGTGATCCGTGTAGGCAACGGCATCCCGGAACTGCAATGGGACACAATTCGACGGATACATCCGACTTGTGGAATGGTAGTCCCCTCTTTCCTTATCAAACTGATAGAGTTTGCCGAAAAGAATCATATCAACCATAATACCTGTTCCATGCAGAAGTGCATCTGTATCGGAGAAGCATTGCGCAATCAGGAATTCCAGTTGAATACGCTCGGACAGAAAATACACGATAAATGGCCTGCCTTGCAGTTGTATTCCACTTATGCCTCCACCGAAATGCAGTCGTCCTTTACCGAGTGTAATGAATTCCACGGAGGGCATTTGCAACCGGAACTTATCATTGTAGAGTTTCTGGATGATAACAATCGTCCTGTGGAAGAGGGAGAAGCAGGGGAAGTGACGATCACGACGCTCGGAGTCAAAGGTATGCCGTTGCTCCGTTTCAAAACAGGTGATATTTGTTACCACCACACCGATCCCTGTGGTTGCGGGAGAAATACCATCCGCCTAAGCTCCATCCTCGGCCGGAAAGGACAAATGATTAAATACAAAGGAACGACGTTGTATCCGCCTGCATTATTCGACATTCTGGATAATATACCTTCGGTAAAAAACTATATCATTGAAGTTTATACCAATGAATTGGGAACGGATGAGATTCTGATTCGTATCGGAAGCGAGAACCGTAGCGAAGCCTTTGCCAAAGAGATTAAAGATCTGTTCCGTTCGAAAGTCAGAGTGGCGCCAAGCATCAATTTTGAATCGGCAGAGTACATTGCCAAGATACAAATGCCTCCAATGAGTCGAAAAACGATAAAATTCATTGATTTACGATAATTATTTTCTACTTTTGGAAGTTAGTAACCAACTATATCACTTTAACATTAACGTATATGAAAAAACTTATTCTATTCTTATTCTTGAGCACGAGCCTGTTCTGTTTCGGACAAGGCAAGAGTGCATTGAAAGACATTCAGTCTATTAAGTTCTATGGGGTAGACTACTCCCAAGTAAAAATTTTCGGTGCAGATGAATCACCGGCACAATTCAAAGATGCTTTCAGACGTATCAATGAACTGTTCATCACAGAAGCTAAGAAGTATAACGTAGGAAAACAATTGAAAAAAGAAGTGACAGAGATTTCACTGGATGCCGTTAATCAGGTGAACGAAAACATCGACCTGACCGAGCTAATGACTGCTAAAAGAGAATATACTCTTAGTAAAGAGCAAATCAAAGCAGCCATCAACGCATTGCCTATCCAGAAAACACCCGGAGTAGGTATGGTGTTTATCGCACAGTTCCTGGACAAATCAAACAATAGAGGTACGTATGAAGTCGTATTCTTCAATACCGAAACAAAGGAAATCATTGAAGAATGGATTACCGACGGCAAGGCACGTGGTTTCGGATTGCGCAACTATTGGGCAGGCTCTATCTATAGCGCACTCAAGAAACTATAAACAATAAAAATACAAGTATGAGAAAACTACTATTAGTACTGACCTTATTATTAAGTATCAGTACGTATGTCGCAGCACAGAATTACACAGAAGTAGTGTATTTAAAGAATGGCAGCATTATTAAAGGAGTAATCATTGAACAAGTGCCCAATGTCTCTTTAAAAATCAAAACAGGTGATGGCAGCCTCATCATCTGTCAGATGAGTGATGTGACTAAAATCACAAAAGAAGAGCGGTACACAAGAGATTATCGTAAGGATACCAACGACCGCAAAGCCGCAAGAAATACATTAAAAGGCTATAAGGGTTTCGTAGACTTTGCATATATTGGCGATGTGAGCGACTACAATGCCTCTAAAATTGAATTATCAACCACACATGGTTATCAATTCAACAATTATTTCTTTGTAGGTGGTGGCGTTGCTTTCAACTACTATACCGATGCAGTTCTTTATGCAGCCCCCATCTATGCTAACTTCAGAGCTAACTTCATCAACAAAAAAGTGACTCCGTTCGCCGACGTAAAAGCCGGATATGCTGTAGGAGACATAGAAGGAGCGTATGCTTCAATAGGAGTAGGAGTACGTTTCTCTTTAAAAGGGAAAAAGGCCTTGAATTTAGCTTTGATGTATAACTTCCAAGATTATGACGCCACAACAGATTATAGTTGCAGCTATGGAGGGCATTATTATCATAACAGTTGGAATGATACATGGGAGTTACATGGAGTAGGAGCTAGATTCGGATTTGAATTCTAAGCCTGTTTGCAATACAGATAAATTTCTTACCCTACTATTGCTTTTCACTAATTAATTTTGTATCTTTAGTAATTTTCATCCTTTTGAGGATAGCTAGTCACCTTATAGAATGATAAATGTCACCCTATAAGGTGACATTCGTCTTTTTATAAAGTGCCCATTGTCCCGTTACAACAGGACAACCACCCGACTGCATAAAAAGTCACTAGTTTCTGCACTGAAAAGTCTTAATCTATGCACTGAAAGACCTTAAATACAATGAAGAATAATGGAAACGTTATTGATGCGTTATATAAAGAATATTAGGAACTTTCCGTTCTCCGGCATGGTCAAACCGCCCATTGTCACAAGGATAATTAACGACTCCATTATCCGATGCACCGGACAACCAAAGAGTAGTAGATCCACCTCCATCCAAATTTAATGCATCCTCACCTCCTAAAACCCGGATCAGATGTGCCAATTCCGGAATATTCACTCCTCCTGCTTGTTCAGGAAAACGCCCGTCTACCGTTATCAACAGGACTTTTCCATCCTTAGTAGTAGCAACAGCACTACGAGGGTGCTTCGTCCGGATAAAATTCGGTTCACACGAGTTCCAATCACAAACCTGTCCGTCTTTCAACATTAACGGACCGGAAGCTAGTATCGTACCTGCTTTGCCTTTATAATTCTTTTCTATCTGTTTGTTCCAAGGAATTAATTTCATTCCCCTTTTGCGCACACTAATGGCTCCTGTGACACGCTGTTTAAACTCACTCTGCAGCGTTGTATCAATAACTTGGCGATCCGTCTTCAGGAAACAGACCGAGTTTCCCCGTTTCATGTCAAAATAGGAGCCATTAATGGCTGCAATGGCGTTATATTCAGAAGCAATCTTACTTGTTTCTTTCATTTTATCCGAAACGGCAACATTGACTTTCAAACCTGCAACAGGATCAATTTCTATCAGGCTGATAGATTGGGGACCTTGATATAATTGAGGGATAGAAGCATACTTATATACAATTCCTTTTTGAGGATTTTCTATCTTCCAACAAGCAGATACAATTGCCAATGAATCCGCTACTGTCTGCCCTTTTACCATTTCAATGGAGCATACAGCCAGGATAACGACGATTAACAAGTTTTTCTTCATAAACTAACGAATAAATGTGTTAAGTATAATATATATTAGTCTTAATGACCAGTAATATCCGTATTATAATCTTCCCGATTATATTGCCATAACAGAATAGGATATCCTTTCGCATTTACCTTGTAATACCATGAGTTTCCCCATCCTGCATCAAGGTAGTTCTGCATATTCGATAAGAACTCCTTCGACTTAGTTTCCCCATCGTGGGGTTGCTTCACACCGACTAATTCACCGGAAAATTCGGTTTTAGGTACTCCGGCATTCAAAATCTTCATATCGTCTGTTGCCCAACAATCAACAACCGTCATATTAGCTGCTCCCATGAAGGCGGCAATACGCCCCAAATTTACACCATTTTTCTTGTTTTCCACTAATTTATTCAAAGCAACGCATCTTTTAGGTGCAGTATCAAAATAAGCTCCGATACCTGCTGCTCCGGAATTCATTGAAATAACTTCACCTGCCGCATAGCAATTCTCCAATATACCACCAGCCCAGACAATACCTACTATTCCCCCGGCACGTGAATTTCCTGTTTCATTCTTCGCTGTAACTGTGGCAGTAGAATAACAATTCTTAATGGACGAATACACAGATCCGCTCGGTTTACCGATATTACCGGAAATACCGCCAATTATATCAAATCCCGATACCTTTCCGCTCGTATAACAATTTTCTACACTTCCGGTAAGTACATCCGAAGTCGGGATTTTTATCCCTACATAGCCGGCTAATATTCCGCCTCCATTTTGTGCCACAATATCTGCATCCACAATTCCCAAATTCTTGCAGACTCCACATAACACCCCGAACAAGCTGGCATAGTTACCTTGCGATTTCAAGCCTTTTATAACATGCCCGTTTCCGTCAAAATGGACGAGTCTGTCATAAGGCTCACTCACATTCAAAGCCTGCCAATCAATCCCTGACATATTCACATCGGCCTCCATTCTGAAATAAACCATTCCTTTAGAATAATTGACCTTATGCATATCCTGCATATGTCTCGCCGTTTTTATAATATAAGGATTATCCTCCGAACCGTCACCAGAGTCAAACAACTGCCCGTTGCTATGCTTCTTTACCAAGATGAAAGTCCTGACACTGCGTTGTCCGTAATGATCGAACTTTTTATTATCACACGGATAGTTGACTACATCTGTGGCTGAAAGATTACTGTCGCGTATATACATCGTTGTAGACCCTCCTCCGTCTACGTTCAAGGCATGCTGTGGTTTAAAATACTGGTTTATAAAGGAGGTAAGCTCTTTGGCAGTCATTCCTGCCGCCAAATCCGCACGACCGTCCACTGTTACCAACAAAAGTTTATTCTGTTCAGTCAAAGCCACAGCGGTACGGGGATGACGTACTCCCTGATGTCTTCGGTAATCCTCTCCATCCAGGGAATTCAGGTTGATTCCGGTTATATCTCCAATAAATGTTTCACCTACTGGTTGATAATCATCTATCAAGACTGGTGCTCCCGAGAATATGTTAGGCATTGAATTATAGGAATATGATTCCTTTGTTCCATATCCAATTTCAACCTTATAGCCGTCATAAGCTATGGCCCCTTCATGTTTCCAATATCTTAAATGCCCTTCGGGAAGAGTGATCGGTGAAATTATTGAGCCATTGACTTTTACGAAAGAGGCTTCAAGTTCATACGTACCATTAATTCCGGCTACCGCATCATGTTTCAGAGCAACGCTTGACAAAGAATCGAGTTGAGGAGCCGAAACAAACTCCAATTCGTAATCAGGACTCGACAGGTCGATTTCAAGCACATTTATTTGTTGTTGGGCATTGAAAGCCCCTTTATTATAGGAGTACCATATAAAACTCTTTCCGTCAATAGAATCTATTTTCCAGCCATCTTTGTCCTTCAATGTCGGTTCTTCAACCGGGATAGGAGGAGGAGTATAATTCTGTCCCTTTCCTATCATATCGCTGAAATCTTCATTGTCCAGTTGGCTGGAGCAGCTGATAGCTATTATAAAAAGCGTAGAAACTAGTAATATCATTATTCTATATTCTTTCATGACCGATCAAATTAAAAGTTTAAATTATCATTCCATCCCGGATTCTGTGTCAGAGCTCCATTTGTCAAAATACGGTCCTGCCTTGGAATCGGGTATAAATAGTCCCGTTCTTCATTCCACTGGCGAGGAACATCTTTATAGCAAATCACATTTCCGGATTCTCCTTCTGTCAGTTCTACCGTAACTCCAATCTCCAGATATTCAAGCGCATTGACACCACCAGGCTTTGCTCCTTTATACAAACAGACATCAATAGTCCCGTCATGATTCAGGTCATAATTGCCCGGACCGGGGAAATACATTCCCAAAAACTCATCATCCATACAACTCCCCGCTTTCCAACGCATTAAATCATAATAGCGGAAGCCTTCCATTAACAATTCTATGACTCTTTCACGACGGATTTCCAGTATGACTCCTTTATTCGTTTCAGAGACATTAGGATAGACATTCAGCAGATAAGGATCGGGTCCTGTATTAGCGTCACTCATATTCAGGTTCGGCATTCCTACCCTATCCCTTATTAATTTAATTGTCCTGTCAATATCATTCTGTTCCAACGTTCCCCTTTCCGCTTTGGCTTCCACATAATTCAAAAAAACCTCCGCCGTCCTGAAAATAGGAAAATCATTTTCATACGTGTCACCAACATCATATTTGGTGGCACCCGAATATTTAATTAAATGATACCCAGTCATTGCCGAAGAGAAATTAGGACCCGACTGTTTCGTTTCTCCCGGACGTATATATCCGGGAGTACGGATGGTCTGTGCCAAACGAGGATCCCTGTTCTGACATTCATCAAAAAATACCTTAGTGGCATATCCTTGCATGTCCGTAAAACGGGAACCGTTCTTATTCAAATACATATTTACAATCTTTTTCGATAATCCGGGTCTGCCTTTCGAAGCTGTATTTTCAAAACCTTGCACGTCGTGGCGGATATTCAGTGTCCCATTATAGTCTCTAGCCAAAACAATTTCCTGCTGAATGGCATTCAAGGAAGAAAAAAGAGTCTGATAAGGAGTACTGCCTGTTTTATACAAACTATATCCACTATTCTTCATAAAGTCATCGGAAGCAGTAATGCACGCATCCAAATATTTTTCGTAGTCTGCTATCCCATGATACTTGCGGAAAGTGCCTTCAAACAGACAAACTCTTGACTTCAATGCCAATGCAGCCCATTTACTGACTCTGTAAAGTTCTTTATCTTTGGATAAAGTAGTAATAGCAAAATCCAAATCTTCAATGATTTTCTGCATCACAAACTCTCTGGAATCCCGAGGTTTATACAACAGTTCAGCATCAGACGAATCCAGTACTTTATCATACCAGGGGACATCTCCAAATCGCTGTACTTTCTTAAAGTAAAAATAAGCCCTGAAAAAACGGGTGATTGCATCGTACTTATTACGTACATCTTGATCTTCACAATTATGAGAATTCTCTAACAAGAAATTAAGACTTCTCAATGCCTCCCAATTCCATCCTCCACCCGTCGATGGAATGATCCGTTGCCCAGTTACCTCATCATCCAACGGAGAAACAATCAATACATCTGCATTATCTTTATAAATATCTGCTGCCGTAGGCAGGATATTATAGTAAAACTGATTACTATACAGTTGAAGTTCGTTTTCATTCTTGAAATAGGTGGTTGGAGACAAACTGTCTTCAGGATAAAGGTCCAGTTTATCACACGATATAAAAAGAATGGTAAACAACCACATAAATATGATACTAAACTTGGTTTTCATATATAGATATATTAGTTATTATCAGAATGTAATATCAATACCAAAAGAATAGGTCTTTGAGAACGGATAAGAGAGTGCATTAGTCTTACCTGTTTTCCAATTTGTTCCGGCAGCAGCCGCTTCCGGATCAATATAATCCGTATCCAGCCTGTCTAATGTGAGCAGATTCTCACCACTGAAATAGAGACGGGCTTTCTGCACATGTATCTTTGATAACCATTTAACAGGTAGCGTATATCCCACAGTCAGGTTTTTCAGTCGGCAATAGGCAAGACTTTGCAAGTATCTGTTATTAACCGATGACAAGGAACGGCCATCAGTCCATGCGATATATCCTCTGGGGCGGGGGAAATAAGCATCAGGATTGTCTACGCTCCATACGTCTGCCAAAAAATCCTTTGGAATGAAACTTGGTGCTGGTGAACTATACGGTCCCCAAAAGGCAAATGCATCACTGGATGGGTACCAGTCTTGTTTCCCCACTCCCTGAAAGAACACGGAAAAGTCAATGCCATTCCATTCTGCATTAAGTCTGATACTGTACGTATAGCGCGGAAGAGAATTACCTATAATCCGTTGATCCTTAATATCATTAGCACTGACAGTTTGTTCGATCTTATTATTGCCATCAAGATCGAGATATTTCATGTCTCCAGCATGCAGTCCTCTATCGACAACGGCATTGTTGATGATATAGTTTACGACACTCTGGTCTACTCCATAATTAGCTGCCTCTTCATCTGTCGCAAAATAGCCATCAACCATATACCCCCATATATCCCCCAGTCTCTGACCGACATAAGGAGAACTGATTTCTTTATTAGGGTTATCATATTTCGTAATCTTGGAGACATTATCCCCGATTCCAAACGAAACACCATAGTTAAAAGGTTTGTCCATCACATTAAAACGGTCATTCCAGGCAACGACCAATTCCCAACCTTTGGTCCTTAAGTCAGCAGCATTCATATTAGGAGATTTTGCGCCATAGACAGACGGTAATGCTTTGCCGGGCATTAGCATGTCTTTTGTATCCCTTATATAAGCATCTGCCGAAATATTCAATCTATTATTGAAGATACCGATATCAAGACCAATATTTTTAGTAACTACGGTTTCCCATGTCAAGTCGGAAGCATTAGGAGCGGTTTCATAGGCATACGAGGCTTTTTCTTTATCACCAAACGAATAATTAAGAACTTTTCCTGTTTCTATTTGCTGCAGATAATCATAATAACCAACTTGCTGATTGCCCAAAGTTCCATAAGACAGTCGTAACTTTAGGTTATCTACTGTATTTTTCAATGCTCCATAAAAAGGCTCTTCGCTAATGCGCCATCCGGCGGAGAACGATGGGAAGAAGCCGTACCGATGGCCTTTTTTAAACCGGGAACTGCCATCGTATCTTCCGCTCGCCTCAAACAGGTATCTTCCTTTATAATCATAGTTTGCCCTATAAAAGACACCAAATAAAGCATATTTATTCTTTCCTCCGGTGACTACTGTATTTTCTCCCTTAGCCAAATTAAAGTCATTCAATTCATCAGATAACAGTCCATCTTTACTCACAGTCAGATCTTCATAAGATTTTGTCTCATAGTTGATACCGCCTGTCAGTTTCACATTATGAGAGCCGGCAAACAAGTTACCATAAGTTCCGTAAGCATTATATGCATAATACAGATTTTTTGTATTCAACACAGTCAGTTTATTCCCTCCGCTTGTACTCTCGGGCATGGTAATCGTAACACCCGGTACCTTGGAGTATTGCATGTCTACACTTCTATTGGTACATTTCTTGTCATATTTCGAATATGTGTAATTCCCTATGATTTCAACATGTTTTACCGGATTTATAACGACTTCAAATGTGGTCATAAACTCGTCTATCTCATCTTTATTATTATGTTTCTTATTAGATAATGCAACGGTGGTACCCGCCAAAGTATAGTTCATGATATTAGTTTCATACACCAGTGTACCATCAGGATGTACAGGCACTAATATAGGCAAGGCACGATAGCTTGCATTCTTAAATATTGTATTCACTCCACCAAGTCCCGGATAGGAGTAATTCGATTTGAAATAAGAGGTATTATTACTGACGGATAACCATGGAGTCACTTTGGCTTCCAGCCTTGATTTGAAGTTATAGCGTTCATACTTGTCCGGTTGTATTTTAAGAACTCCTTTCTGATTATAATATCCTCCGGAAAGCCTGAACTTCAAATGTTCACTTCCACCGGAAATGCTTACATTATGTTCATGCGTCGGACGTTTATGGTCATATAAATAATTATACCAATCAAAATTCCCATAGTATTTATACTGTCCGTTTTCAGTTACTACCCAGGGCCGTTCGGGTTGTTCCGTCTTATCATTTCTCCTGATCCACAACTCATGATAATCCTTTTCCGTATATGTAAGCAATGGTGTCCCTTGCCAGGTAGAGAAAAACATATCACTAATACCGGCCGCATAATATCCACGGGTTTCATAATCTGTCGACGTAGTTACATCACTAAAGCTATATCGTCCGTTATAATTAAGAGTGACTTTGCCTTTTTCTCCCGTCTTTGTAGTTACCAGAATAACTCCATAGGCGGCACGTGCTCCATAAATTGCCGCAGACGACGCATCTTTTAAGACCGAAACAGAGGCGACATCATTCGGATTGACACGATTCACATCTCCCTCCACTCCATCAATAAGGACCAACGGTTTGGCAGAACCACTAATGGAATTCACTCCTCTGATATTAAACGAACCTCCATCTCCTGCACGACCGGAAGAAAAAGAGACAGTCATGTTAGGAACTGCTCCTTGCAGTAATTGAGACATAGTCGAAGCAGAACGCCCTGCCAATTGATCCCCCTCTACCACAGACACGGCACCTGTCAAATTGACTTTCTTCTGTGTTCCATAACCTACAACCACCACTTCTTCCAAAGATCTGGAGTCTTCTTGCATGGTTATATTGACAACCGAATTATTCTTGACGGGAGATTCAACGCTCTTATAACCTAAAAATGAGAAAACCAATATACTATTGTCCGGAACCTCGATAGTATATCTTCCATCCATATCGGTGATGGCTCCTATTTTCTCACCTTTAACAGCTACATTACAACCGACAATAACCTCTCCCAAATCATCTTTCACAGTTCCTGTTATCTTCCGACCGGGAGTTACGTTTTTCATTTTCTCCATATTTTTCACCAGAATAATATGGTTGCCTTCCATCGTATACGAGAAACCTGTTCCTTGCAAAACTCTATTAAGAATTTCGGCAACCGTGGTTTCCCGAGTAGATACTGCTATTCGTTTGTCTAAAGCAATCTCATGCTCATTGTAAATAAACAAATAGTCTGTTTGTTTTTCAATCTGCCTGATAATGTCAGATAGTGTTGCGGTACCTTTATTCATCGTTACTTTCTGATTTTGAGAACGGACATTCAAGGAATATGTCTCAAAAACAATGAATAACAGGAAAAAGACAGTTAACCTCATAATTCTTAAAATTTGAGTACAGTGTGTTTTTCTATGGACAATACGTCCACACCAAAGATTATTTTTCATATCTTTGCCTAGAGTTATTAAGTTAATACATAAAGATTTGTAACAGATGACGAGTCTTTTTTATTGACTTCTCACATATCGGTAAGTGCTGCAACACTTACCGATATTTCTGTTTTAAACGGGCAGGTTCTCTTGCTCTCATTTTCAGTGTTTTTTTAGATTAAATACTAGGGTTAATAGATTATGATCTGATTCTTTTCGTCGTCCTGTATATAATTAAATTTGATGTATTTCTGCAATACTCTCATCACATGTTCGATTCCTTCTTTCTGGCGGAACTTACCGGTACACGGATGAGAAGTTATTTCTATGTTTTTATTAATGATCTTCACTTCATAATATTGCTCTAATTTCTTAAAGACAGTTTCCAACGGTTCATCTTTAAAAGAATAAATACCCATCCTCCACAAGAAATCATGATCCGAAGTAAAGGTCTCTTTATAAAGTTTCCCGTCTCTAACTTCCACCTTTTCATGTGGATTCAAGATTATTTCGTTTTGCGTTTCAGGATGGTATACGGTGACTTTACCTTCTATCAAAGAAGCTTCAAATAAACCGGAGTTAGGATATGCCGAGACATTGAAAGTAGTTCCTAATACTCTGATATCATATTTCTCGGTCTCAACAATAAAAGGATGTTTCTCGTTATGAGCCACTTCAAAATACCCCTCTCCTTCCAAAATCACTTTCCTCTCTTTGGCATGAAATCCGGTAGCCGGATATTTTAAAGTAGAGTTGGAGTTCAACCAGACAATTGTCCCGTCAGCCAAAACCAGGCTAGCCCTTTGCCCTGCGGGAACCGTCATCATCTGCATTTCAGTAGAGTGTTCAAACCGATACTCTTGATATTCCTTATGAATAATAAAAGCAATCATGGCAATGACTGCCGCTATCTTCATAGAGGCCCAAAGATAACGCATCATAATTTTCTTATTTTCCGCCTTTTTTTCTTGCAAATTACCATTCCAGATAGTAGCGTCATAAATATGACGCATTTGCATCAGTTGTTCACGGTGTTCTTCACTTTCTTTCATCCAGCGCACGACTTCTCTCTTTTCTTCGGGAAGAGCATCTCCTGCAAGATATTTATTTAATAGTTTCGTATCCATACTTTTTCCTTGGGGTTAAGACATAAGCTTTTTGAGGGCTTACATATATAAGACACGCCACTTACAAACTTCACTAGAAGAAAAATAAAAAAAGTGCTTTGAGGTCCTTCATTTGTTCATCAATGCCGAGGAGGATATGCATCAATGCCGAAGGAGAACTTTATCGGTAAGGTATTCTATTAGAAAAAAAGTAGAGTATAAAGGTAATCTTTGAGGTTCTTCCTTAAAGCTTGCAACGCTTTGCCAATATGATAGTCTACCCCTTTCACTGTCATATTTAATGATTCAGCGATTTCTTTCATCGATTTATTCTCATATCGACTCATCATAAATGCCCTTCTTGTTTTTTCCGGCAATTCATTTAAAGTATGATTAACAATGGCGATTATTTCTTCAGAGAAAAGTTGGTTAGGATCGGAAGAGTCAAGAGAAGAGATACGGAAATCAAGTTCGTAAAGTTCATCATCCAGGATGTTTTCCCTGGCCTCCATCCGCAGATGCTCATTTCGCAGGTAGTTTAAGGCCTGATTCTTTACCACAGTCATCAAAAAAGCACGGATATTTTTCACCTCTTCAGTCTTCATCGTACTCCATAAAGTTATCATTGCCTCAGAGGCTATATCTTTCGACTGCATCTCATCGTGAAGATAGGATTTAGCAAACAAGAAACAACGTTGATAATACTCAATATAGATATCATCAAATGTCATATTAGAGCTTATGGCACCGTTTTGTCTTCTCATTTTAGCGTATTTCTCACCTGTTTAGACTTTTGTTAACGAAGCAAAGATAGCTAAAAGAAGTTATCTTCCAAAAGCCAGCCTTGAAATATTTTCGTCTTATCTACTATACACTTCCGCTTTTTTTCGTACTTTTACCCCTTGTTGGAAAGAAGTGCCTTTTCAACCCTTGAGAACAGAAAAAGAAAAAACAATATATAAAATGAATCACAAATGGAATTATCGACCCATTACACCCGAACAGGCAGAGACAAGCCAGACATTGGCCCAGGAACTAGGGATTAGCCCGATACTTGGACAACTTTTGGTGCAGCGGGGAATTACAAAGGCAGCAGATGCCAAGAAGTTTTTCCGCCCGCAATTGCCCGACCTGCATGATCCGTTCCTGATGAAGGATATGG
>ENA-OPMG01001456-OPMG01001456.1-human-gut-metagenome-genome-assembly--contig:-NODE-1456-length-14176-cov-3.251186_pt1 | contig 14176 bp, 15 predicted proteins | sample MGYA00241522_ERZ501741 | MGnify/ENA primary metagenome ERZ501741 (study PRJEB25962, sample SAMEA2042616) | human gut metagenome | biome: human gut; feature: human-associated habitat; material: faeces...
ACAAACCGCCAATCGGCAGGCTACCCTCGATAATGCCAGACAGACCAACTTTCAGGCGGTACTTTTCTCCCAGCATCTTTGCCGCACCACGCAGATGATCAGCCCAGTCTCCCTGCTTTTCTTCCGGCACTGCATTTACAAAGAACTGGGCACGCTTCGGGAAGTTCAGCGACTGCAACTCCACCACACCATTCTGTTTCGGGTGGTAGGCCATGTGGATTCCCTTGTCGATTGCCAAACCATTGATTTTTCCGTACTGATGGTCGATATGCGCACCCAGCGGACTGATGCGGTACGGGCAGAACGCCACATCAAACGGTTCCTGATGATATAATTCCTTGTAAACCTCAACACACTTCATCGGTTTATTTTCCTATTCTTCATTATTTGTAGAACTTTGCGTACCACTCAGCGAACTTCCGCAACCCCTCGCGCAAACTGGTAGAGGGCTTATATCCGAAGTCACGCTCCAGCGCACTGGTATCTGCATAGGTCACAGGTACATCACCAGGCTGCATCGGAACCAATTTTTTGTGTGCTTCAAAATCATAATCTTCCGGCAGAACACCAGCACGAATCAGTTCTTCTTGCAAAATCTGTACAAAGTCCAGCAGATTTTCCGGGTTTTGGTTGCCGATGTTATAAACTGCATACGGAGGAACGGGCAGACCATCTTCACCATTTTTACGTTCCGGCGCACCCTGCATCACACGGACAACGCCCTCGACAATATCATCCACATAAGTAAAGTCACGCTTGCAGTTACCGTAGTTGAAAATCTGAATCGTTTCGCCTTTCAGCAGCTTGTTAGTAAAGCCGAAGTACGCCATATCCGGGCGACCAGCAGGGCCGTATACTGTGAAGAAGCGCAGACCCGTGGAAGGAATGTTGTACAGTTTAGAATAGGCATGTGCCATCAGTTCATTGGACTTCTTGGTCGCTGCATACAGCGATACCGGGTTATCCACCTTGTCATCCGTACTGTACGGCACTTTTTTATTGCTGCCGTATACGGAAGAACTCGACGCATAAACCAAATGTTCCACCGGAGTATGCCCTTCATCGTAAGAAAGGCTTCCAGAATGTTATAGAAGCCAATCAAGTTTGCTTCCACATAGGCATCAGGGTTCGTAATGGAATAGCGGACACCCGCCTGCGCACCGAGGTTCACTACGATTTCCGGCTTATACTGCTCAAAGATAGATTCGATCACAGCCTTGTCTGCCAGATTACCTTTTACGAAGCTGAAATTGTCAAACTGCTCCAATTCGTTCAAACGTGCTTCCTTCAGGCGCACATCATAATAGTGGTTCATGTTGTCCAGACCCACAACCTTGACACCCTCCACCGTGGAGAGCAGTCTCTTTGCAAGGTTAGAACCGATAAAACCAGCTACACCCGTGATAAAAACACTCTTGTTTCTCAGATTGATTTTCGTTTTATTTCCGTCATTCATGTACATTCTGCACTCCTCACTTTTTCTATATAAACAGCAACAAACCCACGGCGGATCGCACAAAGGCAATCCACCGTAGGCTTGAACTCTCCTGCAATCTTTATTTGCTGCTCCTTTTTGTGGGTCAAAACAGAGCTTCCAAAAGCCACCTACATATAACCCTCAGGATTTCCCGCTTCTTGCAGTTTTTCAACAAATAAAACATTTGAAGGACAACTCAAGCCGTCAAAACCATTTAGTTATCGTAGGTTTTCTTGGTTGACCCTATGCGGTTGTCAAGTAAGGAACAAAAATTTTTGCAAAAAAATAAGCCTTTCCGAGCCGAAACTGATACGGTTTCAAACTCAGAAAGACTTCTCTTGTTATTTTTTCGATTTGAGCTTTTCTCTCCTTCTTGACGTGTGATAGCATTTGTGCTATCATATAAATAGAAAATCACATTGCCACTTTGGAGACAATATTCTAATGTATGAGATTGAATTTTACGAAACAGAAGATGGAAAGTGTCCTATCTGGGATTTTCTTGAAGCTTTACGCCTCAAGGCTCCTACCAATAAAGATGCACGGATACAGCACAAACAGGCAAGCCTCTACATTGAGCTACTTCAGCAAAATGGAACCCACATGAATGCAGAGATTACGAAGCATCTTGACGATGGCATTTGGGAGCTTCGACCTGGAAACAATCGCGTATTCTACTTTTTCTATCAAAATGATACTTATGTACTACTTCATCAGTTTCGAAAGAAATCTCAAAAAACGCCTAAACGCGAAATTGAGAAAGCAAAAACAGAGCGCAACGACTATCTTCGCAGAAAGGAGACTGCTAAATTATGAAAACATGGAATGATTACAAAGAATACGTTCGTACTGTAGACCCTGAAACAGCAAAGGACATCAAAGAAACAGAGGAAGTGGCTGCAATTGTCACTGCCATGGTTGAGCAGCGGAATGCTCTTGGCCTAAGCCAACGCGAACTTGCCGCCATGTGCGGTCTGCCGCAATCCTCTGTTGCAAGAATCGAGTCCTGCAAAACAACGCCTAATCTCGGAACCCTCTTGAATATTTTCCAGCACCTCGGATTAACGCTTACTGTTTCTCCCGTCAATCCTACCGTGTAATTTCTTATCACTGAGTCTGCTTCATTCAGCAGGCTCTTTTTTCTTTGTCTGTACTAACATTCCCTTTCATCTTTTCGAGCGAAATTATAGCAGCATTTTCTCCGCGTCATATCATCCCCTAAATTGGCATTTTACCCTGCCACCAATCATTTGCCTTCAATAGTTTTCAGTTCTTCAAGGTAATAGTCTGCAAAACACAAATATGCCATGGACGGTAACAACAACTCTTTTTCCAAACATCTTCGGCAGCCATGCAAAGAACGCCGGTCCTTCGGCGTGGATGTGCACCACATCGTATTTTCCAAATGCACTATAAAGTGCCGCAAATGCGGAGGAGCTGACTGCAGCAAGTCCCCCTGATGTCAAGATAGGGACAAAAAAATTCTCAAAAAAAGCAAAAAAATAAGCCCCACAAGGCTTTTCTGACAATTCTTTGAATCATCAGGGCCTTGTAGGGCTATCCGTTATCTTATGCTATTTTATTTTCACACTGCCTGTAATGGGGTGTTCTCCATTGTTTCCTTAAACTGCTCAACTGTCATCTTTGCTTTTGCCGCAGCACGCTCCAGCGGTAAATCACCCTCTCGAACAAGCTGAACCAGCATCCGAATCTCGCCAATTCCGATGCCTTCGATTCTGCCTTCCTGACGGCCTTCTTCACGGCCTTCGGCTCTTACGCCTTGACTAAGATTGCACACTTCAAGCACCTCTCTTTCCAGTTCTTCGCTCATTGCAACGCCAAACTCTTCTTCCAGAATCTTCTTTTTCTCCGAACCTGATCTTGTGGAAGATAACAGCACTTCCATAAATTTCAGGATTCCCTTATGATTCTCCGTCCCTGGCTTGCCTAAACAAATCATTACGACACTCATCAAATCGTAGTTTTCGGTTTCTTCCTGCGCTTCTCCAATCAACTGTTCGGGTTTGATGGAGTACCGGGTAAGCGTATTTTCAAAACCATCTGACGGCTGAGTACAAATCCAGATGGAGTAGACCTTACGAATCTTCCCATATTCAGATTTTGTAAAAATCGGACCGTGCTGTGCAGAAATCATTCTGCTACAATAATAGATTGCCCGTTTCGTCAATGGGTATCCCGGCTTGAATTTTGTCTGTGCTTCCACATTGATAATCAGACGAATGACTTCTTCCTGTTCTGCACTGTCCGCAGATTTCGGTGCGATTGCGTCAAAGCGAACATCGTAGAACAATGTTCCCTCGGTCAGCGTAGAGTCCTCGTTGTTACTACCCTTGATTACATCTGTTGACTTTTTGGGTCTGTTCGTATCATCGACATGAACACCAACAGAGCCAACCTCCGGGGTTCCCTCGATGTATTTCTCAACAATATCATCTACGGTGCAATCGCTGTATTCATTCACACAGCCTTTCATGATCTGTGCCAGAATCTGTTTGTTTGCCAACAGCTTTTTCGCTGTTCTGTCATACCTCGAATCATACTCTGTCTGATCTATCGTGTGGGCAAGCTGATTTTCCACCGTGCCTTGTTTTTCCATCGGCATTCACTTCCTCGCAGTAGATTCAACAAGAGCGTAAACTCTCCTATCGTACTTCCATCTTACCATAATTCACCGCCCATATCAAGCAACCAACTGTAAACTTTCCTTGCACGGAGTTGTCCATATTATTGCATTCTTCGCCACTGTTATATCATAGGCAACTAATTATTTCAGAACCCACTAATGTGAGATTCACATTTCAGTCAGTACTCTCCCGTTTTCTATCTGCATCGCATCCGTTATCTTAAACGAAACAAGTCGCTGCTGTGGAAAAGCTCTTCCGATCAGCCGATAGGACATTTTCTTGTCCCACCCAGAATCCCCGTAAATCATGCGAACCAATGCCATACACTTGATTTCGCCGCTATTAGATTCGTCTGGTTTTCCCACACGATGCGCTCCTGATTCTTCTGCTCCACACGCCTGTACAGCTATCTGTTTCATTTTACGATTATACAGAAACCGATAGTGTGACGGCCATTCTAACGCTTCCAGCGTTTTTCTGAAGACCGTGATTCGTCCCTCTTCCTCGCAGAAACTCATGCCAAGTCCTGCCTGTTGCTCCGTTTTCTGTTCTGTTTTTTGCATATACTCCTCTACCTGTTCTAGTAAAATTGATCCCTGCTCGTATTGCCGATAAACTGCTGTTCGTTCATCGTCCTTGGCCATCAAGTGCGCAACGATCTCATTTGCTCTTTTTCTGTACTGCAACAGTCCAGCATCCATGCACTGCTTGACTTTCTCAGGATTCAAGTCCAGCACCCTATCAATATGCGCAGCTTGCATTTTTTCTTTTTCCAAAGCTAAAAGAATCTCTCGAAAGATTTTCTCGCTTTCGATGAAAGGGGCTTTTCCAGAGAAGCATCTATACCCCTTGTCAAACGAATAGATTTGCTGGCTTTCATCTTCTGATGTTCTGCACAGCAGACCTTTTCCACTTTCCTTGTCATAGATTTTTTTGAAGAGCAGATTTGGTTTTTTTCGAGCCTTTTTTCTCGAAGGCAACCTCGTAGATTCCAACTTTTTCTGAGCTTTCTGAAATTCCGTCTTTGAAACAATCGCCGGAACCTCCAATTCTCGCTTTGCCTTTGCCAGTGTCAGCGTACACTTTCCGATATAGAGTGGATTTTTCAAAATCGAGCGAATTGTTGAATCCTGCCACTTATTTTTTGTTCTTGATCTTTTTTTCTTTGCCATCTGGACTTGCGGTGTTTGAACGCCCTGTACATCCAATGCTCTTGCGATTTCCGGGATTTTCATATCTTCCAGATACATCTGAAAAATCAGCTTTACAACCTGTGCGCTTTCAGGATTAAGAACAAGGCTTCTGCGATCTTCCGACAGCGCATAACCATATTTAGCCTGTCGATGGGTCAATGTACCTTCTTCAAAGTGATTCTGGCGATTGGTAATAAATTCCGAACGAATCTTATCAATGGTCTTTCCATTGAAATACTCTGCAACCTCTTCGGCAGTTTTGTCTATGCTGCAAAAGTCATCTTCCACAACTGCAAATTGGATACCAAGCGGATAGAACGTCCTCTGCAGTGCTTCAATGGCAAACGGAAGGGTTCTTCCACAGCGGAAGATAGAATCCACAACAACTGCATCAAATTTCCGAGCCATCCCATCCTGTACCAATTTGTCAAAGCCCTCCGTGGCTTCTGCTGTTCTCCTGCGGTCACTGTATTTTTCGGATACGCTGCACCCGCACTTTTTTAGATACCGTGCAATGCGCTCATTCTGTTCCGCAATCGTATTGGATGGATTTTCTTCTCCGATCCTGCTGGAAATCGACCTTGTATAACTGACCCATTTCATTCCTCTGCCACCTCATTTCCATGATGTGCTTGATATTCCATAAATTTTTCTGTGATACTGTGCAGTTCATCCTCGAAGCAGAAATGAATTTCAATCTCTGTTTTGCTATGAACATCTATGTGGTCGATCAGTTCCACCACGACCCTGCGTTCGAGCGTTTTGATATGTTCGTACTGCTTAAATTCTTCCAACCAAGTAGGAAGCAGTGTGTCGTGCTTTAATGCCTCCTGCTTCTTTTCGCGGATTTCCTGAATCTTATCCTGTGCCTCTTTTATCTTCTGCGCAAAGCGAGTATTCATTTCTCCGTACTCTTCCCGACTGACAACATCATCGCATAAGTCCTGATACAGACGGATTTTTAAATTACTGTACCGTTCTAATTCAGCTTCCAGTGCAGTGATCTGGCTGTCCAGAATCTTTATGCCAATCTGTTCGCCGCTTGCCAACTCTGCATTGGAGAGTACCTTTTCCGCTTCTACAAGAAGTGTCACTTGATGCCGAATCGCAGCCAGAACGCTTTCCGTCAGCTTCTCACTGTTTATCATGTGCGGTGTGCAGTCGCCGCCATTCTTATAGGTAGAGCAGTGATAGTATTGATACTTCTTTCCGTTTTTCGTCACCGTGCGACGAATCATATTCTGCCCGCAGTCTGCACAGCGCAGAAAACCTGATAATGGATAAACTGTTGTCTGCGATGGTGCGGTACGAGTGTCCAGTTCCAACAACTGTTGTACTTGCTGGAACTCGCCTTTGCTGATAATGGCATCATGCGCATCTTCCACCCGAATCCAGTTTTCACTTCCAACATCATGGCTCTTTTTTACTTTGTAATTGATTTTCCTGCGTTTACCCTGAATCAATGTTCCCGTATAGGATTCATTTTTCAAAATACGATTGACGGAAACCACTGTCCACTTCTGATTCAGCCCAGCCTGAAAACCGCAGGTATAGTTGAATCCATTGGCTCTCTTATACTCGTTCGGCGGCAGGACACCCAGTTCGTTCAAGTGACTGCGAACGCGCAGTGAAATATCCCGGCAGTAGGTGTCATTGATAAGATTGTTGAACGGAATCAGAATACGGCCCTTATCATCGTTTTCCTCTGCACTGTCATAATGATCGTTGATGGCGATAAAGCGCACACCCATGAACGGAAAGATTCTTTCCAGATAACGGCCCGTTTCAATGTAGTTTCTGCCGAAGCGAGATAAATCCTTGACGATGATGCAGTTGACGTTCCTTTTCTCAATGTCCTGCATCATCCGCTTAAAATCCGGGCGTTCAAAATTTGTGCCGCTGTAACCATCGTCCACATACTCGTCGAACTTGTGCAATTCCGGGTGCTTACCCATGTAATCGTTCAGCAACGCTCTTTGATTTTTTATGCTGTTGCTCTCCTGCTGGTCGCCATCCGAACGCGACAATCGAAGATATGTGGCACAGTTGTATTTTTCATTTCCCTGAAAAAACATAAAAAGCCGATAACCTCCTAATCTATTTGTCGTTCAGACAATAAACCAAGAAATTATCGGCTTTATCAGCATATTCTGTTTTGACCCAAAGCCATTATCTCATATTTCACGGTTCATGTCAACGCTTTAATGTACTAAAGTGTAAATTTTCTTCTGCTTTCTTCTTTTTTTATTTCCGATGTGTCCTTGCGCATTTTTTCAGCGTGTCCTCTAATCGGTTCTCTCCGGCAAAACTAATCTTTACGACCATTCCCCGGTCAAGATAGCAGTAGGGGTTCTTGATTTGTGAAACAAAATCAACCATCCGTTCTCGCTGCGACAGGTCTTTCTTGATTTCCACATCGTTGATGTCCACCAGTTCTTCACGGTTCACATCACGAAGTTCCATTGCTGCCAATTTCTTCAAATCCTCAAGTGTATGCGTCATTTTCTGGTACATCAAATACCTCCCTTCACCTATAGCATTCTAAAAGGGGTGTTTGGCAACCAAATTTTGAAATTTCACAAAAATATTTTTTCAAGTGGTTGCCAAAAGGTGCTTCCAGAATGTTATAGGTATAAGGACAATTCTCGATTTTCCAGGTCGTGGGGCTTTTTCTCTCTTAGCGCAAGATTCGCCCATAGCCGCTCAAAACTCACTTTCGTGGTTTTTCCCGACTGGCAATCTTGATGGGGATTCCGTTCCCCATTCCCACGGTACGCACAAAATCTTGGATTTTGGCTATCCGGCTCCACATAAATGTGTTCGCAGCCGAACGCCTACGGCTTATCGGGAGTTGTTCTGCACCTATAAAATGCAGGAGGATTATGCTATGGCTCGACCAAAGAAAGAGAAATCACTTCATAGGGGAAAGCGGGTTTACATCCGTTTCACAGAATTGGAATATGAGCTAGTGGCCGGATACGCTAAAGATGCTGGATACCCGATTGGTACTTTTGTACGCAAACAGGCTCTCCGCGAAAAGCTGGAAGTTAACTATAATATCGTTGCCGATCTGGGCGAGATTCAGAATTTGACGGTGCAGGCCGCAGGCATCGGGAACAATCTCAACCAAATTGCCCGCTATTTTCACGGCGGCGGTCTGGCATCACGCGGAATGTTGGAAGAACTAAAAAGGTGTATTGCGGAAATCCGTGAACTGCGGCAGGAAATCGTTCAGCTTGGAGGTGTATATCATGGCAATTCTAAAACACATCGCAAGTAAAAATGCCAATTACGGGAGTGCCATCGACTATCTGAAATACCAGCACGATGAATTTCATCTGGTTCCCGTTCTGGATGAAAGCGGGAATATGCTACTTCGGGAAGAATTTTACCTTGACGGGCTGAACTGCAATCCCGAAACCTTCGACCTTGAATGTGAACTGTTAAACCAGCAGCACCATAAGAACAACACCTATGATGAAATCAAAAGCCACCACTACATTATCAGCCATGACCCCAGAGATAACGCCGACCATGATTTAACAGGAGAACGTGCACAGGCCATCGGGCTGGAATACGCAAAGGCTAATTTTCCGGGGCATCAGGCTTTGGTCTGCACCCATACAGATGGCAATAACGGCACAGGCAACATCCATACCCACATCATAATCAACAGCCTGCGCAAATTCGATATAGAGCCTCAGACCTACACCGAACGGCCAATCGACTGCAAGGCTGGATACAAGCACCACCTTACCAAAGACTATTTGAAGCACCTGCAAAAATCTTTGATGGATATTTGCCAGCGCGAAGGGCTGCATCAGGTCGATCTGCTCTCCCCTGCTGCGGATAAAATCACACAGCAGGAGTACCATGCGCAGCGGCGCGGCCAGCTGAATCTGGATATTGCAAATATGGAACTTCTGGGCGATGGCATCACTCCCATGCACACTACCTTTGAAACAAACAAAGAAAAAATCCGCAATGCCATTTCTGACATTGCGGAACGTGCTACGTCTTTTGAGGAATTTCAGCGGTTATTAAAAGCGGAATACGGAATTTTGGTAAAAGACCATCGCGGACGATTCAGCTATCTTCCTGCTGACCGACAGAGATTCATTTCTGCCCGCGCCCTCGGGTCTAATTATGACCGTGATAGGCTTCTCCGCATTTTTGCAGAAAATGCACGGAGCGCAGAACGGAACAATCCTCATTGGGCAGCAGATGATCCTATGGCCATTCTGTTCATTAAGTCCGATCTGCGCCTTGTGATTGACTTGCAGACCTGTGTAAAAGCACAGCAGAGCCGCGCTTATGCGCAAAAAGTCAAGATTTCCAATTTGCAGCAGATGGCACGGACAGTCGCTTATGTGCAGGAGCATGGATACGATTCTTATGAAAAACTTTCTGATGCCACCGATACTATTCAATCTAAAATGGCAAAGGCTCGAAGTGATGCCAAATTCACCGAAGCTAAACTGAAAAAGGTCAACGAACAGATTCGCTATTTAGGTCAGTATCTTTCTACCAAATCAGTCTATGGTGATTTTTTGAAATCCAGCCATAAGAAGTCTTTCCGTCAGGCCCATGCAGAAGATATTGCCAAATATGAAGAAGCCCTTCGCATCCTAAAGCAGCACTCCCCAGATGGAAAGTTCCCGACCATGAAAGACCTTCGGACCGAAAAGGAACAGCTTACCATTCAGAAAGACGCTCAGTATGATACTTACCACTATTTCAGAGATTACCACAAAGAACTCCAAACTGTATGCGCCAATGTAGATAGTATTCTAGAAACAGAACGAGAAGCACAGCACGAACAGCAGCAATCCCGAAAGAACGAACACTTTCTATAAAACAAAAAGCCAGCCCTGGTCTTTCCTGCGAAAGACTAGGGCTGACCCTTTCTACCATATTACTCTTAGAACAGGATTTGAACTGTCGCATCCTGAATCAAATCAATGAACTGCTCTTTCGTTATAACTTCTTTGCGGCAAATAATCGACTTATCCGCTTGCTGCCGTGTATAAGTCAATTTTCTATCATCGCGGCGAAGCTGCCGCACCGCATCCAAAGTCAAGGCTCCCTCACGATACATCTGACACAAAATAAAGTCATTTGACTTAAAGGCCACCGAAATTGGAGAATCCAGCGCAGGAGTAAATTCAGAATTTTCCGTTAAGATACGCTCTGCATTCGTTTGGAACTTATGCGCATCCGTATCCTGCGTATAGATTGTCAGGCTGTCCACTCCATCATGATACCACGCGAATATTTCAGCAAGGATCGTCAACGAGATTTCTCCCGCATTCCTTTTAAGAGTGCGACCCGTTGACAGCGTTCTTCCATGGATCGGCCATTCATCATACAGTCGATTCATCCATTCTTCTGCGGAAGGCAAATCAATCAGATCTTCGGTTTTTACTTTCCTACGAAGAAAGCGCATCAACTCTGACACACGCGACACAGCAGCTTCAACGATGTAGTACAGGTTCACATCTTCAAAATTGACAAAAGTGCCGTACTTTGTTTCATCAATCCAACGAATAGGATACCCTTTTGCCTGAAGCTGTTCAACATAGGTGCTTCTGTATGTAGAATCCTCAATTTCTTCCATTACCCACTTTGGTATCAGAATCAAATCGTATACGCTGAGGATTCCATCAGATGGATAACTTCTCTGGCTCAACTCATGCATAAATGCCAGTGATGAGTTATCCATAAGTGCTATTTTGGTTTCCCCACCATATTCTTTATACTCTGGTATATTAAGCATCGGCCTCTCCCGTCAGCATTTTAAATTCACTTAAAACCGTTTTCAGAAATGCTTCATTGTCTTTATGGTATTCCACTTCCGGCTCATTGCGAATCGTCTTATTGATTTTCTCTTGCAGCGGACTTACATTTACTACATACGAAGGCCGTACAAGGGAATCATCCAATCCCAAATCGCGGAATCTCTGTGCAATATCTTCAACCTGCACATCAAAGTTTTCCTTAACTTCTTCCGCAATAGCCGTGTTCCCATTCTTTACTGCACTTTCATACAGAGAGATCAGCACCGCCTTATAGGGAGCTTGGAAAGCGTTCATGCACTGAAACGCTTTTGCTTGGAACTCCATATCCTTTAAGCCCTCAAAGTACGGCATAAGGTTTCCCAGAAGCATAAGCGCAGCAAAATGTTCTGCTTTTCGTTCTTCCATCAGGATTTCGGATTCAATTAAATGGTCAAAAGAAACTTCATCAAACAATAGATGATAAATTTCATGCCACACCGTAAAATACTGATTTGCTCTCGGAAGTGCCGTATTTATCAAGGGGATTCGTTTTCCATCCCGAACAAAAATTGCTCCGCTTAAATAGCGATTATCAATCGGCAGCTGTATCAAACCATATGGTCTTAAAATCTGTAACGCCAACTGTATCGGAGAATTTATCTGCATCGGATTGTATTTTGACCAGATAAGCGAAGCACTCTGCTTCATCTGTTCCTCGATAACTTCGTTCCTTTTGATAACTTCATCTAAGTTGGCTGCTGTAATTCGCTCACTCATAGCCTTCCGCCTTTAATAATAAACACTGCAAAGGTTTAGAATATCCTGTAACAAATCATACTCCATCTTTGCCTTATCATTCACCTGATAATCAATCGGCGCATTCTCTGAGAACACGGCATCTGCACTTTGTATTCTCGGTGAAAATCCCATCAAAGTATCCGGGTCAATGCTCAAACTGGTAAGAATCTTGTTCAAGTGCTTATCGAATGTACTTTTGCTATCTATCTCGCCATTCAAAATCTTATCTAAAGTAGGGCGAGAAATCTCTGTTTTCTTGCAGAACGATACCTTTGAGAATCCATTGCTGCGAATATAGTCCTTTAATTTTGTCCCTGTCAGTTTTCTCTTTTCAAAAAGTTCATCAAAACGCATTTTTTATCTCTCCCTTCTGCTATTATTATATACCATCAGCTTCGGGAAATCAATCGTAATGTAAAAAAGTTTTTTACATTTTTGATTCTACCGCAAAAAAGATGGCCTCCTTTTTGGGGAAGCCATCTCAACGATATTACGGTATTTTAACTTTTTCGGCTTCTTTCCTGTTCCTGCTGCGGCGTATTGTCTTTTTGTCGCCGCTCAGCCTGCTTAATATGCAGCCGATCAAGCACCGACCACCTGCCGCCAATGCGCCGGGGCTTTTGGGGTACATTGTTGACGCAGCCATCTATCATATTGTAGTTTTGCTCTGTGCCGGATTCTTTGGCGCGTTCCGCTGTACCGTTTTCAAAGAACTTCTGATGGTGCAGCAGTTCAGGCTTTTGGCCTTGTAAAAAAGCACTCATCTTTCTGGTAGCTTCTCCATCGAAACCTAAAGCTGTCTGCGTCACAAAGGCTCCACTCTCGTGAAGAATAATGCTCGGCGGTGGATTCTTCGTTTGTTCACTTCTCATCTGAACAAACCGCTGACCATCGACCTCTACTTCATCTGATACCAGCCATGTTCCTTTTTGCCCTGCCACCTGATAGCCGCCCTCATCAAGAATCAGGTATGTGCCGCTCTGGGGCTTTGGGAAAAAGCCGTTGAATCTCACCAGCCTATCCTTATCAACATAGAAAAAAGAGGTTTTGCCTGCCGCAGTCAATCCGATGACATCACTGACCCCAAATTTTCTAATTTTGAATTTGTCCGGGTTAATACTTTCCATCTTTTTACGAATCGCTTCCGCGCCCATTCCCCGTGAAGCCGTACCAGAGTAGCCCGTGCCATAATTGTCTGCGGTTATCATAAAGCCATGCTGAATCTGGTATTCATAGCTGCGGCAGCGATACTCACGGTTTTTCTCAGAATTATCGATCTGATAGATTGCAAACACATCTGAACTCATTTTCCTGCATCATCCTCCGGCCTATGCCATTCCAGCTCCAGCCCCTTGAACTGCGGCTCAGTCAACCGCTGCATCTTCGGGATGGTCTGCTGAACCAGTGCAGCCATCTCTGCATCCTCTGCTACAAGCGGCTGAACTTCCAGCAACACCTGAATCGTATCTTTGAGTGTCGGCTGCTCAAACATCGCCATCAGCATCAATTCCAGTTCATCAAAACGCACATTGCTCATAACTCCATCCCTTTCTTTTTCGCTTTCTTCGGCTTATCCTGTTCCTGTGCAGGCTGCTCCTGTTTCTTGGTTTTCAGACTGCGCAGGGCATCCAGAACAGACTTTTTCGTACTGCTGCGTTCCTGCTCCTTGCTCTTCTGCCGTGCCTCCATCAGTTTTTCCATATCGGAAATGGCCTGCTGTACCAGCTGATCATCCCTGAAATAGTTGATGGAGTTGATGTTCTCGCGCTGCACTTTATCGTTCACGACCAACTCATACATTCCAACAAAGCCGCCATCTTCCTCGATGCAAAATCCAATGCACTTGTCAGCGTTCATCCGTTCGGACGGAATCTTGTCATAGACTTCCAAGGCTTCTTCCATTGTCAGATGGTCGTGGAACTCTCCCGGAAACGGAAACTCCAAACACTCCGCAACATAAAAGCTGAGCGTTTCCTCCGGCGCAGGTCTTTCTGCGGCGAGCTTTTCTTTCAAAACTTCTGCCTGCTGTTCAGCCACCGTATCGGCCTGTTCCCGCAGTTCTGCCGCGTCCATGACCCTGCCCTCTGCTGCATCACAGCCAAACTCTGCCAACAGCTCTGTCATAGCCTCCTGCACAGGCTTATCTCCATCCGTTTCAAGGATGCCGCCATCTCGCTCCGTGAAGTCTTTATTATATAAGGTATAGTCGAAGCCATCGTCACAGGTCTGGATGTGAAAATAGGCATCCGGCAGTTTGTAGGCCAGGTCCACTTCCTGCACGGCTAA
>ENA-OPMG01001460-OPMG01001460.1-human-gut-metagenome-genome-assembly--contig:-NODE-1460-length-14131-cov-4.485152_pt1 | contig 14131 bp, 17 predicted proteins | sample MGYA00241522_ERZ501741 | MGnify/ENA primary metagenome ERZ501741 (study PRJEB25962, sample SAMEA2042616) | human gut metagenome | biome: human gut; feature: human-associated habitat; material: faeces...
TTGCTGACAAGATTCTACTCAGAAAAAGGGCCTTGATTGAGACGGTCAATGACGAATTGAAGAACATTGCGCAGATTGAACATTCCAGACACCGTTCATTCAGTAACTTTATAGCCAATTCTTTGTCAGCTATCGCAGCATACTGCTTTTTTGAAAAGAAGCCCGCCATTGATGTCAAGTTGTTCAATGACGGGCAACTGTCTATTTTCTAATTTTATTTCGAACTCACGTTAGTTAAACAATTCGCTATCATTAATAATGTATATCATCCACAAATTTATTTAGTTCCTATTATGAGAAGTTTCTCGCCACCGGGGAGGTGAAGTGCATTGATGACGAGATTCCGTTTGAGATACCTGCTACTTGGGAATGGGCAAGATTCTCTACAATTATAAATATGTCACCAACAGTATCAGCGGAAGACGATGTTGATGCAGCATTTATGCCTATGGCTTTAATAAATGCTGGTTATGGTAGTGGATATTCTTATGAAACAAAAAAATGGAGTTTAATCAAAACTGGCTTCACTAAAATAGCAGTAGGAGATATTGCCTATGCTAAAATTACGCCCTGCTTTCAGAATCGTAAGTCATTTATCTTGGAGGATGTTCCCGGAAAAGTCGCAGCAGCAACCACAGAACTCAACGTGCTTCGTCTATATGGACAGACATTATATGCTTGGTATGTTTTATACTTCCTGAAATCTGATTATTTTATCAAAGAAGCAAAATATAAAGGTACAGCTGGACAGCAAAGAGTTCTATCATCATATGTCCAAAACAAACTTTTTCCAATCCCTCCATATAACGAACAATATAGGATTATAGGAAAAGTTCAAGATGTATTCTCCATTGTGGATAAATATGAAAAATCGCAACAAGGATTAGACAAGCTTAACGCTCTAATTTTTGATAGCCTAAAGAAGTCAATTCTTCAAGAGGCTATACAGGGTAAACTTGTACCACAGATTGCAGAGGAAGGTACAGCTCAAGAATTGCTTGAACAGATAAGACAGGAAAAGCAAAAGCTCGTTAAAGAGGGTAAACTAAAGAAGTCTGCTTTGACAGATTCCGCTATCTTCAAAGGTGACGATAACAAGTATTATGAGCAGATAGGAAAGAGTGGCAAAGAAATTACTGAGGAAATAGCCTTTGATTTGCCTAATGGATGGTATTGGTGTAGATTGAAAGATATATGCTCAATCTTTACAGGAGCGACATTCAAAAAAGAAGAAGCCACTATTACGAGAAAGGGTATCCGCATTCTGCGTGGAGGTAATATATCGCCATTTGAATTGAAAATCAAAGATGATGACATATTCCTTACAAAAGACAAAGTTAAGGAAGATATTCTACTGAAAGAGAATGATATACTAACACCTGCGGTTACCAGTTTAGAAAACATAGGGAAAATGGCAAGAGTTGATAGTGATATGTCAGATACAACTGTTGGTGGATTCGTTTTTATCATTCGCTTGCACTTGATAAATCGGTGGTTCTCAAAGTACATTCTCTATCTTTTAAGTTCACCTTTTATGATTGATTTTATGAAATCTATAACAAATAAATCAGGGCAGGCTTTTTACAACATTGGCAAAGAACGCTTGTCGATGGCTTTATTACCAATTCCCCCATTGACGGAGCAATATCGCATTGTTACCCAAATAGAAAAACTATTTGAGCAACTGCGATAATTCGGTTATTCGTTCTGCTATACGTTGCTGTTCCGCTAAAGGTGGAATACCAATAGGCAGATTGTAGAATAACTCTTTATTGAGGTGTGGAATTGCCGCACCTCTTTTGGAGTTTCGTAACTCCTCTTTATAGAACAGGATAAAACCCAAGATATAAGGCTTCCACATAACAGAAGAAAGCCATAACTGTTTGAATGTACTTCCCATATATCCATCTTGTGGAACTGTGAAAACTTCACCTGAATTTTCACCATCTACAAGAATAATGTTATCGCCAGTATAGACAAATTTACCTTTTTCAATTGGGAATTATACGCATTAGTACCTAACAAAACTTTGGCGGGAAAACTTCCATAACAAAGAATTTTTCTTGCCAAAGTTATATATACCAAACGCATTATTGTTTGGTGTATGAATTTTGCTAAATTTACTTCGCTTTTCAGTCTATCGCAAGCCTTTCCGACAGAAGAAAGTTGCTTGACCTATCTTGAGCAACACTTTTGGAAGAATGGTGTCGTTTCTCCTTTTGACCCAACTTCTAAGGTATATAACTATGGTAATCATAAATACCGCTGCAAGAATACGGGCAAGAATTTCACTGTAAGAACAAACACGTTGTTTCATGGTTCAAAAGTGTCTTTGCAAAAGTGGTTTATGGCTATATGGTTAATAGCAAACTACAAGAAAGGCATATCATCTTGTCAGTTAGCAAAAGAAATAGGAGTAAGACAGGCTACAGCGTGGCATATGCTTCACCGTATTCGTGAATGCTTCTTTTGCGAGAATGATTATAAACTTGACGGTGAAGTAGAACTGGATGAAACTTTCGTAGGTGGTAAGAATAAAAACCGCCATAAGAACAAGAAAGTAAGGCATTCTCAGGGCAGAAGTTTTAAGGATAAGACACCTGTACTGGGTATGTTACAAAGAGGTGGAAAGGTTGTTTGCCGTGTGGTCAAAAGCACCTCCAAGAAACATCTTACCGCTCCGATACTTAGAACGGTTAAACGCACCGCAAAGTTATTTACCGATGAATGGTGTGGTTATGATACAGTCGGCAAAATATACGAAAGAAAGATTGTTGACCACGGCAAAGGACAATATGTATGCGGTGACGCTTACACTAATACAATAGAAGGATTTTGGAGTGGACTTAAACGTGGTATTATAGGTATTTACCACAAAGTCATCCGAAAACACCTTTGTAGGTATGTTAATGAGTTCGTTTTTCGTTATAATACCAAGAAAATTAGCAGCGTTGAGCGATTTAATTTGTTACTTTGCAATATCAATTATCGTACCACTTACCAAGATTTGATAAAATGAGCAAGAAGAAACATGATTTATCGGTTGAAGAAATGGAAAAAGCATTAGAAATCAAGATAACTCCAAGAGAACAAAAGGAGTTACAAAAGATGTCTTGGGAAGATATGATAAGTAAGGCTATGAAATTTAATCCCAATAGTAAGCCTAAAAAGAAAGGCAAGAAATAAATCCTGCCCAGTTTTCAATTTTCTTCTGAATAAACATATCCTTGCAATTCGACATTAAACGTCTTCGCAAGTATATAGTTTAAGAAGTTAAGATTTTCAGCGTCAAGCTGACTTTGAAGTTCACTTGTTTTCATATTTCTGTGCTTTAAGTTATACCTAAAATTTGCCGATACAAAAGTACAAAGAGAATATGGAAACTAAAAATGGGAGCAATCCGTGAGGACACTCCCATTTTCAATATTCCCAAGTGAAATAAGGCGTTTTCTTTATTGTGTTAAAAAACATAAATTCTTCAATCCAGTCCTAAATCTCTCAGCATTTGCTCTGCTTCCTCCTTGCTGATATTTTCGTTTTGCTGGATGATATCAATATTTCTTTGGTTTATAGTTTGCTCAGTGCGCATATCCTCCAATACTTTCCTTGTTAATTCCTCATCTTCCCGCTTTTTGGGTAGAACAATTATGCAGTACATTATGACTATGATAATAGGGATGAAGAATATAGTCCATAAGACTTTCGACATAGTATCACTTTCCTTGTATTCCCCTTGGTTGATAGTACGGGAACAAACCAAGAGAAGAAAACCTAATATACCATAGAAACATGATAAGAAAAACCAATTCCAAGCATTTCTGCCACGTCTTGTAGCCAGTACAGCGGAAAGTATAGCCCACAGCAGATTAAACACAGCGAAAAGCAACCAAACCAATGTAAGGCTAATACCACCTATGCCCAATAGGGCTAAAATACCTTTGATAATTTCCATCTTTGGCGAATTTTACAAGAGTTCTCCGCAGGCAACCAATCGAAGAGTTTAACAATGTTAGTTATAGAAAGTGGGCTACCTTCCATGCACTCTTGTAGGCATCGCCAAACGCCTGGATATACGCACGGATAGGCAGCCCACGTATATGAGCTGTCTCCGTGCCTCGCATATCCTTTTGGTGAGATTTGGCGATTTCACAAGAAGTGAGGCACTTTCTCTGTTATTTTCAAACTTTGTCCCGAAAGACAGTGCAAAGTTACAAAAATTATGTGAATGTTCTTATGTGACAAGTAGATTTTGTATATTTGCAATACCTTAAAAATATGGTTATATGAGCAATGTGGAAGTAATACAATTAGTAACTGGAATTGGACAAATTATAGCTGTTGCTATAATCCCTATAATCGTTTGGTTTATAGGGATTAAATATCAAAATAGAAAGGCTAAAAAAGATGCACAAATGAGCCTTTTTTTAACTCTAATGGCTAACAGGAAGTCTAATCCAATAACAAAAGAATGGGTTGACGCTCTTAATACTATTGATGTAGTGTTTCAGGATAACAATGGCGTTAGACACGCTTGGAGAGAGTATCTTGATAGTCTGAATGAAAAATCGCCGCATTTTCAGAATAACAATGCCTTTCTTCTTGATTTGTTGTCTGAGATGGCAATGTCTCTTGGCTATAAAAATCTAAAGCAGACCGAAATAGACCGTTTTTATTCTCCAAAGTATTTTGGTTCACAAATGAGTCGTCAAGAAATAATGTTTCAAGAGTATTTGCGCGTATTGATGCATTCAAGGAATTTCTCTGAAGGTTTTTCTGAGGAAGAATATCAATCGCACTATAATAATCTGATAGAAAAAGATAAGAATACTTAAACTTCATATTGACTTTATTTTCTTCTTATATAACTGAATATGGAAGTTTTTATCTCAATGATGATAATCTCAATATTTCATCTTTTCGGTTATCTTCTTACGTAGGGCGGTATATTTTCTGAAGAATTATGGGAATACATGCTTGACAATCTGAAGGAGCGAATTTCTCAAGATACTCTTTTAATTCATCTTCTTTGATTGAAAATTTCTCCGCATTCTCCCTTACCTTGTATATTGGGGTAATTGCTTCTTCATTGACCGTGATTATTTCCGAAACACGGAACATTTCTTGAATACGTTTTGCTAATTTGGAGTTCATATTTACAAAGTTTATAGTCTATGAATAATTAAACTTTGTAAATGAATAACTACGCATTTATACTACTTTGTTAGCAAAAACATGGTTAGGTACTAATGCGTATAATTCCCTTTCAATTATGGTAGCAGGTGATTTACCACGCAAGTATTTTGCATCCAAACAGATGCCCTTTCCGGTTCTCTTTTCCCCATCTGTCAGTTGGCATACATCTTTCAAACGCGATACAACCCAGCTATTAGGATATTCAAAAGGAAGCTCAATTTCAACGATTTGCTCATTTATCCTCTCATAATACTTGCTATTGCTTTAATTTGCTTTTCGATTCGAGTTTGCTCTTGTAATGGAGGCAAAGGGAAAAGTTTGTTCTCTAAATAGCCAGATATAATTCGCTGTTGGTTTGCAGTACCTTTGAAAATTGCTTCATCTATGAAATATGGACTTTCAAGAAAAAACAAGAGATACCATCGATTTATAGTTTCACCGAATTGTCGTAGTACTTTCAATTCTGTTGTGCCAGCTCCAATGCCATTAGGCAAATTACAGAAGATGGCAGATTTGCGATTTTGAAAGCATGGAGTTATCTTAGCAAAAGCGACATCTCCATCTGCAAAATGGGTATAACCAGCTTTAATCGCTTTCCATTGAACTTCATCATAGGAAAACTCAGACCCATAAGTAGCACATATTTTTTCCATTGGAATAAAGGCTGAGATACAATTTTCTTCGGCAATATTTTTGGGGTTTATTTGAAATATATCTTTGATACGTACCCATTGCCACGTGGTTGGTATTTCAAATGGAATTTCATCTGTTGCCTCTTTAACTGTTTTTCCAATCTTCTCGAAGTACTTGTTGTCGTCACCACGATAAATGATTGATTCGTTTTTATCTTTCTTGATTTTCTTCTCCTTGACCAGCTTGGCTTTTTCGGCTCTTATACGTTCAAGAAGTATAGATGCCGGTTCATCATTAGGGTCTTGCGGTACAAGTTTTCCTTGTATAGCCCACTGGAGTATGCTATTCTTTAATTGCTTGCCATTCATCTTATTCTAACTGATTTAGAAGTTTTCGTCTTTTTGTTTTTCCTTCAGATAGAACTGATATAACCTTTTTCCTATCTTATCTTTTTTGAAGGTACGTTCATGATTCATAGGTGTCATAGACAACCGAATTTTTGCCACACCTTCATTCAAGATTTCAAACTGCTGTGGAGTAATTCTGAATTGAGCAGTAGAACTTATTTCTGTGACGGGGATTACAATATTTCCACTTATAACACCAGCAGATTGACTTCCATTCTCAATCACAGTTCCTCTTAATTCAAGATATTTACCTGTGAATGTCCGAATTTTCATAGTTGGTTCAGTGAGAAAATTCATTCTGTCTGAACGCACTGTGGCTATTATCGAATAAATGGTGTCTTGCTTAGCCACACTGTATTTCATATTGCAACCTTCGGCTGCAAGTGCTTTATAAGTATAATCTACTGTTTGTGCTTTAGCGTTGAGTCCTAAAATAATACAGAACAGTAATAATATATTCTTTAAAATTTTCATATTTAATCTTATTCGTAATCTTCGCCTTGTATTCCTAATTCGCCCTTACTCATAGCATTGGCAATATCTATTTTCAGTTCCTCGTCATAATCTTTACTTGTCAAAAAGCTATTGACGATACGCAGCAGCAAATCTTGGTCGATATTCGATGCTGCCACATGATAAATAATAGATTCCAATGTACGCATACAGATGCAGGCGTGCCAATAGTAATTATTTTTATGTAAGAAGTACGCACCTAAAGTCAATGCAATACGCTTATTCCCATCATTGAAAAAATGCCCTGAGCAGAATCTATACATCAGATAGGTTAGTTTGTCGGCAAATGTTGGATAGTATAAATCATTTTGCACAAAATCCAATGTTGCACGAATACCACCTTCATCGCGCACTCCTTCAAAACCGCCATCGCTGGCATCAATCATTTTGCCATAGATGTTTAAGGCTTCATCGTAATCTATGTAAATAATTTCCTTACTCATCTTCTGCCTGCTTTAAGCGTTTAAGCACATCTTTGTTGTCCGCTAAGATACGGTCAAAATCAATAGACTGGTCACCGATGAATCGTTCAAACTCTTCAGGAGTAACAGCTTGCAGGTAATCGGCAATATTACCGTGATAGGCATCCCGGAAACTGAAATCCCTTGAAGCCATTTTGGTTCTGGCATCATTCAGATAAGGTTTCTGCATTGGGTGTTCGGCAAGTTCGTTTACAATATGCTCCACTTCGTCAACGGTAAGTAACCTGCCACCATTTTTCTTGAACTGTTCACTGATAGCTGCGCCTACACCGTTTTCAAAAGAAGAGATAACCAATAGAACTTCTGAGTACAACGTGTGTCGAACGTTATCCTTAGAGTCAAGTTTCAATACTTCCCTGTATTCTTTGGCATTCTCTTTAAAAACAGCCTTGTAGATAAAATCTGTAATCTGAGAATACTTATAAGTGGGATGCCCATCCACATATTGATTGATGGCTGAAGTGAGATTTTTACGATAGTTTTCCTCTGTGATTGCAGCAGGAAGATAATGCACATCTCTGCGATTTATGTATTTTGTTCCCCCTCCGGTCTTTTCGTTGATGGTGGTAATCACAAAATCCAATATAAGACTACGGACTTTTTTAGCTTTCTCACTCTCTGTAAGCAGCATACCCATATTCAAGAAAGAGCGGAAGGTAAACAGTCCGAGCTGGGTTGTTTTGCTCGCCTCATTAATAAGGTGAGCAAATTCTAACTTAAACTCTTTCAGTTGCTTACCCTTACATAAAACATATCCGTTATGCTTCAATTCATCAGAATTTGATTGCAGATAACGATCTATTGTAGATGTATCAACTTGATAAAAGTCGGCAACCATTTTTTTTGTAAAGCGATACTCTCCCTCAAAGAGCATTCCTTCAATGTCAAGATGCTCCTGTACTTTGCTGACCGCAAAACGGTTGTTAAGTACATTTTGCCTTTCTATGTTTGAGATGGTCAAATCTTTCATCTTCTTTCTATTGCGATTTGGTACGCAGCGTACCAAATCTTGTTTTGATTATTATTTGTTTATTCTAAGAAACTACCGTAGTTTGCTCTGATTTGCTCACGTCATAAATGTCGGGAGCAAATTGTAAGTTTAATAGTATCAACTTATTGTCATTACATAAAACATAAACACTCCTTGCAATTATCAGTTGCATGATTTTATGTCTATACCGAGAATCTTTTGAATCTCAGAAAGCGTTTTGTCTATTTCATGGTCGAGAGCAGCACGTTTCTCAAAATACTGTTTGAGCAGTTCTGCCGGAGGGAGTATTTCTTCTTCCTCTTTCGGAAACTTGCATTGGTCAAAATTGCAATCCAAGTCTATCAACTGTTGGGCGGTAAATACATGGCTTTTTTCTCCCACTTCATCACTTATGATTTCTTTCCTGTCCTTCCACCATTCCTGAATAGGCAGCGTGTGTTCCACCTTCATTGGTTTGGTCTTGGAGAAGTGCTTGTAGCCTTCCGGCATATCAAGGCGGTAGAACCATGTTTCTTTGGTTTTGAATCCTTCTTCGCAACCATCGGCAGCCTCATTATTAAAGAAGAGTATGTTGGTTGCAATAGAGGTATATGGAGAAAATATAGAACCCGGCAAACGGATGATAGTATGCAGATTGAACTTGCGGAGAAGATTCTCTTTTAGTGCAAGTTTAGCTCCATCTGTACCAAACAGAAAGCCATCAGGGATTATCACACCGCATCGGCCACCAACTTTAAGGCGGTACATGATAAGTGCGATAAACAAATCCGCTGTTTCACTTGAGCGGTATTGCACCGGGAAGTTGCTTTTTATGCTATCTTCCGTACTACCGCCATACGGGGGATTCATACCGATAACATCCACTTTGTCGCTTTCCTTGAAATCAGTTATATTTGTTCCAAGCGAATCACAATTAGCAATGTTGGGAGCTTCGATATCATGCAGCAATAGGTTTGTGATACTCAAAAGATAAGGTAACGGCTTCCATTCTTGACCTACGACTGCATTTTGCAGCTTTTCTCCATCTTCGGCAGAACGGACACTTTTAGCCATATAGTTGAGAGCAGAGGTAAGAAAACCTCCTGTTCCACTGGTGAAGTCGCCAAAGGTCTCACCCAATTTCGGGTCGAGCATCATGACGATAAAATCAGTCAACGCACGTGGAGTATAAAACTCTCCAGCATTTCCTGCTGATTGTAGGTCTTTCAAGATTCCCTCATAAATATCCCCGAATGTGTGGCGGTCGTCTGCATCGTCAAATTCGATTTCATTTACAATATTGACTACTTGACGCAGAAGCGTTCCATTTTTCATATACTGGTTCAAGTCTGCAAATGTCTCCTGAACAATGCTTTTTGCTCGTGGTGTATTGGCATCTATCGGAAGATTTTTCAGGGCTGGAAACAGTTTTTCATTGACGAAAGAGAGCAGAGCTTCTCCTGTCAACGCTTCACCGTCTTTTTCATCTACCGCCCAATTGCGCCAGCGCAAATTTTCGGGGATGATGGACTTGTAGTTATCATCTTTGTATTCCCAAGTCTCTTCCTGAGTGTCATAGACTTTCAAGAAGAACATCCAAGTCATTTGTTCTATTCTCTGTGCGTCACCATTGATACCTGCATCCTGACGCATGATATTTTGGATTCGCTTTATGATATTATTTACTGCCATTTTTAAGCTGATTTATATATTTGATATTCAAGTTCTCTGATAGCTTGTTCAAAAGCGACTTTGCCACCGAATAACTTTATGATTTTAGTTGGTTTTCCTATGCTGTTGAAAGGTGGTATTTCCAAAATGTTTGCCTTTTCAAAATCAAGAATACCATTTTCTGCATATTTTTCAAGAAGAGCCTCCAATACTTCACGAGCTTTGCCTTCATACTTTCCGAAGTAGTTGCGCTTCTTTACATTGTTCGCTCTTTCTTTTCTGGTCAATGGTGGTTGATCAAACGCAACGTGGCATATCACATCAAAAATATCAGCATCCTTCAATGCTGGATTCGCTTCACGTACAGCATCTATCAAAATAGCATATTCCTTTAACTCATCCATAATGGCTTGTTTGCGTTCTGCCTCCGTCCAAGTCTGTATGAAATCATCCAAGGTTTGATAATGACGCAATAATTGTTTTTTAGCAAACGACTGAACACTTTCCGTTCTCATCGTCTTGCCATCTTCGCCCAATACAGATACTATTTCATGGGCAATACGAATGTCCTTACCATTTATGAGATATTTCTCACGAGGCTCTGATACAGTGGGGCTTGGGTTGTCAATGATTTTGTAAGGCTTAGACTTTTTTCCACCTCCTTTGGCCGGTTCAGGGTCGCCATCAAATGCCGGATCTTTGAATTTTGCGGTAGCATTACGGAAGTCAAGGATTTCCAAATGCCATTTACCCTTGTCTTTTCTAAGGCGTGTACCACGTCCGATAATCTGCTTAAATTCTGTCATAGAGCCAATTTCTTTGTCTATGACAATTAAACCACAAGTTTTACAATCCACTCCTGTTGAAAGAAGCTCGGAAGTGGTAACAATCACCGGATAAGGTTCGTCAACACTGATAAAGTTGTCTAATTGTTTCTTGCCTTCTTTGTCCTCGCCGACAATACGTGTCACGTAATAGGGTGATTTCTTGCACAAATCACTATTCATATTGATAAGCAAAGTACGCATTTCAGCAGCTTCTTCAATGTCAGAACAGAAAACTATTGTCTTTGTCATGCGACCTATATCATGCAACATTTTAGTAATTCTGTTCGCTACGACCTTACGCCTTAACTTAATGGCAAGGTCACGACCTATGTTTTGTCTTTGATATAATTTCTGCTCAATTTCCTTGCCTAATAAATCAGTCTCTCCTTCTTCGGGCGTCCAACCTTGTAGGTCAATGTTGATAAAGTCGGCAGTAACCCGGTATGGAGCTAAGAAGCCATCATTGATACCTTGAAGCAGTGAATAGGTATATACGGGTTCTCCGAAATAATCAAGATTATTCGCTCCCTCATCGGCTTTCGGTGTGGCAGTCATACCTATTTGAGTGGCAGAACTGAAATATTCCAATACTTTACGCCATGCGGAATCGTCTTTTGCACTTCCTCGATGACACTCATCGACGATAATCAAATCAAAGAAGTTTGGCTGTACTTCTAAAAAAGGATCGGGCTTCCCTTCTTTTCCGACCAATTGATGATACAAAGCCATATACACTTCGTATGACGAATCAATTTTTTCTTCACCCTCTCCGACAGACGTTATCTTGGTCATAAACTTCTTGAAAGGCTTGAAGTCTTGCACCATCGTTTGGTCAATGAGGATATTGCGGTCTGCAAGATAAAGTATCTTCTTTTTTGCTCCACTTTTATGAAGCCGATGGATTATCTGAAAGGCAGTAAAAGTCTTGCCTGTACCAGTTGCCATTACCACAAGTACACGTTGCTGTCCTCTTGCGATGGCTTCTACTGTCCGGTCAACTGCTATACGCTGATAATATCTTGGTTCATGGCTATGGGCATCATAGTAGAAAGGAGTTTCTATTATGTTGAGTTCATCCGATGTATAGTTCTTAGATGCCAGATAACGGTTGTATAGTTCTTCCTCAGTCGGAAAGTCCTCTAACTTGATTTCTGTTTCTTTCCCAGTAATAAAGTCATGTTCCAAGAACGCATCACCATTACTGGAGTAGGCGAATTTCAAGTCAAGGATTTGGGCATATTCCATAGCTTGTTGAATGCCACCTCCAACTGCATGTTTATTATCTTTAGCTTCAACTACCGCAATGGGCTTACCTTTATGATATAATAGATAATCAGCTTTTTTACCCTCTGCTACTGAATGTTGGTTGCCAACAACAAGCACTCGACCATCCGTAAAATAGTACTCTTCACGCATATTTATGCTTACTGCCCACCCCTTTTGCTGGAGTGCAGGAGTAATGAACAGAGTGCGTATCTCTTGTTCTTTGAGTTCTTTCTTGTTTACTTCCATGGCAATAACTCATTTATGGTTTGTGCTGCTGACAATCAAATCTTTTACATCAATATTAAGGGCATTGGCTATATCATTAAGCGTTTTAAGGTCTGGTTGAACAGAATTACTGCACCATTTACTTACAGTACAATTGGATTTTCCAATCTGTTCAGCAAGCCATTTTCCTGTTTTCTGCTGTTCTGCGAGTACTACTTTAAGTCTGTTGAAATTAGCCATAGGGTAAAATGTTTTAATCACAACGCAAAATTATATAATTTATCCGACATGGACGCTACTTCCTATAATAATTATTATCAGGAAGTAGGAATTTGGCTTAGTTAAGGTATTTCGATAAGATATTCTCGTCGATTTCAATCTTATGTCGTCCTGTGGTTGTGCGTAGATTTTTCCTGACAGTGTCAAATGTAGAGTTGGCAAACCATTCAGCGAATGTAGCCATTACAAAAGAGGTAGTCATATCTCTGCCTATATTATATTGAAAAGCGATATTCCAGGCAAAGTTCTTTAGTGAGATTTGGGTGAGAGAAGTATGCTTCTTTATATGAATTTCAGTTGCGGATAGCACCTGACGGTTAGTTACAAAATATCGGACAGATTCGCAAATTTGGAAAATCTCTGTTTCATCCAAGTCAAAACGTTTAAATGTATCTCGTGTGTATCTCAAAATAGCATTAAGCTTTATATCCTCTTCTCTTTCTTTTTGCTGTTGGTATTGTTGTTGCTCACGCTGGTATTCATAATGAAATAGCTCCATTCGCTTTTTCTGGACTTCTTCACAGTTCGAGGCAGGAAAAGAAGCCAAGGGCAAAGTCTTTTCTTCCGCAGATTTTTTGACGGATGGCAGAGTTGATGGAGGAATTGCATCTACAATATGCCTTGCGATGATAATACAGAGATGATATAGCAGTTTGAGGATGATATATCCAACACCCATAGCAAATGGTAGTAGACTCATTCGTATGCCAAACATATTGCATACTTGAAACGCAATCATCGAAGCCAGTAGCACCGCAGTAACCTCGATTATCAAAGATTGAAGTATATATTGTTTTTGCCTCATGCCTATTGTTATTTATTTCGCAATGCAAAGGTACAATATATTTTCACAAAAAACGATAGACAAAAATAGGCAGTATTTTGTATATCAGTGATTTATGAAAAGAAAAGCCAAACAAGAGCAAATATCCAAGGCAAAATGAAAACATCTGCAAACAAGAGAAAATATCAAAATAATGTTAAAGTTTTATTTCTGCATTTACGAGGTATACAAAACCCATTGTAAGGTGTGTTTCATGCGTAAAATAATCATATTTGTACCAAGATATATGTAATATATTGATATTCAGATGTAATTATTTTTGAGGAAGTGAAGTAATTGCATTAGGTGTTAGTTAATAGATGTGAGCTCCCTCCACCAACTTTTGAAAGTTGGTGGAGGGAGTTCTTTTGTTTGTATACTTTTATTTGAGTAGAGAGGCCGGGTATTTCAAGTCTTACTTACCCCTTTCCAAGATAAGTTTTAATGAGGGATTCGAGTCTCTTCCGGGGGTTATTCGGGGTGTACGAAGCATCGCTTGCATGTTTGGTATAGAGCATGCAATAACAAATATATGGGGCTGATAATCGCGACAAGAACCCATAATACTGCATTTAGGAACAATAATAAGAAGGCGTAAAAGCGTTGCATCTTTGCGAAGTTGGAAAATATAATACTGGATTATGCTTGCAAAAGTATGGCTTTTTTCGTACCTTTCGAAATATAACCATATAAAATATTGAAAAGATGAAGAATGTGAATAAAATAATAAAGGAAGTGGTTTTCGGGCTTGCCATTACGGCGGTCGGACTATGGGTTCCGCATACGGCTGATGCATGTACGGGAATTACGTTGAAGTCGCAGGACAGCGCCACCGTCTTGGC
>ENA-OPMG01001466-OPMG01001466.1-human-gut-metagenome-genome-assembly--contig:-NODE-1466-length-14093-cov-2.662203_pt1 | contig 14093 bp, 10 predicted proteins | sample MGYA00241522_ERZ501741 | MGnify/ENA primary metagenome ERZ501741 (study PRJEB25962, sample SAMEA2042616) | human gut metagenome | biome: human gut; feature: human-associated habitat; material: faeces...
CCAGCCAGTGGTACGAAAGGTATCCGTACGAACTTACTTCATTATTTGATGCCGCTATAATATGATTATATTCTTCAGGTGTAGCCATATGCCACTGCCCGTTGTCTACGATTCCCATATCCCTGATTTGGGTTTCGGAAAGACCGGCGAGTTTGCATGGATCTCCCAAGCCCTGTTTGACTTGTTCAGGGGTGTTGCCTGCGGAGATTTCACCGCCAGCCAGGTAAGGGACATTACTCCATCCTGTAATAGTTAAGGGATCGTATGAACTGGGATACCAAAGTACATCGTTCAATGCTTCGGCAGTGGTAGGTGGAACGAAATTTGTGCCATCTTCAGTATCAGGGTCACTGTGCACGGCTATCAGGCTGCCGTATTTGAACAAGACATCCTTATATCCCGTCTCTGAATGATATGCTTTCAGTATCCCCGAATAAACACTAAAATCATTCCATATATTCACATTTCTGGATGTATCGGCAACCGCGTCATAATCTGCCGCTTTATCACTCACAATGACCAGCCCGTCAATAGGTTTCCAGTTGATGGTGATATCATGTTCCTCCATTGCCACTATTTCCGCATATAACCCCATTGCACCCATACCGGTAATGGTGGCGTATATCTGATAATGGTTGTTTCGTGTCAGATTATGGTTCTTAGGGGGATTCTGACCGATATTCAGCAGATAGATACAGTTCAATACTTGCGCACTTCCGTTTTTAAGCACGCATTGCGCGTCGATTTTAAGATAGGTTGCGTATGATGCATTTTGAGGGTCGGACAATATATGTTCGGGAATATAGGTAGCGGGAGTTGTTATAAAATCTATCCCGTCTTGTATGGTGTAGTTATCTCCATTTATTGTATATGTACCATTATTATTGAGTTCGCCTGTTCCCGGGATAGTAAGGTCATCCGACCAAATATCTTCCGTATATGCCTGCCCTTCTCCTATAGGAGTGGCGACCGGCATACGACATACTTTAACAGTGAGCTTGGTTACTTTGAAATCCTCATCCGGATTAGTTATATTTTTAATAGCTGTAAAGCTGATGCGGGATACCATGCGGGTTACGCTAACAGGCAATTCCGTCATTTTAATATTATTAATTGTTACTGTGGCATTTTTTCCGTCGCTACGGGATTCCACATAGGCACGTATCACATTTCCATACATGGGCGGAGGAGCAATGATACCTACGGCAGAGAATGTCACTTTTTCTATTTTATTTTCCAGTGTAATAGCAGAGAGCTTTTCGGTAAGCTCCGATGTTTCATTGCAGATGATATAAATGTTGTTATATCCCCGTGCCGCTCTTATAGAAGCGGTGTATGTGCCATCGACATTTATGGAAGCATCAGAAACGTCGTTGTATACCAGCTCGTTCTTGTCATTAAACACAATTGCACGTACGGAATTTATGACTTCATCTTTGTCGGTGGTATCATTGCGCGTCCCCATTTTAATACTCATCGGTATCTTTTCTCCTTCGTAAATACGTGCGCCTGTTACTTCGTTCTCTTTTGTACAAGAGTAAGTAAACAGGGCAAACATTGTTAAAAGAAGGACATTTGCCGAAAATTTTATGTTGATAGTTATATTCATCCTTAATCGTGCCATAATTCCACTTCAAAAAACGATTTACATATCTGTTGGTTGGAACCAGTAGGTCCAATTATTGATGGTTATACTCAATGCAATGTAGCCATTCTCTTCCTTATCTCCGATTCGAATGTTGATATCCCATTCGTATCTGCGGTCGAGGTATTCTTGATCGCCCATCATTTCCGGTTTGCTCATCAACAGGTAGTCAATAAGGTTTATAGTTGTTTTTCCTCCGATGTCTATCGTTTTTCCTGACGCTTTTTCGGTGATAGAAAAAGTCATGTCAGCATCCTTAATAAATCTAAGAGTATGAAGGCGGGTTTGTAGGGCGGTCTTACTGTCTTTCTCTTCAACTGAACAAGGATGGTAAATTATATTCTTGCTGCTCTCACCTACATTATTTTTATAGTCATAAGAATTGTTTGCAGTTATTAGTTGTATGTCATATTTTGAAGCATCCACCGGATTATTTCCTCGTATAATGCCTATCGTTATATCATTAGTATTGCGCACCAAGCTGACGTTTTCCGTATTACTGATATTTTCCGAAGAAAACATTAATAGAGGACCGCTATGCCATAATGCATCAAGATGGTTGTTACTTATGTTGTTTTCCGGCTCATATTTCAGCGTTAATTTATTTATTGGATCACCTGTATCCATTGTCGGAAGCTGATAGAATTTATCCGTTTTTCCAGCCCATACAACAGCTGTACAGCCTTTCAAACGATATGGTATCAGCATACAATAGTCCGGACTTTTTAGCGAATGGCCATTATCAGTAAGTGTCTGTATATATTTTCCTTGCGTATCGAACACGAAAACCTTTACTTCTTCCACCTGTTCGGCGAACCAGTCTTTATTTGCCATGTTATAGTCATATCGGAATTTTAGAAAGAGGTCACATTGATCAAGGTCGTCATGAAGGACATCGCAACCGGTAATCCCTGCCACTATAAAAGCGGCAAGGATTATTTTGTATTTCTTTATGTGTCTTTTAATCCCCATTTATCAATGCAAATCAACACCTTGTGTCCAGTAAGTCCATGGATTGATAGTGATTTTTACAGAAATATATGCATCTGCTTCATCATCATCGGTACCCGGAGGTGTAGGATTGTCAGGATCAGACGGATCGGGAATCCACGGTGTTCCGGGGCCGCTCACGCTTTGAAGTTCAAGGTGATACCAGTTGTTACGCACTACTCCGTATCGGCCTAAAGCCATCTTTTCAGTTACATTCTGATCGTGACGGATCAGGACGTCATAGTAACATACGGATTCATGATAATAACGTACGGCACAGAAGCGTCCGATAATACCAGTTTTTGCATTTAATTGAGTAGCTGTAGCACCTTCCGAAAGACTAGCGACTACAGAATTTTTTGTATCTTGATCACCATCGAATTGCTCCTGTGTCATAATTCCCGCTTTCTTTAAGAATATGGGTAGGTCTACTTTTAGCCCGGAACCATCACTATGTTTTAAATATTCAGTTTTAAGCTGGTCTAATGTATAATAGTTTCCTTTCCAAGAGAAATAACTACTATTTTCGTTCAAACCATAGGGAGTGTACTTAGCCTTTACTACCACCTTGGTGGTGAATCCTAATTGCTGTGCCTTAGCTTCCATTGTATTTTCAAGACAATACAGACTTGTTCCCTTACTCTGTGCAACAGCAGGCATCTCCTCACTTTCGCTGTCTATATTTTTTAGATAATTGAAAGCTGCATCCATATTCGCTTCCATAGTACTCTCATTTGATACATCAGGTTGCTCGTCAGACAAGTAGTTTTTATCCCGACGATAAACTGCTCCAATCGTGGCATTATCGTAAGTGATACGTTCACTATACAGTTTCACACTCTTATTGGTAACGCTTAATTCCCAACCACTGAAAGCAAATGTAGCACCGTCAGGTTTTGTAGAAAAAGGATCCTTAACCGCAAGTTCTACTTTTGCACTCAATCGATCCACAGAGATTTCTGCAGGATGGTCTTTTGCTTCTTTTTTTGCCGCATCTATTTTGTCTTGGGTATATCCATCCGGCTTATGCACCGTTACTCCCATCAATGCTCCTTCTATGCCAGCTCCTTCGCCTGCACTCGCCATCATGAAATTATCATTGGTAGCGATGTTGGCAATAACTGCTTCAATAGCAGTGTTAATTGCAGACCAAGGTTTACCTTTTACAGCATCCGTAGTTAAATTCCACCCTTTGCTCCCGTCGGTGTAAGGATTGATAACCACAAATACTTTTTTTGTTTTCTCTGGTACTAATTTTGCATCGCTAGCTACAGCTTCCGGGGTCCCTGTTCCACCGGATTCTCCTCCGCTATTCCCAACGGTCAAACCATCAAAATCAGCCACATCAAGGCACACATCATCCTCGTCAAATAATAAAACTTTGACGGCCCCTGCTTTACTTTCCCCAGAACTTCCCGGTTTTTCTTCTACATTCACTGCTCTTGAAGTAGCTGTGTGACTTTGCAGCGAAAGCGACAGATACGCTTTGCCATCCAGTTCACCACCCGGAATATTCCCTTCCCGGGCATCTTCACTACTACAGCCGGCAAATATAAAAACTGCCAATGTAGATAATAGAAAACTTCTTGTTTTCATCATTGTTAAATGTTTAAATGTTGTAAATAAAAAGATAATTATAATATATAAAAAATCAATAATCTAGTTTACTCATCAATTCGATATTCTCTTCTTTTTTGGCTAATTCCTCCAGATTGAGATTTGCTTGTTTCAATCCGGATTCAGCAGCCTTATTTAGATGTAACTTTGCTTGTTCATAGTCACCTCTTAGCAGATGTAATACTCCCACGGCATTTTCGTATTCCGGTGTGGAAGTCTCTGCTCTCTTTAAGTATTTTTCTGCCAAAAGAGTGTCTTTACGTGAAAGTGCAGCCGAAGCGGCATTCAGATTGGCAATCTTATCATCAGGAAAGACGCTAACGGCTGTTTCAAATAATTCGATAAACTCTGGTGAACCATTTTTGTAAGTTAGAGCAACCAAATAAATTTCATTCAGACTCAAATTTTGTGGCCGACTATGAATCAGCACTTTTGCTTGTTCTATATTAAAATTCTGAACATCGTACTCTATTTTACAGATTGCTTTACGCAGATGTGGGTAATACTCACGCAACATAAACCGATAAGGATTGCCATGTTTATATAACATCAACGATTTCTTGCGACTGGTATTCGTTCGGTAGTTTATTTCAACTGGTATGTGATCTATAATATGAAGAATTCCATCCTTTTCTGCCATGTCAGACCTTGCAACCATTTTACGTAGTCCTTCCCAGTTTTCGCCACCATATTCCACCTTGTATAATTCTTTAGAGAAAGGGAAACGAGGGAGAAGGTAATTAACAAGTGCCTTTGCACGTCCTTCGGAAAGCTGTTTGTTAAAAAGGACAGAACCCTCCGGTGAAGCATAACCAATGACTGATATTCCACGAATGGTAATGGCTGTATCATTTTTCACTTCGGCAAGCATGGAGGATATCTTTTTTAGTTCAATCGGATTATTCATATAGTCCGGTTTAATGTCGGTTTTTGATACGACAAAGTCCAGAAATGCTTCACATGACATCTCACGACTTTTGACTGGTTCAACTTTTGGCTGTACGTAACTAATATGTGGAGTGATTTGATAAGGGACGGGAAGTTTCTCCAAAGTAACAGCACTAAAAAGAGGAATAGCTGATAGTAACCTGCCTGGCCTGCAACAGCCCATCACTTCTTTCTTTACATTCAGATATGCATCCTTCATCCATGGCTCGAATGGAATTGTCAACGAGTACCGAATCTGTTCTTTTCCAGTCATTCCATACCCTTTTAATATGGAGTATGGAGCTTCTGACTGGTAAAAAGCATGTTCCTGCGTATTCATCAAAGCAAGTTTACGTTTCAGATTCTGATAGTTCTTACGACCTTTAATGGATATTTCCGGCAATTCCATCTGATGGTTTGCAGCAATCAATACTGGTATCAGTTCTATAGAATGATTGGAACTGACTTGTATATTATCAAAGTTGTAAAGTATTTGAATATGCAATGAATCTCCCGCTTGCTGTAGTTCAAGAGCTGTTGGCTGTATAATTCCTGTATACCATTTCTTGGGATTTTCTTCTCCGTATGATAAAGAAGAAATGGTCAGGAATATGATTAACAGGTATAGGAGTGATTTTAATTTTGTCATGGTTGTATTATTTTATAAGAAATATAAGTGAGATTGCAGCTTTAGTAGGTCCAAAATAATTGCGGTTTTCTGTTCCGACCTTTTCACCACAAGTCTCACACCGGAACTTGTCATAATGTAGCCGTATATATCCTGCACCTATATTTGCTTCAAGGCTCCAACGATTACTAAGAAGGAAGTGATAACCATACGAGATGCCTCCTCCTGCTCCCCATCCTTCATATCGGTAATGGCTGGAATTATCTCCGAATAAAAGTGGCAAATGATGACCGGCTATGTTATATTGTGTTCCTATTATGTGTATCCCCCCAAAATGTCCGCTAAATCTTTCACATGTCCAATAACGATATTCCATTGTACCGAGCCAGTGCACCAGTTTTTTATTTGAAGATGCTTTATTGGGTGTAAACCAGTTAAGTCCGGCGCCAAATTCTATTGTAGTGCGTGGAGAAAGTCCCCACTCTACTCCCAAGTTAGGAGTACCTGAATATGCACCGTAGAACAGGTTTGTTTTTACTGCTACCTTTTGGGCCGAACATTTTAAAATGCTTCCCCAACATATCAAAAGTAGAATTGCTATATATTGTATTTTTATCAGATGCATATATCGAATATTTTGCTTTTGCTTGCGTTTAATAAATGATTATCGAATGCGAAATTACAAAATAAATATATATTAAAGTAAAACGTTCTGAAATTGCACATGGATTCCGAAGTTTCGTTCAAAATAGTTCTATAAATCACTTAAATGAGGGTTAGATAACTATAAAAAGGACTTATCGGATAAACATTGTTAAATTGTTATCCAACTTATTCAATTATCTTTTGTGACATACTGAACGTTTATACACGCGCAAAACAAACGATGTATAAGAATGATTATTTATATTTACATATTACTTGTAGTACTTCAACTATGCGTTTTGAAAGATCAGAATATTACACCTAGTTTTGTTCCCGGATTTTAAGGAGCCATCCGTTTCTTTAAAAGGAACAAGGCGTTCCTCGGTGAGAAACAGGTCGTTCCTTTAAAAGGAACGGCTCCTTGGTTTTAAACCAAAAACAGTATTTGTAATACGCTGTATATTAATTTGTTATAAAAAGAAGAATTCCGTCCCGATAACCATGGGAATATTCTCAATAAACCAAACGGAATTCACAGTCCAAAGGGCTGTATATACATACTTTTTTATTACAAACTTAAAAAAAAATCCCATGGTTACAGTTACAATTAATATCAAGCCATATTTGGCTGGATATATGTATGTCCGATATCGACAAAGTTTAGAACCCGATCCAGAGAACCAGTCTCATTCCTCCTCTCCTTCTTCTTCCAAACGACTTATCCCTATCCATCTCTCCCACATTACTCCAGTTTATCACTTCCTTCATCAACTATCTGTCCCTCATCCGCAAAATACTTCATGGAAAGAAATTGGAAATATTTGCTTTGTACTGCCCAAACCGCGTAATGGGAAGAATCCGGAAGTCTATAACTATATCGGAAACGATAGTGCATTGATTATAGAAAAGGAAATAGAAACGGAGATGAAAGCGGAATTATACTCCTTTCTATTGGAAAATAAGTTCAATAAAGGAGTGATGTTTAAAAAGTCAATAGAACAATTCGTAGAGCACTACGAAATGGTAGGACTGGTACAGGAAGAAACGCTGATGAGGGCATTTCAAAGATGGAGGAAATTGGTGAAAGAAGAAAAAGCTATAAAACTATAATGAAAGTATATTGATTTTGATTTAATATTCCATAAGGAAACGTGATATACTATACTAATTAATTGGAAGAAAGAAGGAACTTTTCTATCTTTGCTAATATTAATCTTTTTCGCTAATGGATTAAGATAAGAAAGGAGAAAATAATATGACCCTCAAAGAAAAACAATTAGAGTTTATTATCTATTGTATAGAGAATACAGCTGAACGGTTAGGACGCTATAGTGCGGATGTATATAATAAACTAAAAGAATTAGGTGCTATAGACGGCTATATAAATGCTTTTTATGATACTTTGCATACCCAAGGCAAAGCCTACATAGTAGATTCTTTATTAGAATATATCTATCATCGTGATCCACAATGGTTACCGAAAGATTATCGTCCTTTTCAAGTTTCGACACAGCAAAAAGGAGATAAGTCATGTTAACTGTTTATCATGGTTCTACTTACCGTGTAGAACAACCATTAGCTGGAGTATGCCGACCAAATCTTGATTTCGGAGTGGGCTTTTATCTTACTGATTTAAAGGATCAGGCTATTCGTTGGGCTCTTCGCACAGCTGATATTCGCCATGAAAAAAGTGTATGGCTCAATATTTATTCATTGGATATAGATGCCTGCCGTAACTCTTCTTTTCATTATTTGCACTTTACCACTTACGATGCACATTGGCTGGATTTTGTTGTAGCATGTCGACAAGGGAATGTTATATGGCAGGATTATGACATAATAGAAGGCGGTATAGCAGATGACCGTGTGATACGTACTATTGACCTTTATATGCGTGGTGATTACACTCGTGAAGAAGCGTTGTCACGTTTGATTCATCAAGAGCCTAACAATCAAATTTGTATTACGAACCAAAAAGTAATTGATGAACACTTATATTTTGTGGATGCTATACTTTTGCCTTTCCCATCTCTCTCAAAAGAAATCCCCAATGCTGATATTGTAATGCAAGGCAAATATTACAGCATTGTAGAACTTCTTGCTACCCGTCTGCATATTTCCAGTCTACAGGCACTTGATATATTTTATAATAGCGAAAGCTACCAGCGCATTGTCCACCGACTTGGAGATCTATATCTCATGAGCGATGCATATATTGTAGATGAATTAATGAGAGAGCTACAAAAAAGACAAGGTTAATATCAACCTTGTCTTTTTTGTAGGTTAGAATATTCTATATAAGAAAATATTAGATATTTATCGCTTAATGATTTCTGAATAAAATATGATACTGTGGATTATAACCAGCGCACAAACTTCTTAATATACCAATTCTTCACGATCTGCGTCAAAATGCAATAAGAGAGCAAAATCCCAACCAGCCAGGGGAAATAGCTCAAAGGAAGAGCTGTCAATCCGATGGAACGCCCGAAAGCGGTGAAAGGAATAAGAATACCTATTGCCATGATTAAGAAGGTCAGTCCCATCACAGGCCATGTGGCACGGCTTTGTATGAACGGTATCTTGCGGGTACGTATCATGTGGACAATCAATGTCTGTGATAACAAACCTTCCACAAACCATCCGGTTTGAAACAGTGTCTGGTGTTCGGGGCTGTTGCAGCTAAATACGTACCACATGACCAGATACGTGATAATATCAAAGATAGAACTGATGGGACCTACATAAATCATAAAACGACTTAGATCGGACGCATCCCATTTACGGGGTTTCTTCAGGAACTCCGGGTCCATACGGTCAAAAGGAATGGTGGTCTGCGATATGTCATACAACAGGTTCTGGATCAATAGATGTATCGGCATCATGGGCAGAAACGGCAGGAATGCACTGGCAAACATCACACTGAACATATTCCCAAAATTGGAACTGGCAGTCATCTTTATGTACTTATTGATATTGCCGAATGTCTTTCTTCCTTCGAGCACTCCGTCTTCCAATACCATCAAATCTTTTTCCAACAAGATAATATCTGCGCTTTCTTTGGCTATATCCACAGCAGAATCGACTGATATACCAATGTCCGACTGACGTAATGCACCTGCATCATTGATTCCATCTCCCAAGAACCCTACCGTATTGCCTTGCTCCTGCAACAGAGAGATGATTTGCGTCTTTTGTAATGGAGTCAGTTTTGAGAATAAAGTGGTATCCTTTACCGCTTCTTTCAATGCTGTTTCGTCCATATTCTCTATTTCTATCCCGGTAAGAAAATGACTGGTATCAATTCCTACCTGTCGGGCAATCGCTTTCACTACGACATCATTATCTCCCGATAGAATTTTCACTGCTACTCCATGCGCATATAACTGTTCGATGGCTTCGGCAGCAGAAGGTTTCGGAGGATCAAGAAAAGCAAGATACCCAATCAGTACCATTTCTTTTTCATCTTCAATGGCAAAATTACAATCTTTCTCGATAAAACTTTTCTGGGAAACTGCCAATACTCTCATTCCCTGCTGATTCATTTCTTCACTAATCATCTTTGCCTTGATTTTCAAGGCATCAGTCAAAGGATGAATCTGCCCGCTGAACTCGGCATAGGAACAGACGTCGAGAACCTCTTCTACCGCTCCTTTGGTGATGATTTGCCGTTTCCCCTGCCTGTCTTCTATTACAACAGACATTCTTCTGCGTGTAAAGTCGAAAGGTATTTCATCCACTTTGGTGTAGTCATCCTTTAAATGTTCCAGGCTCAAATCTCTTACATGAGAAAGAATCGCTTTATCCATCAGGTTCCTTAAACCGGTTTGGAAATAACTGTTAAAGTAAGCATGACGAAGAATACGTTTACTGTTGTCGTCACTGCCATCTGCATTGATATATTTCTCCAATACGATTTTATCACAGGTCAATGTACCGGTTTTGTCAGTGCAGAGTATGTCCATCGCTCCAAAATTCTGAATGGCATTGAGATTCTTTACGATTGTTTTCTTTTTAGACATGGCTATCGCTCCTTTAGAAAGGTTGGCAGTCACAATCATCGGTAACATTTCCGGAGTAAGACCAACCGCAACGGATATGGCGAAAATGAAAGCTTCAAACCAATCCCCTTTCGTAAAGCCATTTACGAAAAACACAAATGGAACCATAACCAGCATGAAACGAATCAATAAGAAGCTAACCTTACTAATGCCTTTGTCAAAAGCTGTAGTGGCACGATGTCCGATCAGGCTCTTTGCGATTGTACCCAAATAGGTTTTGTTCCCTGTCTCAAAAACAATCCCTTTTGCTGCGCCACTAATCACATTGGAACCCATATAGCAAATATTGTCCAATTCAATGACACTTCCTTTTCGGAACTGTTGTCCCCGTACCTCCGGAAACTTTTCTATCGGTTCAGACTCTCCTGTCAATGAAGCCTGACTAATAAACAAATCTTTCGAATCGATGATCCGAATATCAGCAGGAACCATATCCCCGGCTGCCAAATACACGATATCTCCCGGAACGAGTTCCGTAATTTCGATCTCTTCTTCATGCTCTCCCGCACGTTTGGCAAGACATGTGTTTTTTACCATTTTCATTAAAGAATCCGTAGCCTCACTTGCTCGCCATTCCTGCCAAAAACGCAGGATAGCACTGAACAGCACCATGGATGAGATGATGATGACTCCCGTCCATTCCTGCTCGCCGGGATCGGCCATCAATACATCCAAAAATAAGGATATAATGGCGAGCCCGGTCAGAACGCCAATGAAAGGATTGATAAACGTTTTGATAAATAGGATAAACGGATTTTTTTTCTGTTCATGTACCACTTCGTTTCTTCCATAAACGGATTGTCGCTCCTGCACTTCTCCCAACGTTAATCCAAGCTTTGTTGTCTGTAAGTATGAATAGATTGACTTACCGGGTTGTGTGGCAACCAAAAATACTTTCTCTGAATTGAATATGTACTGTGATGAACGCAGTTTTTTCTTCCATACCATACTCTCTAATTTTTTTAAGTTACTAACTGCATTTGTTAATTCGATGCAAAAGTAAGGAAGACTTCACCGGGAAGCTGTTAGAGAATGATTAGAGTGGTATTAGAAAGCTATTAGAATTTCTTAAATATGCGGAAGTTTCACCACAAAAGTAGTGCCCTCATCCTTATGGGAAGATACGGTCAGTTCGCCTTTGTGAAGGTGGATAATCTTCTGTGTCAAGGCCATGCCTATACCATTTCCAGGAGCAATATGTTTGTTCTCTCCACGATAAAACAGTTTAAACAGGTTTTCTTTATCCGTATCAGACATACCTACACCGTTATCAGACAAACGAATGATTGCCCATTGCTCCCAATAGGCGATCAGGACTGATGAAGCCCGGTTGGAAGAGTACTTGCAGTTATTTTCTATCAGATTCACAAAAGCGGTGGTCAGTAAATAGCTGTTTCCGATTATTGTCAGCACATTATCTTCTTCGGCTTCCTGCTCAAATACTAATTCGATGTGATAATCCGGATGAGCTTTTAGTACCAGCTCTCTGGCGTCCAGCAACAGTTCGTCCAGACGGACTTCTTCCATAGTTATCTGTTCCGACTGATAGTCAGCTTTTGCCAGATTCAATAATCCGTCGATCAGATTAACAATCCGATGTGAATCTTGCAGTGCATTGCCGATAGCCATCTGATATTGTTCGGAGCTCCGTTCTTTTAATAAAGCTAAATCCAATTCGGCTGTAAGAGCTGCCATGGGGGTACGCAATTCATGAGATACATTACTGACGAACATCTTTTGTGAATTGAAAGACTTTTCCAGGCGTTCCAACAATGCATTGAATGTCGTACTCAATTCTCCCAGTTCATCCTGTTCATTTTTTACGGGTAATCTTTTATCAATATGCGATGCTGTGATTTTCTCCGCTTCTTTCACGATATTGCGTATAGGCTTTAAGGTGCTTCGGGAGAGGATATATCCGACAACCGCCAACACGGTCAATCCTCCGATAAATAACAGAATGAGCATATTTCTCAGTGCATCCCGGTTAGCGTATCCATAGCCATCATAGGCAGCGGCAGTGACAATGTAGTCTTGCCCTTCAAACGGATACACAAGTCCTATTGCCTGATATTCGTCCACATAGAAATTGATATTCTTTCGCTTCAGGATACGTTTTATCATCTCCGGCGTTTCTTTAACAATATCGTTTTGCAGAGCATCGTGATATAATATTTTAAAATCTGTTGTATAGACAGCAACCTCTACTTCATTAATAAACTTCTGATTATTCAGGTAAATAGACTGCATGGTTTTGGCATCTACTTGATCCTTAAGGAATAAATGTGCTTTGGTTATAGCTTCACTTTGAAGATTACGAAAGAAAGCATTGCTACGTGAATGTTCACTTACATAGTAGACAGCCATCACAAATACGAAGAATACCGCAGCTGTAAGCCCTGCATATTGTAGAGTCAACGTTGTTCTGATCTTCATATTTTATCAGTCAGTATGAAACCCATTCCGGCTTTGGTATGAATAAGTTTCGGTTCAAAATCCCGGTCTATCTTTTTGCGAAGATAGTTGATATATACATCTATGAAATTTGTTCCTGTATCAAAATGGGTGTTCCATACTTTCTCTGCTATTTCAACCCTGCTCAATACTCTTTCGGCATTTTCTACCATATATAACAACAGGTTGTATTCTTTAGGAGAAAGTTTAATGGATATACCATTCCGTTCTACATCTTTTCGTTGAAGATCAATACGCAAATCTGCATAGACAAGTTCCTGCGGTAATTCCTGAGCATTACCCGCCACACGTTTCAACAGCACTTTGATTCTGGCATTTAACTCTCTGAAATCAAAAGGTTTCACCATGTAATCGTCTGCACCGGCATCGAAACCGTCCAGTTTATCATTCGTTGATCCTAATGCCGTCAACATCAATATAGGGATATTGGGATTGGTTTTGCGAATTTCTTTCGCTAGTTCAAATCCGTCCATCTTAGGCAGAACGATGTCGGATATAACCAGATCGAATGTATGCGTCTGAAAAAGCCGTAAGCCCATCAGTCCGTCATAAGCCACCATTGTCTGATAGCCATTTTCCTCCAGTCCGTTCATCAGCAAACTTGCAACCCGGGGTTCATCTTCTATAATTAGTATTGTGTACATAGGAAAGAATTCATTAATCTGAATGTATAAAACGAAACAAAAATAATGATTATTCCCCACTTATAGCCTTTTTCCTTGAAAAATCGGTGAGAAGGCCAAATAAAAAAGGTATCCAACGCAATGTGGATACCTTTATATGATTCATTTACATAAATCGGAAAATGACTCGTCCGGTTTGTGGACCATTTACCCATTTCGGTTGTGAAGAGGGACCACACAAATCGGTGGAGTTTACTTTATTACGTACCGGAGGAATCACGTTCAGGACAGAGATTCCGCTTTCGGGAAGAGTATAAAGCAAACGGTCGCGGCCATCACGAGGCTGATATACTCCGATATATGCGTCGGGAGTTTCGTTTGTCAGGCTGATAGTGCCTTCTTTCGTTTGGATATTCATCCAGGAAACATCACCAAAGTATCCTTTGAATTCGGGATATGTGAAAGTCTCACCCGGGATAGGA
>ENA-OPMG01001468-OPMG01001468.1-human-gut-metagenome-genome-assembly--contig:-NODE-1468-length-14090-cov-5.406911_pt1 | contig 14090 bp, 19 predicted proteins | sample MGYA00241522_ERZ501741 | MGnify/ENA primary metagenome ERZ501741 (study PRJEB25962, sample SAMEA2042616) | human gut metagenome | biome: human gut; feature: human-associated habitat; material: faeces...
ACGACATTATGAACATACGTTACCCAATATACGAGGGAGTTTATCGAATACTTACCCTTGAACGACTGGTCCTGTTCGAGCAGGTCGTTCACATGGTCCGGACACAGCACGAGACGGCGCCCGTCTTCCGGTACCTCGGCATTGTCCAGGGCGCGTTTCAAGGCGATGATATCCTTCAAGGTCAGTTTCTTCCGTCCTGTGGCGTCCGCCTCCCCGCTGGTGGGGATCACCGGAGTCTTGCCTGTATGGCTGTATGGAGCCAGGGCGTGCGCCGCCTTCTTGTAACGGATACGGTCGATGGCATTCCTGTGACGCTCGACATCAAGCGAGAACTTGTCATAGGAGATGGCATAAAGCTGGTCATCCGTCACACGGGTGGCCTTTGTCTGGAACTTGTCCAGGCCGATGGGGATGTCATTCTCCTCCAGATTCTGTATGGGTATGGGATAGGTGGTGTTGTTCACCAGCACGTCCGGATCGGCGCCCACGTCCACCAGGTGGATGATCTCGTTGTTCACTCTTGCGGAATAGTCCGGTATCCCGTCAAGGAACGACGCCGTCAGTCCCGCACCGAGCTGTCTGACCAGCTCTCCCGTCCATACTTCGGTGTACACACCCTCCATGGCGGCACCGGCCGGCATGAATCCCTTAAGGAGCATCGGCACAACAATTCCCGAGGCCGCACCGTATGCGGGGCTGATCCCTACCATTGACGCAAGGATGACCCCCATTATGACATTGAAGGCCGTTCCGGTCAAAAATTTCAGAATAAATTTCTTTTTCATGATTCGCTTTTAATTTTTAGTTAATTAAATTCAGGGCAATCCACTCCGAACTGCTTCTTGTACAGGCGTCTGTACTGCTGCGGGTCATCGGAACGCATCAGCTTGAGCTCCTCCTCCGGCACATCCGTCCATTTCTCGTAGCCTCCCGCATGTGCGGGCCCTCCGGATTTTCCGGCCAGTATGACGGAAGGGCGCAGGGCGGGGTTCATCGCCTCGAAGGTCAGTTTGAGGGACTCCGCACCGACCGATTTTCCCAGGGAGATGAAATGATCCTTCCTGTCGGCGCTGATCTTTCCCTCCCCGATGGCGGAATCCACAAGGGCGGTTATACCCGAGAGCCTGAGTCCGTCAAGCTCTTTCTCCAGCTTCTCCTTCTCGACCTGCAGCACTCCGTTCGCTTTCTGGTACTCCAACAGGAGATTGATCTTTTTCTGCACGTCTGTCAGTGTCGCGGCATCCGTGAGGCCCAGCATCAGGGCGACTGCTTTCATTTCTTCATTGTTCATTTCAGGTGTAGTTTTTTGGTTATTGTTTTTTTTCAGGAGGGGAAGACTGTGCGAGCCGTCCCCCTTGCTGAGTTTCAACGGTTTCCCTTCATAAATCAGGCTGATATTGTCATCATTGCCCCCGATATCCACCATGCTGTACTCCACCAGTTTGGACCTGGTCACCGTGGGGCAGGTCTGCCCGGGTTTCAGAAGCGCCGGATCTTCGGAGAGTTCGAGTATGTCGAAATTGGGCGATCCCATGCGCAGCGTGCCTTTCTCCCATTGCTGCCTGGCCATCCTGCTCTCCTCCCGGACATCGTCAAACCAGGGTTCTCCGGTAATCTCGCCGTTCTCCCTTCTGATATCCTTCACCATTCCGATGACGCACCCTCTCTCGTGCATCCACAGCAATACCGGGTTCCGCTCGTACTGGGACAGGTCCACCCCGTCCGTCCTTACCCATGTTCCGTAACAGTTCAGCGTTTCGTTGCTTATTCTTATTCTTTTGCCCATTTCCGTCTGATTTTGCCGCAAACTTACATCCGGAGGGAAGGCGTTCAAAAAAAGTGTGCAACACTTTCATCATTGTGTGCAACGCCCGCGCATTTTCTTGACTCCGGGACGTTCCGCGGTGCATATTTGCAGAAAAAACAATTCATTATGGCAAGAACCGGACATAAGTCGAAAGATACCGCCAAGGCTTTGTACCTCAAGGGAATCCCGCAGGAAAGGATCATCGAGATGACGGGGATCGCCCGCCAGACGCTCAGCAGGTGGATCAGCCAGGAAGGATGGAGGGAGCTGAAGGCCTGTTACGGAATGACACGCGAGGAGGTCACGCAGAAGATCCTCTCCATCATCAATGACGCCATCGAGGACCCTGACGAGTATCTGAAAAAAAAGAAGATAGCCGACGACCTGGTCAAGCTGGCCGCCACCATCGAGAAGATGGACAGGAGCACCAATGTGGTGCATTATGTGGAGGCCTTCATCCGGTTCGAGGACTGGCTGATGGAACACCGGAAGGATTATCCGGAGCTCCCCGACAAGGTCGTGGCGATGCTCCACCCCGGCCTGCATGATGATTTTCTAACCCCCTTTTTCACAAAGAAGCCATGACGGAACAGGAAAGGAAGGACGCGTACAAACGCTGGCTGCAGCAGAGCGAACGGCTGGCCAGGATCACATCGGAGGACCGTATGGAATCCCCCCAGGAGAGGAAACGCAACATCGCGCGGGCGCTCAAGGATTACGGCTATTTCTGCCAGCGTTACCTCAGGGACTACTGCGAATGTCCCAATGCCGGGTTTCAGAACGATGCGGCCCGGTATATGTACAATAACGACAACTGCCGCGCCGTGTTCAAATGGCCGCGCGGCCATGCCAAGAGCGTGCATCTGGATATCGGCATACCCCTGTGGCTGAAATTCAACGGCAAGCTGCATGTGATGGTGCTGGTCGGAAAAAGCGAGGACAATGCGGACGCCCTTCTGGGGGACCTGCAGATGGAACTGCAGTCCAACCGGTACATCATTGAGGATTTCGGCGAGCAGTACAACGCCGGATGCTGGCAGGAAGGGGAGTTCGTGACAAAGGACCGGTGTGCCTTTTTCAGCCGGGGACGGGGACAGTCGCCGCGAGGACTGCGTTTCCGGGAGATGCGTCCCGACTACATAGTGGTGGATGACCTTGACGATGACGAGATGTGCCGCAGCGAGGCCCGGGTGCGCGAGATGACCAAGTGGATCAAGGAGGCGCTCTTCGGATGTTTCGGGGGAAAGGGAGGACGGTTTGTCATGGTGGGCAACCTGATCGGAAAGAACAGCGTGCTGCAGAAGATCATTGACAGCAGGACCGTGCACACCAGCTCCGTCAACGCTTTCGACAGGGACGGGAACCCGTCATGGCCCGAGAGATACACGGCGGAATACCTCCACGGACTGGAGGAGTTCATGGGATACCGCTCCTTCCAGAAGGAATACATGAACAACCCCGTCACCGAAGGGGCGGTATTCCAGGAAAGATGGATAAGGTACAAGCCGATGCTCAGGCTGAAATACTACGAAAGCATCGTGGTATATGTCGACCCTTCGTGGAAGAGCGGCGGAAAGAACGACTACAAGGCGTGCAAGATGTGGGGGCGGCCCAAAAGGGGGATGAAAACGGCATCGCACAGGGAGCTGCACTGCATACGCGCGTTCTGCCGGCAGTGCGGCGTAGGCGAGATGGTACGCTGGCTCTATGACCTGTACGAATCCCTGCCGGAGGACTGCGCCGCCATCTTCTATATGGAGGCGAACTTCATGCAGGACACCATACTTGACGAGTTCCAGAGGGAGGGGGACATAAGGGGATACCAGCTTCCCATCATGCCGGACACGCGCAAGAAACCCGACAAGTTCGCACGGATCGAGGCCATATCACCCTTGTGGGAAAGAGGGCTCGTCTGGTACAACATCAGGCTGAAGGACGACGCCGACATGCGGACCTCCATTGACCAGACGCTCTCCTTCGAGCAGGGAAGCCGGGCGCATGACGACTCCCCGGACGCGGACGAGGGGGCGATATACAAGCTGCAGAAACAGGTGCGTCAGGATACCATGCCGCCCCGTATCGGAATGAGGCAGGCGCCCAAGGAAGGATGGTGACAACCAAACAAAACATACCATTATGTATATAACGGAAGAGGACTATATCAATATCGGGGAGGAAGCCCTGAAGATCGTGCAGCAGAGCAAGAAGGAGAACCGCCTGCTTGCCGAAAGGTTCGCCATGGATTTTGCCGCCGGGTACTTGAGAGGACGGTACGACGTGGATGCCGCATTCTCCAGAAAGGGGGACGAAAGGAACATGGCGCTGGTGGGGTGCCTGACGGATATCGCGCTGTACAGGATGGCGCTGGGCCTGCCGGCCCGCATGAGCCTTGAGAAGTACAGCACGCAGTATGACAAACAGGTGGAATGGCTGGAGGCGGTGCAGGCCTCCGATGTGATGCTTGACCTCCCCACCGTCACCGGGCCCGACGGACAGGAAGACTACTACAACCCGATCCGCACAGGTGAGGGGATCAGGAACAACTATATTTGGTAATTATGGGAAAAGGAAGAGACAAGGGGGTGCGCATCGGCAATATGGACCTTGCGCGCCGGGCGGACCGGAAAAAGGTCCGAGACATCACGGTCAGCCTCCAGCTGCAGACGGAGAACCTCACACGCAACGACCTGAGGTCATGGCGGTACGCATGGCAGCAGGCCATCAATGTGGAGCAGCCCAGGCGGAACCGGCTGTACAACATCTATACGGACGTGGATGTGGACGGGCACCTTGCCGGATGCGTGGAACAGCGTACCGGGTTCGTCATGAACAAGGGGTTCAGGATCGTCGACAGGTCAGGCGCCGAGAACGAGGATCTCAGGGAGCTGTTCGAAACGCCGTGGTTCAAGCAGTGGATGCGGCTCAGCCTTGAGAGCATATATTACGGGAACTCCCTCATCGAGCTGGGACCCGTCATCACCGTGGAGGACAAGCCGGTGTTCAGCAGCGTCAGCCTGATACCGCGCACCCATGTCGTGCCTGAACACGGGGTGATCATCACCAGCGAGAACGACACATGGCAGTCGGGGTATGACTGCCGCAACGGACCCGTGTCATGGTGGGTGACGGAAGCCGGAGGCACGCATGACCTGGGGCTGTACCTCAAATGCGCCCTGCATACCATCCCGAAAAAGAACATGTCCAGCTTCTGGGACATGTTCGGGGAGATATTCGGCATCCCCTTACGTATCGGAACGACCACCAGCCGTGACCCCAAGGAATTCGACAGGCTGGAAAGGCTGCTCAGGAACATGGGGGCCGCGTCATACGGGCTGTTCCCGGAAGGGACGACCATCGACATCAAGGAATCCACACGGGGGGACGCGTACAATGTGTACGACAGGCGCATAGAACGCTGCAACAGCGAGATAAGCAAGGCGGTGCTCACGCAGACCATGACCGTAGACAACGGGGCGTCGCTCTCACAGTCCAAGGTTCACGAGAACATGCTGGACAACCTGATCAACAAGGATGCCGACATGATAAAGGACCTGGTGAACTGGCAGCTGATCCCCCGCATGGTAAAACACGGGTTTCCGGTCAAGGGGTACCGTTTTGACTGGGATGACAGCGTGACCTACACGCCCGAGCAGCAGGTGGCATACGAGACCATGGTGATGAACCACTACGAGGTGGACCCCAAATATATCGTAAACAAGTACCAGATTCCCGTAATAACAAGAAAGGACAGGAAGGAGCAGCTGGTAAAACCTTTTTTCGACTAGGCCCCGCCGACTATGCGGGGCTGCATGAGAGGGCCGCGCTGCTGTACGGAAACAGCACGCTGGCCCTGGAAAAAGACGACAACGACACACGGCAGGCCGACACCTCGCAGGTGGAGGAGGCCTTCCTGCCGCTCATGGCATGGCTGTACAGACAGAAGGGGTTCAGCCCGGAGATGCTGGAGGACGAGGAGGTCAGGGAATTCATCAAGAAGACCGCCGCGCTGCTTGACAATGCCGTGGACCTTTCCGTCAGGGAGGTGCCGCTGGACGAGGTGAGCGTGCAAAGGCTGAAGGAGTCCGACTATGTCTTCAGCGGAATAAAGACCTTCCACGAGCTGAACGAGGCGTTTCCCTCCCTGCTCGATGAAGACGGCGGATTAAAACCGTTTGAACGGTTTTTAAACGACGTTCAGACAATCAACGACACCTATAACGGGGCGTATCTGAAAACAGAGTGGAACTTTGCCAGGTCATCGGCGCTGATGGCCGCGAAATGGAAGGATTTCGAGAAGGACGGGGAGGATTACAACCTGCAGTACCGTACCGCCGGAGACGAGAGGGTCCGCAAGGGCCACCGTCCCCTGGACGGGATCACCCTTCCCCTCTCCAGCAGGTTCTGGGACTGGTATCTCCCGCCCAACGGGTTCGGATGCCGCTGCACGACAGAACAGGTCCGCAAAGGGAAGTATCCGGAAAGCGACGAGAGGGAGGCCATGAACCTCGGATCGCAGGCCACATCGGGAAAGTACCAGGAGATGATGCGGTTCAATCCGGGGAAACGGATGACCACATTCCCGGCATATAACCCGTACACCCGCAAGGACTGTGCGGACTGCGACGGCAAGGGGGACGGGAATGAACTGTGCAGGGCCTGCCGGATCATCCGGAAACAGGCCGGGAAAGGAGGCGGCAATGGCTGACAACGGTTCCAAAAAGACCATGAGGGAGCTGCGGGGACGGATAAACCGGTTCATCCGCCTTACGCTGAATGACATCAGGGTGGAGGCGAAGGATGAGTTCGACATGAATTTCAAGCGCGAGGCCTTCTTCAACGAGAAATGGAAAAGGCGAAAGGGTGACACGGACGAAACCAGAGGCCTGCTCGTACAGTCCGGGACCCTCAGACGCAGCATACGCTCCCGGATAATGGAAAGAGGCAAGGGGGTGGAGATCACCTCGTCCGTGCCGTATGCGAAGATACACAACGAGGGGGGAAGCATCACCGTCACCCGCAGGATGAAGGGATATTTCTGGATAAAGTACAGGCAGGCCGTGGGAGGTATAGCCCGGACAAAGGCCGGGAAGGCACGGAACGGCAGGAAGAACAGGCAGATATCCCGGGATGCGGAGTTCTACAAGGCCATGGCGCTGAAGAAGACAGGAAGCAGGATCATGATTCCCAGGCGTCAGTTCATCGGACGCCATCCAGATCTGGAGAAACTGCTGGATGAGATAGCCGTGGAGAATTTGAAGAAAGTGTTCAACGATAACGATTAAAATATGAGAAGTTTTTTCTATTTGCAGCTCCAGGAACGCCTGGAACAGCTGCCGGACAGGCAAGGGGTGCCGGCAGTCAGGACCTATGACCTGTGGAACGAGCAGGTCGACTTCATCGAGGAGGAGGAGCCTTTCGACATGCCCGCCGTGTTCCTTGAGTTCATGCCGTATAAATGGACGACGCTATCGGGTGCCGTACAGCAGGCGGCGGTTACAGTCAGGCTGCATGTCGTGACCCCCTGGAAAGGCTCGTCAAGGAAGGGAAGCCGATACCAGCAGCAGTCCCTGGAACGTTTCAGCCTGCTGGAGGAGATCAGCGCCTGCCTGCATGATTTCAAGGGGGACAACGGGAAGGTATGCTTTGACATGTTCCGGCGTACAGCCAGCGACACAAACCATAATCATGCGGAGGTGGTGGAGGATGTGGAGGAATACACGTTCAGGGCGGTTGAGAGACTTTAGAAAAGTGTCATCTGCATCTCGCGCTGCCGGGCGATGACACGGTCGTCCGCGCTGGCCTTGATCATATTGTAGAAGGTACGTTCGCATATCCGGTATTTGGGCCAGATGTAACGGCGGAATATCTCACGGTTCGAAAGGCCGCTGCGGCTGTGCTCGTCATAAATGCGCACGACATCCGTAACACGGAACACATAACTTCTTCCCGGAGTGTTTATCCTGGATTTCCTCATACCCTGAAACATTTGAACAATTTGAAAAAAAACTTTTACCTGTATGACAAAGGTAGTGATTATGAAATAAATATGCAACAAAGGGAGGGTAATAATAAAAAAGCCCTCAACGCTCGTTTTTAGGTCCCCACCATAAAACAATAGAAGTGCACATACTCCAAACGCTGAGGGCTAATGTCCTAGACTTGGAATATGTGCATATCTATTATATAGTGGGGTGCACAAAAGTAACAATAAAAATTGAATAATCATGTGCAAGAGCGAAATTTTCTTCAACCTGCTCGGCCTGACCGAGCGTGAAACGGAAGTGTCGAGGGAACGTATACTGGGCGACTTCAGGGACATGGAGTCCACGGACGCCAGATATGTGCTTGTCAGGCTGCTCTCGGAAGCCGGCCTGTATCCCGACCAGATAGCGGGGATGACCAACCGCACGGCACGGGGGATACGGCGCCTGCTGGCGCGGAACATCACCTCGCCGATGATCGGAATATATCTGGAACAAATAACGGAAACACATCAGAACAGGACGCTCGACGGAGCGCGTGTAGTTGAGTATGTTTGCACCACGGTCGGATTAGTGACCGGAACTACAAAATACAAATACAACTATGAGTGAATCAAGAACTTTTGTGTTCCCCGAGAACGGGAACTCCGGAGGCGGCACCAACGGCATTCTGGCCATGCTTCCGGCGCTTATGCAACAGCGCGGTGTGGATCCGAACATCCTGGCGCTGATGGGAAACGGCAACAGCCGTAACGGCAACGGCTGGGGTGACGACCTGTTCGCCATCCTGCTTCTGTTCATCCTGATGGGATGGGGAGGCTTCGGCGGTTTTGGCGGCGCCCGTGGCGGAATGATGGGCAACGGACAGGGCGGCGTGGTCCCCTTCGTGCAGAACGACGCGAACACCGCCGTGATCATGCAGGCCGTACAACGCAACGGATACGACATCCAGAGCCTGGCCACCGCGTTGAACACCTCTTCCGATGCCGTACTGGCCGCCATAAACGGTCTTGGCATGCAGATATGCAACATCGGCAACCAGATGGGCATGAACACCAACCAGATCGTCACCGCGATCATGCAGGGCAACAATGCCATCCAGTCGCAGATCTGCCAGTGCTGCTGCCAGACAAACGAGAACATCACCAAAATGGGCTACGAGAACCAGCTGTCCGTCTGCAACCAGACAAACGCACTGGTGAACACGGCCAACCAGAACACGCTCGCATTGCGTGACGCCGGTACGGCCAACACCAACGCCATCATCAGCAAGCTGGACGCCATGCAGAACCAGGCGCTGCTTGACAAGATCGACTCGTTGCGCGAAAAGAACAGCACGCTCGTCAACCAGCTCTCGCAGGAGCACCAGAACGCGTATTTCGCACAGGTGTCCGCACAGACCATCGCGCCTGTCAACGCCGCGCTGGGTGATCTGAGCGCCCGTCTGGCGAAGATTGAGTGCAACCAGCCCGAAGTGGCCAAGGTGCCGTACAGCCCGGTTGTGGGAATCCCCACCTGTGTGGCGGCCCAATATGGTCTTGGATACGGCTTCAATCCTTACGCCGCCGGTAATGGCTTTTGGGGTTAATTGAGGAAGGAGGCTATTATGGCAGTATATCCTTTCCAATTTGTAAACCGCAGGGGTTCTGCGGCCATATCAACCTCGGGAGTAACGGTCAATACCGACAATGTGGTGTTCTCCTTTCCCAACCATGCCTTTGTGAACGCATGGTACAGGGGGACCATCTACATTGACCTGGCGCAGGCCGTCCCCACAGGGACAACCGGGACGCTGCCGGTCCTGTTCGAGCCAACCGCGGTGACACAGGCCGTGACCAAGTACAACGGGGAAGCGCTGACGGCAGCCGACATCCCCGGTACGGGAGTGTTCGAGTTCTGGTTCGACAGGACGACAAACACCCTGCAGATAATGACCGGAGTAGTTTAAGAACAAGGAGGGAGGAATCCCTCCATTTAAAGAGAAACAATTATGCCTTTCCAGAATTTAAGAGTCAACAGCCAGTTTTACATACTCCATAAGGACGGGACGCCTTATGTGGAGGTCGGCGCCATTGCGGGAGTATCCAATCCGGTCCCGGACGGGACACAGCCGGTGATGTTCGGCCAGCCGATGAAGATGGTGGTGGACATCACCGTCAAGGTCGGCGAACAGACCGTCACGTTCCAGAAGATACCCGCGGGGGCGGACATCGCCGACGCGAATTTCCCCGGAGGCGGGAACATGGTCATATCCGGGTCAAGGGAGTCGATGAACTCCGAGGTGGCGGCCATGAGGAACAGGTCCGCGGAGATACTCAGAAGCATAGACCACCACCGTGCCATAGTGGACGCCTGCGGCAAGATGATGGAGATACTGAATCCCGAGTTTGCCGAAAGGCAGAGACAGGAGGCGGAAAACAAGGCTCTCAGGGAGGAGATATCCGAGCTGAAGGCCATGATGGCCGAACTGCTTAAACCGGCGGAAAGGCCCAGTACGAACAATTCTAAAAAACAACAAGTATGATGATGATCGAGATAGAAGACAGCAAGGTCGAGAGAATGTCCGATTATGCCGAAAAAATGCTCAAGTATGGCGGCAAGCTCATGCAGTGCATTGAGGAACTCTCGGAAGGGAGCGGCATGGGACAGCGCGACGACGGCTACGATGACTATGACGAGTATGACGACATGGGACAACGTGGCGGTTATGGAAACCGTGGCGGATACGGCGGAGGATACGGGAACCGTTATGGCGGCGGCTCGATGGGCCAGCGCCGCGGAGTGCCCGGAACAGGACGCTATTCAAGATACCGTTAGTTTAACCCGCCGGGACGGGGGATTCCCCCGTCCCGGCTAACAAGAAGACTATGAACAGGACAAAGGAACCTCTGGACATATATGATGACCGGCCAAAGGAGCTGACGGCGTACCTCCGGCATAACGGCTGGCACTTCAACAAAAAGCTGTGCGACTTCGCCGTGTCGCTCATGCGCAGGATGAACCCGGCAACCGGAAAAAGCGAGAAGATCGAACCCATGACCAAGGACAAGGTGGACGAGCTTCTGGCCAAGAACGGGGTCAGGGTGGAGAACAACACATTATATGACTATGTATACGTGGCCAACCAGGCAAAAGCGGACTGTTTCAAGTCCTCCATTGCCGACGAGCCCCATCTGGCACTCTACGTCAAGGATATCATAGATGACCATGACGCTCCGGAAGGCATGGTCATGTGCATGTGGTATGCAAAAATGACAAGGGCCGGGGAACCGGTGGAATGGGACGAGATGTTATGATCCGCCAGCGGTTTGACATAGAGGAATACGGCTGGAAGGTGGCGGTCTACTATGCCGTGGACTGTTACTACACCGACGAGATCATGGGCAGGCTCTATGACATAGGCTGCCGCGGGGATGATCTGGAAACGGCGTACAGGAACCTGTCCTCCGGCAAACCGGACACCGGACTCACCTATTCCAACTACGGCACAAGGCAGACGGTCATGGTGATAGGGATCACATCGTCACCCGCCGAGTTCCAGAACTCCTATGACCACGAGAGGAAGCACCTGGAAGCGCACATGGCAAAGGCACTGGGGATCGACCCGTGGGGCGAGGAGATATGCTACCTGTCCGGCAATATAGGACAGAAGATGTTCGACAAGGCCAGGTTGCTGCTGTGTGATTGTGAATGTTGTAAGAAACAGATAAAGGAACTTATATGAAAAAGAAAGAAATCAGGAAAGCGCTGGAAGGCGGCACGCCGTTCTCAAGCCTGTACTCCCTTCTCCCCTCCGGGCAGAAGGAGAAATTCAAACAGTTCGCCGCGGCATTCGGATTCACGGAGCGGCAGGTCAGGGAAAGACTGCGGAAAGAAACACGATAGCTTCTCATTGACAACGGGCGCCCCCGCATATTATTGTATATGCCGCAGGGCGCCCGTTCCGGTTTCATCCGTTTTTTTACTTCCTTATCAGGACGGAATATTGGGGTCATTCTTGTCCACCTCGTTCACGTCTATATGATGCTCATGAAAATATCTGTCACGGGCCAATACCGCAATGACCCTCATGTATGAGGTCAGCGGCAACCCCTTCTCGTATGCGTCCGTCTTCAACCTGTCCACTTCTTCCGGTTGCAAGAACTTTTCGGGGAAGACAATGGCCTGCTCCAGGCAGTACTGCTGTATGTCATACGGATTCTTGGATTCGGCGTTCTGCTCTATCAGCATCCGAATTCGTAGCCAGTTTCCCTCAAACATTTCCTCTATTGACAGACGCTTCATCATTTCTTTCCCCGCCTCGGTAATAGCGATAGGGCTATGGGATTGGGTAAAAGGATCTATGATGATTTTATTGTTGTTCTGCAGGGATTGGCTCAGCGAGTCTATGCTCTTCTGCATATAGGTGATGGAAGTTTCCAGTCTTGAGATGGCCGTATCCACCTCTACATGTCTTCCTATGTGCCCGTCTATTTTCTCCATGTTTGATTTGCAGGGCAGTTTTTCAATAGAACGTACCCGCTCATACATGCCACGCGCCCACCAGATGAGGAATATGAGTACTCCGACGAGCACAATTCCGATAAGGAAAGAAAGCCCGAAATGGTTGGCTACCAGCTCTATTAATTTGTCTTCCATAAGTGGATATAGCAATTCGTTATTGTTCCTTTTTTAATCCTGTTCAATCTTCTACCTGATCTTGAAAACTAATATTGCTATTCTGAAAACGTAGCTGCATGATGATTTGTTCTTCGGCTTCATTTTGAAACGCGCTACAAATAAACAAAAAAATAATGGTTTACGCAATTATTGCCGCTACTTTTGGCTCTGTTTGTAGCTTTTTGTGGTGTAACCGTGCTGTTTCGGATGCAATAATCCCCGGCAGACGCAAACCTGCCGGGGATTATCAATTGGTTCTATTCATGTACAGGCATTCAGGGCATGGACTATACAGTCGGTTGCTATAAGGACCTGCCCGATTATAAAAAGTATGATAAACGCATCTCTTATCACAGCCGATGTCCTGTCATTCCAACGTTTCACATTCCAGTTAAAGAGATATGCGCCTGTAAGCCCTCCTACAATAAAGTATAAACCTATAATCATCATATCTTCTCTATTTTATTTAATCTTTCTTCAAATTCGGCAATGATACAATCTGCATCACCACCATGTATCCAATTCTCCAAAACAGAGGACAGAGTTTCAATGGCCTTCCGTTTCATTTCTTCCTGTGCCATTGCAACGGCTTTAAAAGCATTTTCTTTTGCGATAACCGGGAAGTTGGGATTGACTACCACAAAACTCTCACTTTCAATATATTCTTTTGACTTGCTCATATCTTGTTCAGTTTTAATCTGTTATACGTCAATTATTTTATCGTTGATATGAAATATGTTGTCACTCACAAAATCGTATATTTTATACATCAGTTCTGGCTCTTACTATTTTCCCATTATCCAATATCAAATATAACCGGCATTTATAGCTGACTGTATCCGCCCATTGGTGAGCATATTTCAAATACTGATGTAGCTTATACCTTCCGGGATTATTCATCATTTTATTTCTTATTCTTTTTTTCATCGTTTTGAATTATTTTTTTATAACTACCGCCATTGTACTAATAGAAGTGCCACTCTCTTTAAACTCGCCTGCGCTGATTTCAAACACTTCTCCATGTACTTTTTCCAACCATTCCCGGAACTCAACACATTTCTTTTCAGACGCGAATTTCCAATGCTGACTAGTTATAGCTGCAAGAATTCCACCTTCTTCCAAGCGTTCATACATAAGTCTTACATGGTCTATGTCTTGATTGCCGGAGAATGGAGGATTAGCAATAATCTTAGTGTAATGCCCTACACTGTCTTTCGTAAAATCTTCATCAAGCAATATTACGTTGCTAAGGGTATGCAAAAACTCTCTGTTTTCCGGCATCAGTTCATAACATTCAACTGTTACTGACGGGCACGACCGATGAATCGCTTTTATCAGAGCACCACGTCCGGCACTTGGTTCAAGTACGGTATCTGTTTCATGAATTCCACCGGCAAGCATTACCAGCCAGTCTGCAATATCAGCAGGTGTTTCAAAGAACTGAAAATCTTTTTGCAAATCGCATCGCTTACCTTCTTTCAAGATGGAGAACACACGTTCCGGATTAAAAGGAAATGTGAATCCCTGTATCTTACCTCCCTGCCATGAGCCGCCAGCTTCTTCTATCCACTTTTTTGCTTCGGCATAAGATTTTTTATTGAATTGAACTTGAGGAAGTTTGAGGATATTGTTCTCAAGAGTAC
>ENA-OPMG01001484-OPMG01001484.1-human-gut-metagenome-genome-assembly--contig:-NODE-1484-length-13901-cov-3.136718_pt1 | contig 13901 bp, 12 predicted proteins | sample MGYA00241522_ERZ501741 | MGnify/ENA primary metagenome ERZ501741 (study PRJEB25962, sample SAMEA2042616) | human gut metagenome | biome: human gut; feature: human-associated habitat; material: faeces...
ACATTTGCACTCGCTCCAGAGACTTTTACTCTGGCAGCAAGTTTGTTCTGCGCATTTTCCGTAAAATGCTGCACATCTATTTCCATCTTTTCTATCAGCTTCGGAATCAGTCCATCCTCCTGCTGTAACAATGATACCAGCAGATGTTCCTGTTCGATCTCCTGATTTCCATAGTCGTAGGCAAGCTTTTCGCAACCATTAATTGCTTCAATAGATTTCTGTGTAAATTTCTGAATGTTCATAGCACGCCCTCCTTTATATTCCATTAAACATTATGATCTTCTTTGTTTACGAATATGTTATAGCACGCAAATTAGCACTCGTCAATAGAGAGTGCTAACAATTTTTCTAAAATATTTATAAACAAAAAAGGACAAAACAACTTGTCTCGTCCTTTTTGTAAATCAGTTTCATTTATCCCTGTGCATATCTGCTGAGGAACTGCTTGGTCCGCTCCTCCTTTGGATGCTCGATCACCTGATGTGGATCTCCCTGTTCAACAATAACTCCACCATCCATAAAAATAACGTGATCTGCAACATCTCTTGCAAACGCCATCTCATGCGTAACAATAATCATCGTTGTCTTCTGGTCAGCCAGACTGCGGATTACCTTCAGCACCTCACCGGTAAGCTCCGGATCCAATGCAGAAGTCGGCTCATCAAACAGCATCACATCCGGATTCATGGCAAGTGCACGCGCAATCGCAATACGCTGCTTTTGTCCTCCGGAAAGCATTGCAGGATAGACATCCGCTTTATCCGAAAGCCCTACGCGTACCAGCAGTTCATCTGCACGTTTCGAAGCCTCTTCTTTTGTCATGAGCCCGGTCTGTACCGGGGCAAGCATGATATTCCCTTTTACGGTATGGTTGGGAAAGAGATTAAACTGCTGAAACACCATTCCGATTTTCTGACGCATTTTATTGATGTCAACGGAAGAATCCGTAATATCCGTTCCCTCAAAAAGAATGGAACCGGAGGTTGGTTTTTCCAGAAGATTCATGGAGCGCAGAAACGTAGATTTTCCGCATCCCGACGGTCCGATAATTGCAACAACCTCTCCCTGCGAAATCGTTGTTGATATTCCGTTTAATACCTTAACATGGTCAAAAGATTTACAAAGATCTCTCACTTCGATCAATACATTTTTGTTATCGCTCATTTGTCCGCAACCTCGTTTCCAGTTTGTGTACTCCTGCCGTAAGGATCATTACCAGTACCAGATAAATGACCGCAACGCCGAATAACGGAAGAAACGCATCATATGTCTGGCTTCGAATAATGTCACCGCCTTTTGTCAGATCCGGAATTGCAATGTATCCACTGATGGATGTCTCTTTCAAAAGTGTAATAAATTCATTTGCCAGCGCCGGAAGGACATTTTTAAATGCCTGAGGAAGAATGATCAGCCGCATGGTCTGGGTGTAATTCAACCCAAGGCTTCGTCCGGCCTCAAACTGTCCCTCATCCACAGACATAATTCCGGAACGGACAATCTCTGCCACATAAGCCGCCGAATTCAATCCGAACGCAATCACTGCAACCAGAATCTTATTATCCAGTGCAACGAGAATAATATAATACATGATCAGCAGCTGCACCATCGTCGGGGTTCCCCGCCATATGGTCAGATACACTTTACAGATAAAATTCAGGATATTCAGTCCGCCATGCTTGTCATGTGTAGACCGGATGATTGCAACCAGAAATCCAAGAACAATTCCCAGAATAACCGCAAGGGCTGCAATCAGCAATGTATTCCCCAGCCCACGCAGCAGATACAGATAACGGTCGCTCTCTATAAAATCCTGTTGAAATTTTGCAATAAAATCACTCACTGTTTATCCTCCGAAACAAATTATTTGTTTCTTACAACGATTACCTGACAAGCCTTTGTATAGGTATCCGTAAAGTCAATATTTTTCTTACGAGCCTCAGTTACCGTGATTCCGGCAGCACCAAAATCAGCTTTTCCGGAAGATACCGCTGCGATGATCGCATCAAACTCCATATCTTCAATCTTCAGCTCATATCCGAGTTTATCACAGATTGCTTTTGCAATATCTGCATCAATTCCTACAATCTGATCTCCGTCATAATATTCGTATGGATCAAACTGCGCATTGGTTGCCATAGTAAGTGTTCCGTTTGGATACTCGGTTCCGTCCGGTGTCTCATATGGATGCTTTCCAGCCTCATCTCCGATATAATTGCTGGTGATGGAATCAATGGTTCCATCCTTTTGCAGTTCTTCAATCGCGCTGTTAAATTTATCGGTCAGATCCGAATTGCCTTTGGCAATACAGATGGCATACTCTTCCGGATCAAACGTATCGGATAAAATCTTTAAATCATCATTTTTTTCAACAAAAGCTTCTGCCGGCTGCTGATCAATGATTACACAGTCAATCTTTCCTGTTTTTAATGCCTGAATGGCATCTGCGCCTTTATTGTAACGTTCTACCGTACTGCCATCATTCTTTTCATACTCTGTGGCATCCGAATCTCCGGTTGTACCGAGCTGTACTCCGATTTTTTTCCCCGGAAGATCATCTCTGGAGTTCACACTGTTGGCAGGTACGGATGAACCGCAGCCTGCTGTTGCAGCTGCCATGGCAGAAACAAGTAAAAGCGAAATCAATTTCTTTTTCATAATCTTTGTCCTCTTTTCATATGTATTTTAAACACCAAGGAATTTTTTAACAACCTGTGGCATTTCTTCCACTTCACATACCGTATCATGAAGTACCGGTGCGGTACGAATCTCTTCGATCGCCTGTGGAACTTTGACATTTCCGATTCTGGAAAGCTCATCTACCAGCTCAAAGTCACCCATAGCATCATATTTCGGATCAATCGCATCCATAACGCTTCGGGTAAACTTAAACGGACTTGCCGTGCTGGCAATCACGGTCTTTGTCTCGGTATCCCCGGTATCCTTCTTATACTTATCGTATACCCCTGCCGCAACTGCTGTATGGGTATCAATGATATATCCGGTATCCTCATATAATTTTTTGATGGTCTTTGCAGTCTCTTCCTCGCTTGTATAATTTCCGTAGAAATCAGCAAGTTGCGCACGCATCTCGTCTGTGATTGCATATTTTCCGTCTGTGGAAAGTTCTTCCATCATCTTTGTATTCTTTTCTGCGTCGTTTCCGGCAATACGGTAAATCAGACGCTCCAGATTGGAAGAAATCAGAATATCCATGGATGGAGAACTTGTAAGAATGAAATCACGGTTTCTGTCGTATGTTCCGGTGGAGAAGAAATCATACAATACTTTGTTCTCATTGGATGCACAGATCAGTTTTGCAATTGGAAGTCCCATATTCTTTGCATAAAAAGCAGCAAGGATATTTCCGAAATTTCCGGTTGGAACAACAACGTTGATCTTTTCATCTTTTGCAATTGCACCATTTTTATATAATTTTGCATATGCATATACATAATATGCCACCTGAGGAATCAGACGTCCGATATTGATGGAATTTGCAGATGAGAACTGATAACCTGCAACATCAAGTTCTGCTTCAAGTGCAGTATCATTAAACATCTTCTTCACACCGGTCTGTGCCTGATCAAAGTTTCCGTGGATTCCAACTGTATCATGCGTTGCCGGCAAGACTACTTTGCATTCAAAACCTACCTGTTTCTGAATAGAATCCGCCAAGTTTCCGACAATGCTTCCCGCCATCATAATTGTCTGAAAGAGGGTTCTCGGATATCCCAGCCGATCAATCAATGCCCAGTTCCAGTCATTGGCTTTCGGATCAACCAGCTGTGTTGTTGTCGCGTTTGTATATTCCTGTAACTTATTTCCCGTCAAAAGAAAGTTAAAATAATCCGGAATCATAAGCATACTTTGTGCCCTATCCAGGCTTTCCGGATTCTGCTGCTTAAGCGCCATTAGCTGATAGATCGTATTAAACTTCTGCTTTTGAATACCCGTAATTTCATACAAATCATTTTCCGAAATAATCTCATATACCTGCTTGTCCATCCCATCCGTTCTCGCATCACGATATGCCACGGCATCACCAATTCTTTGTCCCTGATCATCCAACAATACAAAATCTACAGCCCAGGTATCGATTCCCATACTATACGGAATCTTTCCTATATCCGCACATTTCTTCATTCCGGTTTGAATTTCCCCAAAAAGCTGATCCACATTCCACACTTTATGTCCGTTATGTTCCTGCATTCCGTTTGGAAACCGATAGATCTCCTCTAAGACAATTCGCCCGTCTTTCTTATGCGCAAGAATATGGCGTCCACTCGACGCTCCGATATCAATCGCCAGATAATATCTGTTTTCCATTGTCTGCCCCCTTTTTCTCTTATCTGATACACCAAAAAGATAACAAAAATAAGGACAGCTTTTTAGCCTCTGATTAGACCAAAAAACTGTCCTTATTTGATATTTTTATTTTTGATGTGTTATGCGATAAGATCTCGGTGTCATACCAAATCTTTTTTTAAATTGCCTGAAAAAATAACTCTGATTCTCATATCCTACATCAAGTGAAATATCTTCGATTGACAGATCCGTTTCCTCAAGAAGTTTGACCGCAGCCTGAAATCGCCTCTGTTGCAGTAAATCCTGAAAATTTGCCCCTGTCTTTTGCTTGATCAGCTTACTTAATACGGTAACTGACTGATGTGTATCTGCTGCAATCTTTGTCAAATTTGCATTTTTACAATCACTGTTGATATATTCAAGAACCGACTGCACAATAGTCTCCTTGTAATCCATAGAAGAATTATGGCTCAAATTCTCCAAATGATTTAACAAATACAAAAAGACAAGTCCCATGGAATACTGATTGATAACATCTTCATTCATATATTCATAAAGCATGGATTCTATCATATTCTCCATCAGATTTTCAATCTGGGGATTCTCCTTTAAACGAAAAATCAGATAATGAGGAACCGGACTCTTCTGCCGGAATGCCCCTGCAATGAACTCCGCTAAAACATTTTTTTCCTGAAGCATTCCAAGCGGAATTTCAAAAAATTCCGGCAAAGCAATAAAATTGATTCCAATGTCTTCAAATTCAGCTCTGTGAATCGCATGTTCCACATACTGATTGAGCATCAGTAAATCTCCTTTATAAAGTGTTAATTCTTTTCCGTCAATTACATGTGTAATCTCCCCCTGTACCACATACATAAATTCCACATAATTATGCCGGTGCAACGGAAATTCCACAAATCTGCTGTGACGTCTTACAGTAATCAGTTTTCCCCTTCTGAGCAGTTTTTGACGATCAATCTCCTGTATGGACGCTTCGCTGTATAACTGTTCCTCAATCGCTGCCTGTCCTGCCTTATATTTACTTTCCTCTTCTGATATCTGCATAAGTTCATCAAGAAGTTGTTGTCTCATTCCTTCTTCTCCATTAAATACCCGGTCAAAGTCTGCATCACCAGATTTTGACTTAAAAGGGGGCATGATTCAAAGAATCATACCCCACTATTTACATGCCATTACCAATAAACAGCTTACTATTGATTTCTCAATGTCCTTCCCACAGAAACCGTATAATTAGATACAACCGTTGTCTTATCGGAAAGTGTTGTGGTTGCCTGTACAACAACAGAATTGATATTGACAGACATTCCTGAAGTAACGGAATAACTTGCGCCCGGTACACTCGATCCGGTGACGGTACAGTCTGCAATCACTCCGCCATCCATTCCCTGAATGCTCAGGCAGTTCTTTGCCAGATCCAGTGCCGTCTTACAGTTTACGGTAGATACGGTGCGATCTACACTGATCACTGGATTTGCCTGACTGTCGGTAACTTCCAGATATCCCGTAGTTGTAGCCAGTGATGTGCTCTGTCCATCACTTGGATAGAACTTCAGTTCCAGCAGATAAGTACCTGTCTGTGCCTTTGTCACAACATTTCCATTCAGTGAAACCGCAGAAATCGGAATTTCTGATCCACTGCCAATTGCTGCAGGTTCTGTTGAAGATCCACCCTTTGACAGATCACTTCCATAATACTGTCCACCCTTACTGATCCTTACAGATGCAATATTCACATACTGATAGAATACGCCTCCGCGATACTCTGCCAGACGCAGTGTTGTCGCTTTTGATGCAAGCAGATCCGATGCAGATGCTCCGGAAGTAATTGCCAGATCAATGACCGGTTTGCTGATATCAACCTTATAGGAAGATGCTCCATTATAAGGAGGAGTCTGTACAACAACGGTGACATTAACGGATGCCCTATGCCCATTCACGGTCAGGGTCAGGGTATAATTGTAAACACCTGCTGCTCTTCCGGATGCGTCAAATACCATACGGTCGGTTGCCGGATCATAGGTAGCCATAGATACTTTATTGGTACTGTTTTCTACGATCTGGTATGTCTCATTCTCGAGTTTCATACTCTGTCCATACTGATCTCTTCCCTCAATATTGACATATTCCTTATACCCTGTTGCATAAGCGTTTGACATGGTAATCTGCGTATTATCTGCAGACAATGTTGCAAGGTATGCCGGTTCCGCTACCGTAATCTCGTATACATAAGTGTATTCCTGCTTTGCATAGGTTGCGGTAACGATAATATTTGCGGTACCTGTCTTGATTGCTGTTGCATAAGCAACATTGTTCTTTCCAGGATTTACAAGCAATGTGTCCGGATCGGAAGACTCAAACTTGATGCTGTCATACTTCATCTCGGTATTGTCTGTATCCAAAGCCCGGAAATGTACATAATAATTGCTGCCGGATGCTACATTATGATTGTCCTTGTAATTGGATGCACTGTAATTCGGCACTGCCTCCGAAGAAGTAAGTGTAAGGTTTGTGTTGTTTGACACACTGGCTGCCTTACATACAAAGGTTCCGCTTCCGGTCAGTACCAGATTCGGATCACTTGCACATTTATAAGTCAGTGTAACCGTTCCGGTATCTCCCACTCCGGTCATATAAATCTTATTATCCTTTGTACGGTAACCATTTGTAATCCGTTCCGTATAAGTAATATCTCCCGGATATGCTGTCTTGACATCAATTCCATTCGCATCAAGAATCTCGTATTCGATTGGTGTCTCTTTTCCGATGGTCACTTCTGTTGTCACAACTCTAAGGCTGACCGGTCTTCCCACGGATGCGGTAAAGTCATATGTTGACTGTCCATCGGTAACCGTATAGATTGCACCGTCTTTCAGCTGATTATAGGTTGTAAGAAATACCTGTGTTCCGTCATCGGAAAATACAGCCGACTTGATTTCCATCTTTGCACCCGCCTGGGTCCGGATAGAAAAATCTCCTGTTTTCACAAGATTTTTGGCATTTCCGGAATATACAGCCGCTACCTTGTTTGCTGCCATCTGTGCAATTCCGGTCATGGAAGTTGCGACAGTGATAACCTTGCTGTCGGAAACCACTTTATTTCCCGCTTTTGCCTGCACGGTGATGGTATAAGTACCTTCTTTTGCCGGAGTAAATGCACCGGTCTTTGTAATCATGGACGAAACATCATTTCCGTTTCCATCCACAGCGGTCCAGACATTGGTGCTGATGGCATTTGCCGGAGTGATACGGAACTGGAACTGATAGGTCTGTCCCACCTGATATTTCAAGACTCCGTTATCTACAATGGAAATTGTTTTCGGCAGTATTTTAATCTTGGCAGACTTTGTCTTGATCGTGCTCACGCACTTCTTCCCTTTGTAAACTTTTGCAGTTACAATTACGGTTTTATTCTTTGCGGCTGCCTTTCCCCGGGTGCGGATTGTCAGACTGTTTGCAGATGTCTTTCCGCTCACGGATGTCGTTGTTTTCTTCAGCTTTGCATAACTTTTTCCGGTGCCGGAAAGGCTCCATTTTACCCTCTGCCCTTTGGTAAGATTGGTTACGGTATATGTATACACCCCCTTACCGGTGCTGTTTTCATAAAGAACCGTATAATTTTTTACAAATTTCGGTTTTGCTGCCGCATCTGCCTGTACTGGAAATACAGAAATAATCATTGCCAGCGCACACAATACAGCAATCAGTTTTTTGCTTTGCAAACGCATAATCTCTCCTCCTTATCTGGTTCACTCGCTACTTAAGAACAACGTCCTTTTGTCTTATATTAGCACACCCTCTGTGCTTTCGCAATTGTTCAGACAGAGGGTGTTTCTTAAGATTTTTTTAATCCAGGGCGATCGCTTCTTCTTCCCGTCTCCGGAGAATATCATATTCATCCGGTTCCATCCCCAGATCCACATAAAAGATCTGCTGCGGATGCGGACAGGATTCCATCGGCTCTCCCTTTTCATCCATCAGTCCCCGCACCGTAACGGTCATATTGCGTCCGTCCGGTTTCATCACTTCGATCTGTTCTCCGACAGAAAATTTATTCTTTTGTTCCACCCGGTACATTCCCTTTTCATTTTTCGGACCGACAATTCCCAGATAGGTATATCCCTTTTCATACGTGTTGTTATCGTAAATCTGTGTCTCCTCCGAAGGTTTTCCATAAAAAAATCCCGTGGTAAACTGGCGGTATGTGCAGCTTTTGATCTGTTCGAGATACCATGGCATATTTTCCTGATATTTCTCCGGAGACTCCAGATAATCGTCAATCGCCTTACGGTAAGTACGCGCCACCGTTGCCACATAAAGTGCGGTCTTCATACGTCCCTCAATCTTAAAACTGTCAATTCCTGCTTCCAGAAGATCCGGAATATGCTCAATCATACACAGATCTTTGGAATTGAAAATATAGGTTCCGCGCTCATTCTCATATACCGGGAAATACTCACCCGGACGCTTCTCTTCAACCACAGAATATTTCCACCGGCACGGATGTGTACATGCCCCGCGGTTGGCATCCCTTCCTGTAAAATAATTGGACAGCAGACATCTTCCAGAATAGGAAATACACATAGCGCCATGTACAAATGTCTCTATCTCCAGATCATCGGAAATGTGTTCCCGGATCTGCCGGATCTCCCGCAGGGAAAGTTCTCTTGCCGTTACCACACGGGTAGCACCGAGTTTCTCCCAGAACTGAAATGTTCCGTAATTGGTGTTGTTTGCCTGTGTACTGATATGGCGGTCAATATCCGGGCATACTTCTCCGGCGATCGTAAAGATTGCCGGATCTGCAATGATCAGAGCATCCGGCCGGTCCGGCTTCATATTCTGCAGTTCCGTAAGATATTCCCTCACACCGTCAAGATCATAATTATGTGCCAGAATATTTGCCGTCACATAAACTTTAACTCCCCGTGCATGTGCAAATGCAATTCCCTCTGCCATCTCTTCCTTGGTAAAATTTTTGGCTTTGGCTCTGAGTCCGAATGCCTCTCCCCCGATGTAGACCGCATCGGCTCCATAAATAACTGCAATTTTTAATACTTCCAGACTGCTTGCCGGAACAAGCAACTCATTCTTTCTCATCGTTTTCTACCTCTACTTTTGTACTGACTGTAATTCCATCTCCCACCGGCAGCACCGCTGTTACCAGATCTTTCCGGTGCGTTAACTCATACAAATATTCCCGCATCCGTTTGTAAATCGTCCGGTTTCTGCGGATCACCGCATAATGGGACTCAATAATGTCCCCATCCTGCAGCACATTATCCGAGACAAGTGTCCCTCCGGTTTTCAGCAGACGCAGAATATCCGGCATAAAATGAATATACTGTCCTTTTGCGGCATCCATAAAGATCAGATCAAACGGCTCGGTGAGTGTCGGAAGGATTTCCGCTGCATCCCCTTCAAGCAGTGTAATCTGCTCTTCTTTTCCTGCTCTCTTAAAATTTTCCCGGGCAATCGGGATTCGCTTTTCATAATTTTCAATCGTGACAATCTCACACGGTACCGGATCATATTCTGCCATCAGAATGGAAGAAAACCCTACCGCAGTACCGACTTCCAGAATTCTTTTTGGTTTTGTCATCGCCAGCAAAAGCTTCAAAAAGCTCTGCATCTCCTTCCGAATAATCGGAACATAGGAATCCAGAGCTTCTCGTTCGACAGCATCCAAAATTCTGGTATTTCCCGTATCCAGGGAATTGATATATGTTACCAGTCGTTCATCTACTATCATATTTATTTCTATTGTGCCTCCGTGCTTTCCACATCCTGCGTATCCGGTACCATCTGCTTTTCTGCAAAGAAACGATACCCGTAATCATAACAGGTCCTGCATAAATGAACGGTTCCATATAAAATCAGCAGGATCAGCATAATAACAAACGCAATTTTAATGAAAGTGAACAAAGCTTTATTCATAATACCCCTATACTTCCATGATAATCGGCATGATCATCGGACGTCTCTTGGTCTCTTTCCAGACGAAATCACCCAGAGCATCTTTTACTTCATTTTTGATCTTGCCCCAATCGGTAATGTTGTGATCCATACAATAATCCATGGTCTTATCGAGAACGGTTTTTGCCTCATCCATCAGACTCTCGGAATTACGTACATACACGAAACCTCTCGATACGATATCCGGTCCTGCAAGTACCTGTCCGGTTCCGTTTTCGAGTGTCATGACGACAATAATAATTCCGTCTTCTGCCAGACGCTGACGATCCCGAAGAACGATATTTCCGACATCTCCGACACCAAGTCCGTCTACCATTACATTGCCAACCGGCACATGTCCGGTCACTTCTGCACCATTCTCATCGATCTCAAGCACATCTCCGGAAGAAAGGATTTTGATATGATCACTGTCATATCCAAGCTCTTCCGCAATCTTCGCCTGTGCAATCAGATGCTTGTATTCTCCATGCACCGGAATCGCGTACAGCGGATTTACCAGAGAATAAATCAGCTTGATATCTTCCTTGCACGCATGTCCGCTGACATGTACATCTTCGAAAATCACATCTGCACCCTTGCGCATCAGTTCATTGATAACACCGGTAACCGATTTCTCATTTCCCGGAATCGGATGGGAACTGAATACAATGGTATCATTTGGCTTAATGGTAACTTTACGGTGCATGCCGGATGCCATGCGGGACAATGCGGCCATGGACTCTCCCTGGCTTCCCGTTGTAATGATAACCGTCTTTTCATCCGGATAATTTTTCAGCTGATCCACATCAATCAGAATGTTATCCGGCAGGGAAATATATCCCAGTTCCGATGCGATGGATACAATATTGACCATGCTTCGTCCCTCAATCGCAACTTTTCTGCCAAACTTGTCTGCAGAATTGATGATCTGCTGCACACGATCCACATTGGATGCAAATGTCGCAATAATAATTCTTGTATTTTTATGCTCGGAAAAAATGTTATCCAGCGTTTTTCCTACTGACTTTTCGGAATCTGTAAATCCCGGGCGCTCCGCATTGGTACTGTCACAAAGCAGTGCTAACACTCCTTTTTTACCGATCTCGCCGAAACGCTGCAGATCAATGGCATCTCCAAATACCGGTGTATAATCAACCTTAAAATCTCCTGTATGCAGGACAATTCCTGCCGGGGAATAAATCGCAAGTGCCGCCGCATCCTGAATACTGTGATTCGTGCGGATAAACTCTACACGGAAACATCCAAGATTGATGTGCTGTCCGTATTTGACAACTTTTCTTTTTACTTTTTTGAGCATATCATGCTCTTCGAGTTTGTGCTCGATCAGGGCATTGGTCAGTCTGGTCGAATAAATCGGCACATTGACATCTTTTAAAACATATGGGATGGCACCAATATGATCCTCATGTCCGTGCGTAATAAAAAATCCTTTGACACGATCAATATTTTCCTTTAAATAAGTGACATCCGGAATCACCAGATCCACTCCGTACATGTCATCTTCCGGGAATGCGAGACCGCAATCCACCACAATAATACTGTCTTCGTATTCAAAGGCAGTAATATTCATACCAATCTGCTCAAGACCTCCCAACGGTATAATCTTAAGCTTACTGTTATTCTGTTTTTCCTGTTTTTTCATAAATCCTCCAAATATAATATTCCGCTCTAATATAAAAGCTGTGTTTCTTCATCCGCAAGTTCAGCAAATATTTTCGCGAGTGCAGCAAACTCTGTATCATCATCTACCATCTCGTAAAATACTTCCTCATCCTGTGTCTTTATTTCTTTTAATATATATGCTTCACTGTCCCCGTTTTCATTGCCATCAGAGACAAGTAAGTATCTGATTCCATTCAGCTGTGTCTGTTCTTCCACAGCAAATTCCACCACCTCATTGGTGTCCGGATCTGTAAACTGAATTTTTTCCATTTATTTTTTCCTTGTATTTTTATTTTTCTTCTGGATGATTTGAAAGATAATCCAGATATCCCTGTAATATAAAAATAGCCGCAATTTCATCTACATATTCCTTGCGGTTTTCTCTTCGAATTCCTGTTTCCATCATCGAACGGTCTGCTGCAACTGTTGTCAGCCGTTCATCCCATAAAATAACAGGGAGACCACAGCGTTTTTCAAGCATTTCCTTGAATTCTTTTGTTTTCTCGCAGCGTTCCCCTTCTGTACTGTTCATATTTTTCGGGTAACCGAGCACAATTTTTTCCACCTCGTACTCGCTTACCAGCTGTTCGATCCGCGCCAGTGTCTGCCTGAGTTTCGTCGGAGCTTTCCTTCGGATAATTTCCACTCCCTGCGCTGTAATTAACAGCGCATCACTCACTGCAACACCCACTGTCTTTGAACCGAAATCCAATCCTAAAATCCGCATAATTCTCCCGTACCGGATTATTCCCAGGAATTGTTTTTGATGTATGCACGTAAAACTTCTTCTACAAGTTCGTCCCGCTCTACCTTCATGATCAGACTTCTCGCATTGTTATGACTGGTAATATATGTCGGATCTCCGGACATAATATATCCTACAATCTGATTCACCGGATTGTATCCTTTCTCACTCAATGCACGGAATACGATCTCTAAAACATCTCTTACCTGTAATTCCGGTTCCTTTTGTACTGTAAAATATTGTGTATTATTTAAATTCTCCATATTCGCCGTCCCTGCCCTTGTTCATTCCAACAAGTCCTGTCCCATCTATTGTATACGAAATTGAGGAAAAATACAAGCGCTATAGTTTCATACGGTAAATCTCATCGGTCAGAGCCGCTTCCACTCTTCCCCTTTTCATCACATTATCAAGCGGTTCTGCCGTTTTTGCCGCGATCTTTACATACTCTTTGGTATATCCAGTATACCACGTTTCTCCGTCAACTTCCATTGGTTCCTCAAAGAGTACTTCTTCCTCTTTTCCCACATAATATGCGCGGAATTCCCTCGACATACTTTCCGCAAGTGCCAGCAGCTGGGCACTGCGCTTCGTCTTGATTTCCTCCGGCACCTGATGTTCCATCACTGCCGCACGGGTTCCCTGCCGTCGGGAATATTTAAAAATATGCATCTCATAAAAATGAATGCGTTTTAAATATTCCTTTGTCTGTGCAAATTCTTCTTCTGTCTCTCCAGGAAATCCAACAATAACATCCGTTGTGATTGCCGGATGCGTAAAGTTTTCCCGTAAAATATTGCATGCATTTTCGTATTCTTCCGTCGTATATTTCCGGTTCATCCGGGCAAGCGTTGCATCGCATCCGCTCTGCAGTGACAGATGAAAATGCGGACAGATCTTCTCCATCTTTGCCAGTTCTTCTGCAAATGTTTCCGTCACGATTCTCGGTTCCAGCGATCCTAAACGGATACGCCGGATTCCCTCCACCTGATGCACCATCTGGATCAGATGCAGCAGACTTTCCCCGCAGTCAATCCCGTAGGAGCTTAAATGAATTCCGGTCAGTACCACTTCCTGATATCCGGACGCTGCCAGACGCTTTACTTCCTCCAGAACATTCTGAACATTTCTGCTTCTCACCCGTCCTCTGGCATACGGAATAATGCAGTAACTGCAGAACTGGTTACAGCCATCC
>ENA-OPMG01001493-OPMG01001493.1-human-gut-metagenome-genome-assembly--contig:-NODE-1493-length-13833-cov-3.510161_pt1 | contig 13833 bp, 8 predicted proteins | sample MGYA00241522_ERZ501741 | MGnify/ENA primary metagenome ERZ501741 (study PRJEB25962, sample SAMEA2042616) | human gut metagenome | biome: human gut; feature: human-associated habitat; material: faeces...
GGTTCGTGACAACGATTCGGTAGAATATTGCGATAAAAACGGCATGGCTATGGTAATGACCGGTATACGGCATTTTAAGCACTAATATAAATTATTTAATCAATAACCGATATGGGATTGTTTTCTTTCACACAAGAAGTTGCCATAGATTTGGGTACCGCTAATACCATTATCACGTGTAATGATAAGATGGTGGTAGACGAACCTTCGGTGATTGCTTTGGATGCTCGCTCGGACAAGGTGCTGGCTGTCGGTAAGGTGGCCCGTGAGATGTACGAGAAGACGCACCCGAATATTCGTACCGTACGACCGCTTCGTGAGGGAGTTATCGCGGATTTCTACGCTGCCGAGCAAATGATTCGCGGCTTTATCAAGATGGCGAGCGGAAGGAAGCGCTGGTTCGCTCCGTCCTTACGTATGGTGATCGGTATCCCTTCAGGTAGTACGGAGGTAGAGATACGTGCCGTGCGAGACTCTGCCGAGCATGCCGGTGGACGTGATGTGTACATGGTTTTTGAGCCGATGGCTGCCGCTATCGGTGTCGGTATAGATGTCTTGGCCCCCGAGGGTAATATGATCGTGGATATAGGAGGTGGTACTACCGAGATCGCTGTTATCTCCTTAGGTGGTATCGTGTCGAATAAATCAATCCGTATGGCGGGTGACGATTTAACGGCTGATATCGTGGAGTATATGCGTCGCCAACACAACGTGAAGGTGAGTGAGCGTATGGCCGAGCGTATCAAGATCAACGTGGGTTCTGCGCTTACGGTATTGGAAGACGCTCCGGAGGATTACGTGGTTCACGGCCCGAATCAGATGACTGCCTTACCTATGGAGGTACCCGTCTCTTATCAGGAGATTGCCCACTGTTTGGATAAGTCTATCTCGAAGATCGAGGCGGCTATCTTGAGTGCCTTGGAGCAAACCCCTCCCGAGTTATATGCCGATATCGTGAAAAACGGTATCTATTTGGCTGGCGGTGGCGCTATGCTTCGCGGTTTGGATAAGCGCTTGCGGGATAAGATGAATATCCAGTTCCATATCGCCGAGGATCCGTTGCATGCCGTGGCGAAAGGTACGGGAGTCGCTTTGAAGAATATTGAGAAGTTTAATTTCTTAATCCGATAAGAGTAAATAATTGAGAATTGAGAATTGAAAGTTGAAAATTAGCGAGCCGATAGGTCTGGTTCTTTTCAATTTTCAATTCTCAACTTTCAGTTTTCAATTCCTATGCGTAAGTTACTAGAATTCCTGATCGGGAAGAGGCATTGGTTTTTGTTCATTCTGCTTGAGGCTGTTTCGTTGATGTTGGTCTATCGTAATAACGCGTACCAACGGAATATTATATTCAGCTCAGCGAATGTCGTGACAGGATATATCGCCTCGATATCCGGATCTGTCACTTCTTATTTGAATCTTAGGGATATCAATAAGGAGTTATTGGAGCGTAACGGACAGTTGGAATTGCAAATGCTGGATCTGCAAGATCAGTTAGATGCGCTGATTGCGGATACGGTTAGTTTTAAGGGATTCGCGCCGGATTCGACGGAGCAATTTCCTTATTCGTTTGTCGTGGCGGATGTAGTGAACAACAGTGTCACGCATTTGTCTAATTATATTACCGTGGATAAAGGGAAACTGGATGGGATCATGCCCGATATGGGAGTTGTCTCGGAACGAGGTGTGGTTGGTATCGTATCGACGGTTTCCGATCATTTCTCCGTGATCATTCCGTTGCTGAATCCTAAGTTCCGGTTGAGTTGTAAGGTGTTAGGTAGTAGTTATTTCGGGTCATTAAGCTGGAATGGGCGCAATACGCTGTACGCCAACCTCGATGAGTTGCCGCGTCATGTGGAGTTCCAGAAAGGCGATACGATCGTGACGAGCGGTTACTCCGCCGTATTCCCCTCGGGTATTATCGTAGGTACGGTCGCTGATTTCGAGAAACAACACGATGATAATTTCTATTCATTACAGGTCGAGCTGGCTACGGATTTTCAAGCGTTGAACAACGTGCGTATTATCAAGAATTTCCGTCAGACGGAGCAAATTGGTGTAGAACAAGAGGCGAAAAGAAATGATTAATAATTTACTGCGTGGTTTCATATATTTCGTGGTGTTTGTGTTGATTCAGGTCTTGGTCTTGAACAACATTCATTTCTTGCGGATCGCTACCCCGTTTCTGTATCTCTATTTCATTATTAAGATGCCGGTCGGTAGCTCACGGACGCAAGTCGTTTTCTTCTCTTTCATAGCCGGGGTGGTTATTGATACGTTCAGCAACACACCGGGTATGCATGCGGCCGCCTGTACATTGGCGGGATTTTGCAGGGAGCCGTTAATCCGTGTATTCATGGGGAAAGATTTGCCGGAAGGTATTTACCCGTCTTATAAGACCTTTGGTTTCGGAGGCTTTTTCCGATATGTGTTATCGTTTGTGTTGATACAACATACGACTCTTTTTGTGATTGAGTCGTTGACTTTATTTGACCCGTTGTTTCTGGTTGTCCGTATCCTCTCGAGCGTGGTGATGACAACCTTATTGATTTGTACGGTAGAAGCATTCAATATAGAGTCTCAGAAAAGTGGAGAATAATACCAAGTATGAGTTTGAGAACAGGCGCTATGTCTTAGGTGGGGCGGTGATCCTGTTGGTTATCATCTTTATTATCCGTTTGTTCATCCTTCAGGTGGTCGACAACGATTATAAAGCTTGGGCGGATAGTAACGCTTTCTTGAAAAAAACCTTATATCCTTCCCGAGGTATGATGTACGATCGTAATGGTAAATTATTGGTCTATAACCAGCCCGCTTACGACGTGATGCTTATCATGCGTGAGATACAGCCTTTCGATACCCTCGATTTCTGTGATGTGCTGGGCATCACGAAAGAGCAATTCCTCAAACGTATAGCGGATATTAAGAACCGGCGGTTAAATCCCGGTTATTCTTCCTATGTCCCTCAAGTATTTATGAACCAGCTTTCCGCGCAAGAATATGGCGTGTTGCAGGAGAAGTTATACAAATTTCCCGGCTTCTATATCCAGAATCGCACGATCCGCCAATACGAGTATCCCAATGCCGCTCTTGTGCTGGGAAATATCGGCGAGGTAAACCGGAAAGATATAGAGAATGACGCTTATTATACACAAGGCGATTACTCCGGCAGGACCGGGATCGAGCAATCATACGAGGAATATTTGCGGGGCGTGAAAGGAGTCGAGATCCTGTTGCGTGACGCTCACGGACGTATCAAGGGGCGATACGAGGAAGGCAGGCACGATATCCAGCCGGAATCCGGCAAGAACTTGAAATTATCCTTGGATATGGACTTGCAGGCTTATGGGGAGAAGTTAATGCAGAATAAATTAGGGGGTATCGTGATGATAGAGCCGGAGACAGGGGAGGTACTTTGTATGGTTTCCGCTCCTACATATGATCCGAGTATCTTGATCGGGCGCCAGCGGGGAAAGAACTACGTGGCTTTGCAGAAGGACCCGTTGAAACCTTTATTCAACCGCCCGCTCATGGCGCAATATCCTCCCGGATCTACATTTAAACCGACTCAAGGTTTGATCTTCTTGCAAGAAGGGGTGATTACTCCGGAAACTCAATATACCTGTGCGCATGGATATACCTTCCGGGGAGGTAAGCCGGCTTGTCACGGGCATCCGTCTCCTCTGAATCTGGTCGGGGCGTTGGCGACCTCTTGTAACTCTTTTTTCCCTTGGGGACTGCATGATATGATCGACAGCCGGAAGCGATATCCGTCGGTACAGGAGGCTTTTGAGGTTTGGAAGAATTATATGGTTTCTATGGGGTATGGCTATAAGCTGGGAATCGATCTTCCGGGGGAGAAGCGAGGGTTCATTCCGAATAGTAAGTTCTACGATAAGGTGTACCGGGGACGTTGGAATTCCAGTACGGTTATCTCGATCGCTATCGGTCAGGGTGAGATATTGGCTACGCCTTTGCAAATCTGTAATTTGGCGGCTACTGTCGCTAATCGGGGATATTATATTACTCCGCATGTCGTAAAAGAGATTCAAGACACTCCGCTGGATACATTATATAGTAAGAGGCATTATACATCGGTGGATACGCATTATTATAGTTATATTGCCGAGGGTATGCGAGGGGCTGTTACGGGAACCGCTTATGGTGGAACCTGTCGTGGGGCGGCTTTACCGGATATCGAGGTCTGTGGAAAGACGGGAACGTCGGAGAATCCGCATGGTAAGGACCATTCTATTTTTATGGGATTCGCTCCTTATCAAAAGCCGAAGGTCGCCATTGCCGTGTTTGTGGAAAACGCCGGATTCGGTGCTACCTATGCGGTGCCTATCGGTAAATTGATGTTGGAGAAATATTTGAAAGGAGAAATATCCGAGGCTAACAAGGCGACGGAGGAATATATTATGAATGCCGTAATACTACCGAACAATGCGCTATAGGAAAACGGAAATATGGAAGTCGGTAGACTGGATTACCATTTTGTTGTATTTGATTATGGTAATCGCCGGTTGGTTTAGTATTTGTGGGGCGAGCTACGAGTTTGATAACGTTGGCTTGTTCGACCCGTCGGGTCGTCCGGGGATGCAGATGATTTGGATCGGTACCTCACTCGCCCTTATTTTCGTCATATTGATGCTGGAAAGTGACTTCTTCGATATATTCGCCTATCTGATCTATGCGTGCGTGATCGTATTGTTGATCGCCACTATATTTTTAGCACCTAATATCAAGGGATCGCATTCTTGGCTCGTATTGGGACCTATCCGTTTGCAACCAGCGGAGTTGGCTAAGTTCGCTACCGCTTTGGCCGTGGCGAAGTTTATGAATGGCTATGGCTTTAAGCTAACGACGGTCAAGAATTTCTCAATCACTTTGTTCTTGATCTTCTTGCCGATGGTTTGTATTCTTTTACAGAAAGAGACGGGGTCGGCATTGGTTTACTTGGCATTCTTTCTGATGTTATACCGGGAAGGAATGACTGGATATATTTTGTTGATAGGAGTTTGTGCGGTCGTCTTTTTCGTTACGGGAATGAAATATTCAGAGGTGATGGTGGGTATTACCCCATTGGGTGAATTAATCGTCTCTTGCCTTGTCTTATTAATAACCATGGGATTAGTTGGGAGTGTCCGTAAGGATTATATAAGCGTTAAGATCATGCTTGGGGGAATTGCTTCGACATTCTTGATCGGGTATGTCGTTTCTTTGTTTGTCCCGGTAAACTTCACTTGGATATCGATAGGCTTGGTAGGAGCTGCGTCAATCTATTTATTCTATTTATCCATTCGAAACTGGGTATGGCATTATGCGTTAATCGCTCTGTTCGCTTTAGGTTCTATCGGTTTCCTATTTTCTGTGGATTATGTGTTTAATGACATATTGGAACCTCACCAACAAATTCGTATTAAAGTCTCTTTAGGCTTGGAGGATGATCCTAGCGGGGCGGGGTATAATGTGAATCAATCCAAGATCGCTATCGGTTCCGGAGGATTATCCGGAAAAGGATTCTTGAATGGGACGCAGACCAAATTGAAGTATGTGCCGGAACAGGATACGGATTTTATCTTTTGTACGGTAGGCGAGGAGCAAGGCTTTTTGGGAGCCTCTGCCGTATTGATCGTATTCGGACTTTTTATTCTTCGTCTGATTGTATTGGCGGAGCGGCAAGATAATGCTTTCGGGCGAGTCTATGGCTATAGCGTAGCCTCCATATTCTTTTTCCATCTGGCGATTAATGTCGGCATGGTGACGGGATTGACTCCGGTTATCGGCATTCCCTTGCCTTTCTTTAGCTATGGAGGTTCCTCGCTTTGGGGATTTACGATCTTATTGTTTATTTTTCTTCGTTTGGACGCTTCTCGGAAGGAGCGTTAGTGGAAGAAGGTAAGACCCGTAAGCCGATTTCCTGAATGCCCGGAAGTTGGTCGTTACGCATCCCCTGCCGGAAGCTAAAGGTATATTGCCCTTTAACGGGGAAATAGTAAGCAGACCGTATCGGGAAACTGGATTGAAACAGGGAGATCCCGTCCCCATACCATTTCCCAAACTCATCAGCTAACATACATTCGATCGTATCCCTTTTTAAAGGACCTATCGGAAGTTCCTCGCTGCAAAATACCCATAGGTTCTGATACGGATACATATTATTGTTCCGTACTTCCAAGGTTAGGTCGTACGGAACCGATATATCCTCAATCAAGAAAGTGAAATAGTACTCCTTATTCTTCTCCCACGAGGTGTTCTGGATAGCTTGATACTGATCGTATACAGCTTCATTCTCGCAAGAGAAGCATAAGAAGCATGTTACACAGGCGGCAATGAACTTTTTAAGCCTCAGGCTTTGTCTCTGGCCTATTCTCCGTTTTATCAGGTCTGGCCTGTTTGATCGGTTGCTGAGGTTTGTCATTATTCGCAGGCTTGTCATTGTTGGATTGCTTATCGTTATTAGCTCTCGGCCTTTGTTTCGGGCGATTGTTTCGGTTGCTCTCCCTGTTATTATCACGGTTGTTCTCCCGATTCTCCCGACTGTTTTCCCGGCTATTATCTTTGTTATTCTCCCGGTTATTCTCTCTGTCCCGGTTATTCTCACGATTGCTATTCCTATTATTTCCTCCGTTGCGGCGATTATTGCCACCGGCTCCGTTTCCTCCGTTGTTCTTATTCTCAGAAACAGGTGCGTCGGTGTTGGTAACTGCCGTCGCGGTGGTGTTAGCTCCGTTCCCGTTTCCATTGTTCTCGCCATTATTCTTGTTGGCAGGACGTTTTTTCTTTTTCTTTTTAACAGAGTCGAAACGTGTGACGCTTTCTTGCCCAAGAATATCTTGAGCGTCTCGTTTCGGTGGTTGTGGCTTCGTATCCGCCTCTAGAGATATCGGCTTCATGCCTTTCTTATTCATGTTAATGACATCGAAAGCACGGCTTGCCGGAATCGTGATAAGATTAGCCGCAAATGATTTATCCGTAGAATAGGTAATTTCCCGTTTGAAAATATCCGTCTTGAAATGATAGTAATTATTATCTTTGGTCTCCAAGACAATTTCCCGGGAAGGAAGGCGTTTCTGGGCTTCCACATATGTATCTACCTCATAATTGATACAACATTTCAATTTAGCGCATTGTCCGGCCAATTTCTGGGGATTCATGGAAATATCTTGATAACGGGCAGCTCCGGTAGCGACCGATACAAAACTTGTCATCCAACTGGAACAGCAAAGTTCTCTACCGCAAGGGCCGATACCACCGATACGTCCGGCTTCTTGACGAGCACCGATCTGCTTCATCTCGATACGAACACGAAAAGCCTCCGCTAGCACTTTAATTAGTTGACGGAAATCTACACGTTCATCCGCTATATAATAAAAGATCGCCTTATTACCGTCACCTTGATACTCTACATCACCGATTTTCATATTCAATCCTAAATCGGCCGCGATTTGCCGCGAGCGAATCATGGTGGCATGTTCCTTTGCTTTTGCTTCCTCATATTTCTCGATATCGGTCGGTTTGGCTTTACGATACACCTTTTTAGGTTCATTGCCTTCGCCAGTGCGGACATTGTTCTTTTTCATCTGGAGAAGGACGAGCTTGCCGGTCAGTGTCACAGTCCCGATGTCATGCCCTGGGCTGGCTTCCACTGCGACTAAATCTCCTTTTTCCAGAGGTATCTTGGAACTGTTGAGGTAATACCCTTTGCGGGTATTTTTAAACTGCACTTCCACGTAATCGGTAGCGTTTGCCGCATCGGGCACGTCGCAAAGCCAGTCGTAGGTGTTCAGTTTATTATTTTGTATCTTGCTGCATCCTTTTTTACCCATGCAGCAACTTCCTGTATTTAATTTAAAATCCATTTGTCTGGTATATATAATGTATTTATAGTGCGTACAATTACGCAAAAATAGTCAAAATATTTGGTTCGTAGCAAATGAAGAATGAATTATAAAGAGAAAGGGCAAAACAGAATGTTCCGTTTTGCCCTTTTTGGTATTATTTGTCCATGCTGATTTATTTGACCAGACCGTGACTTTTAAATACTTTGTGAATTGCTTCTAATGCGTAGTCGAGCTGTTCAATTGTGTGAGTCGCCATCAGTGAGAAGCGGATCAGCGTATCTTCAGGCGCAACAGCCGGAGATACGACTGGATTTACGAAAATACCGGCTTCGAACAATTCCTTTACGATCAGGAATGTCAGGTCGTTGTTACGGATAAACAATGGAATGATCGGTGTTGAGGTATGGCCGATTTCGCACCCCATATTACGAAATCCATCCAAGGCATAGTGGGTAAGTTTCCACAGGTGTTCGATGCGTTCCGGTTCGCTCAGCATAATATCGAGTGCTGCGCCGGCCGCAGCTGTAGCTGCTGGAGTATTACTTGCACTGAATATATAAGAGCGGGAGTTATGGCGGAGATAGTTGATCGTCTCTTTGTCCGAAGCGATGAAACCGCCGATGGAAGCAAGCGACTTACTGAATGTACCCATAATCAGGTCTACATCGTCTGTTACTCCGAAATGATTACAGGTTCCACGACCGTGATCGCCCAGAACACCCAAACCGTGGGCTTCGTCTACCATTATGCTTGCGTTATACTTTTTGGCTAACGCAACGATTTCCGGTAATTTGGCAATGTCACCTTCCATACTGAATACACCGTCGATAACGATCAGCTTTACCTTGTCGGGTTCGCATTTCTGGAGTTGCTTTTCTAAGGACTCCATATCATTATGCTTATATTTCAGTTTGGTAGAGAAGGAAAGACGGTGTCCTTCGATGATGGATGCATGGTCTAGCTCGTCCCAAATGATATAGTCTTCACGTCCTGTCAGGCAGGATACAACACCCAAGTTTACCTGAAATCCCGTAGAATAAACAATGGCATCTTCTTTTCCGACAAATTCGGCCAGACGTTTTTCCAACTGAATGTGCAAATCCAACGTCCCGTTCAGGAAACGCGAACCGGCACAACCTGTACCATATTTCTTAATGGCATCAATTGCCGCCTCTTTTACTTTCGGGTGGTTTGTCAGGCCTAAATAGGCGTTAGAACCAAACATCAGGACCTTTTTACCGCTGATCATTACTTCTGTATCCTGATCACTTTCAATCATTCTGAAGTATGGATAAATTCCTGCGGCCATAGCCCGCTGAGGTGCATCGTACTTTGATAGTTTCTCTTGTAAAAGTTTCATATTATAATTAACAGAGAATGATTTTCTCGCTACGTTGTTATTCTAAAAGAACCCAGATCTGCTTACTACTATAATATTTATGTTTCGGCAAATCCAGCTGCAAAAGTAGTAAAAAAATAACTTATAGTAGCCGAAATGCTTTAAAAGTTTTACAAAAGCATTATTTTTGTCCTCTCAAAGTAAGTAACAGCAAGAATGGAGGGACAAACAATCAATATACAGGCCATTATAAATCCGATTTCGGGTGTCGGTTCGAAAAGAAAGATTCCGAAAATGATTGAAACCGCCTTTGCGGGCGGAAATTGTTGTGTGGAAATTTCTTTTACAGAATATCCCGGACATGCCAGCGAACTGACGCGGAAAGCCCTTGATAAAGGGGCCAATTGCGTGATTGCGGTCGGGGGAGACGGAACTGTGAACGAGATTGCCCGTGCCATGCTCCACTCAGGTGCGGTGCTGGGGATTATCCCGAAAGGTTCCGGCAATGGTTTGGCGCGTGAATTGCATATTCCGATGGATGTACGCCGGGCGATTGATCTGATTGTAAAGGGGCATGTTTCGACAATCGACTGTTGCAAGGCGAACGGACGTGTCTTTTTTTGTACCTGCGGAGTCGGCTTTGATGCAGCGGTCAGCCAAAAGTTTGCCGGGGAGAAACGCCGCGGTTCGCTTACCTATATAAAAAATACGGTGGAAGAATATCTGAGCTACAAACCCGAACCTTATGAACTTTTGATCGATAACCAGACGGTTAAGGAAAAGGCGTTTTTGGTGGCTTGCGGGAATGCTTCGCAGTATGGTAACAATGCGTTTATCGCTCCTCATGCCAATATCCAGGATGGCAAAATGGATATTACAATCCTTTCCCCTTTCGGTCCGCTGGACATTGCACCGTTGGCTATTCAGTTGTTTACGAAACAGATCGACCGTAACAGCAAGATCAAGACATTCAAAGGAAAAGAGGTGACTATCATCCGTCAGAATCCAGGAGTCATGCATCTGGACGGAGAGCCGATCATGGCGGACAGCCGGATCGAAATCTCCGTTCTTCCCAAATCATTGAACGTATTGACTCCGGAAACTGTTTCTTTTACGGAGGAGGTACAGAATCTGTTTGGTGAAGTAACCCGTTTTTTCGATAAGAAACTCCCTTACATCTTTAGATAAAAGTCTTTGGTTAGATTGATATATTCGTCAGTATACCGATGTCTTGCAATCTCGATGGTCAGCCGATCGGAGAAGGCGGGAGAGGCGGGTGGCTCTGATGTCAGTTCGGCCAACAGTCGTTTCGGTTGTGCATCGGGTACGGGGATGACGGAGACTTCCTTCGAAAGAAATAGATTTTGTGTTTGAATACAATCCGTAAGACGATCTTTCTGGTCGTAAGGCAGGATAAGGGCAATACGTCCTTGTGGGGCAAGCAGTTTGCGACTGTACTGCAACAAATCTTCTAATGTCAGCGTATCGGTGTGGCGGGCCGTGTTCCGTTGTAGGTTCGGGCATTTCAATGAATCGACGAAGTAAGGAGGGTTGGATACAATCAGGTCATATAGATGCGTGCTGGCTTGTGCAAAATCGACCAAGTTGGAATGAAAGACATTTATCCGTCCTGCAAAAAGGGAAGATTCTGCATTTTCTTGTGCTTGAAGACAGGCATCGGCTTCTATGTCGATAGCGTCGATAGCCGCCTTGCTGCGTTGAGCCAGCATCAGGGCGATCAGTCCGGTCCCTGTCCCGATGTCCAGTATGCGGTTGCACGATTCCGTTCCGGCCCATGCACCGAGCAGAACACCGTCGGTTCCTACTTTCATTGCACATTTATCATGACGTATGGTAAATTGTTTGAATTGGAAAAAAGGATTTGACATAGTAATTGACAATTGTTTTGTGCAAAAGTAATCGGAATTGAGTTAAAAATAGTAACTTTGGCACGTTTATTGTATGAAATAGAATTGCGGGCGATAAAGGAATATTCCGCAACTATGACAAAGAATATATGAAGAAAGATAAAGTAACGATGTTTGCCGAGGAGTCGTATAACGACTTGGATGATAATATTGGTATCGTAATGCCTATCCTCACAGATTGCGATGTTGATGAAGATTTTACTGAAGGAATGGAGAAAGTGGGAGAGGAATTGCCCATTCTTCCGCTTCGGAATATGGTACTGTTTCCGGGTGTAGCTATGCCGGTGATGATAGGCCGCCCTAAATCTATGCGCCTGATCAAGGAGGCCGCCCACAAGAAAAGTCTGATCGGAGTGGTTTGCCAGAAGGATATGAATACGGAAGATCCGAAGATAGAAGATTTGTATGCGACGGGAGTTGTGGCCGATATTGTCCGCGTGCTCGAAATGCCCGACGGAACAACAACCGTGATCCTGCAAGGTAAGAAGCGTTTCCAATTGGAAGAGCTTTCTGCTTATGATCCTTACCTGATCGGAAAGATCAAATTGCTCGAAGACGTCATGCCGGACAAGTCCGACCGTGAGTTCGAGGCGCTTGTTTCGACTATCAAGGATTTGACGATCAAGATGCTCGGAGCTGCCTCTGAACCGCCTCGCGACTTGATATTTTCAATAAAGAATAATAAAAATATTCTCTACCTAATCAATTTCTCTTGTTGCAATGTTCCCAACGGATCGTCTGAAAAACAAGATTTGTTGTTGATTGGTAACTTGAAAGATCGTGCGTACCGTCTTTTGTTCATCCTGAACCGGGAGTATCAGTTGGTGGAACTGAAGACGTCCATCCAGATGAAGACGCACGAGGATATTAACCAGCAACAGAAGGAATACTTTCTTCAGCAGCAGATCAAGACAATTCAGGAAGAGCTAGGAGGAAATATCAATGATTTGGAAATAAGGGAATTGCGAGAGAAAGCTGCCAAGAAAAAATGGTCGCTGGCTGTAGCTGAAACGTTTGAGAAGGAGGTGCGCAAGTTGGAGCGCCTGCATCCGCAATCTCCGGATTTCTCTATCCAGACGCAATATGTGCAGGCGATTGTCAATCTGCCATGGAACGAATACAGCAAGGATAATTTCAATCTTGCCCATGCACAGAAAGTCTTGGATCGCGATCACTACGGGTTGGAGAAGGTGAAAGAGCGCATCATTGAACATTTGGCGGTGTTGAAACTGAAAGGTGATATGAAGTCACCCATTATCTGTCTGTATGGACCTCCGGGAGTTGGTAAGACTTCGTTGGGAAAATCGGTTGCAGAAGCTTTGCACCGTAAGTATGTCCGAGTTTCGTTGGGCGGTTTGCATGATGAGGCGGAGATACGTGGCCATCGTCGTACCTACATTGGTGCGATGTCCGGACGTATCATTCAGAACCTTCAGAAGGCTGGAACCTCAAACCCTGTGTTTATCCTTGACGAGATCGACAAGGTAACGAATGATTTCAAGGGCGATCCCGCTTCTGCGTTGCTTGAGGTGTTGGATCCGGAGCAGAACAATGCATTCCATGATAATTATCTGGATATAGATTATGATTTGAGCAAAGTTATGTTTATCGCAACTGCCAATAATCTGAACACGATTTCCCAGCCGTTGTTGGACCGTATGGAGTTGATCGAGGTGAGTGGTTATATCATGGAGGAGAAGGTAGAAATCGCTGCCCGTCATTTAGTTCCGAAGCAATTGGAGATTCACGGTTTGTCGAAAGGAAAAGTGAAGTTCCCGAAAAAGACGTTGCAGGCGATCATCGAATCCTACACCCGTGAGAGTGGTGTGCGCGAATTGGATAAAAAGATTGCCAAGATCATGCGTAAGTTGGCTCGCAAGCTGGCGTCCAGCGAAGAACTTCCGGCACAGATACGTCCCGAAGATTTGCATGATTACTTGGGTGCAGTCGAATATACCCGTGATAAATATCAGGGAAATAACTATGCGGGTGTCGTAACCGGATTGGCTTGGACAGCTGTTGGCGGTGAAATCCTGTTTGTGGAATCCAGCTTGAGCAAAGGAAAGGGCTCAAAGCTTACTTTGACAGGTAACTTGGGTGACGTGATGAAAGAGTCTGCCATGTTGGCACTCGAATATATTCATTCGCATGCCGGACTGTTCGGGATCGACGAAGGTATGTTTGAAAATTGGAATGTCCATATCCATGTGCCTGAGGGGGCGATTCCGAAAGATGGTCCGAGTGCGGGTATCACGATGGTCACTTCATTGGTATCAGCCTTTACGCAGCGTAAGGTGCGCAGTAACTTGGCTATGACCGGCGAGATTACGTTGCGTGGTAAAGTTCTTCCGGTAGGTGGTATCAAGGAAAAGATACTGGCTGCTAAACGTGCCGGAATCAAGGAACTGATCCTCTGCCAAGAGAATAAGAAAGATATCGAAGAGATTAAGCCCGATTATCTGAAAGGGCTGGCTTTCCACTATGTGGATGATATCCGCCAAGTAGTCGATTTGGCCTTGTTGAAGGAAAAGGTGGCTAATCCGTTGTTCTGAAAATACATAGGGACATTCATTAAATATTATAAAATCAGCCAACTGATTTATACACAGGATGTTGTGAGTTGATTGGCTTTTTTGTATCTTTAGGTATTCCCCTGAAAACAAGATTTGACGGCCAAAACGGGGGAAATATCCAAACTAAGATATGGCGAAGATACAAA
>ENA-OPMG01001499-OPMG01001499.1-human-gut-metagenome-genome-assembly--contig:-NODE-1499-length-13786-cov-2.682543_pt1 | contig 13786 bp, 11 predicted proteins | sample MGYA00241522_ERZ501741 | MGnify/ENA primary metagenome ERZ501741 (study PRJEB25962, sample SAMEA2042616) | human gut metagenome | biome: human gut; feature: human-associated habitat; material: faeces...
TGGCGATATCTGTAGCACTGAATATCGTGGGGGATCTGTTCTTCGTTGTGGTATTGAAGACTGGCGTAAAAGGAGCAGCAATTGCAACTGTACTGGCACAGATCATTGCATTTGTGATCTGCTGGATCTATATGATAAAACGGTATGAACTGCTCCGGTTGTCCGGGGACGATTTCAAAGAGCCACAGCCACAGATGATCCAAAGCATGCTAAGCGCGGGTCTGTCCATGGGGTTTATGAGTTCCCTGATCAATATCGGTTCCCTGACGCTGCAGACGGCAATCAATAAACTGGGACAGAACATTATCGTTGCACATACCGCAGCCCGCAAAATATCGGAAATGTTTATGATTATGTTTACGGTATTCGGACAGACGATGGCAACATACTGCGGACAGAATCTTGGAGCAGGACGGATTGACCGGATAAAAAAGGGAATCGGGCTTGCAATTTTATATACCTGTATCTGGTGCAGCTTTACCATTGTTGCAAGTTATACAATCGGAGACTGGCTGGTTTACATGGTAACTGGAAGCAAAAATGCCGAAGTACTGAAGAATGCAACCAATTATCTGAAGTTTGATACGCTGTTTTATTTTGTCACGGCAGTGATATGTGTCGTCCGTAATGCCATGCAGGGGCTGGGAGACCATATTACACCGCTGGTATCAAGTTCACTGGAAATGATCGGCAAAATCGTGATTGCAGCAACACTCGTTCCGTGGTTTGGCTACACAGGTGTAATCGTGGCGGAACCACTCGTATGGTTTATTATGGTCATTCCTCTGCTGATACAGATTTTCCGCATGCCGGTTTTAAAAAATAATATTTTAACCAAATCTTAGGAAGAATTTGTTGGTTTTTCCTTCTAGTGTATGATAATATGGCATACATATATAAATTGTATGAAAATATACCGGAAGAAGGAGGGATTGTTTGGAAAAGAGAAAAGAAAAAGCAAAAGAATCCATACAGGCAGTATTGCCGATTCTGTTCATTGTATTGTTACTGAGTTTTACAGTGGCACCGGTGTCCGCCAGTATTCTGCTGGAATTTATGATCGGTGCGGTGTTTGTAATTATAGGCATGCTGTTTTTTTCCATGGGTGCCGAAATGTCAATGTCTCCTATGGGGGAACGTGTAGGAGGCAGCATGCTTAAAACCAAAAAACTATGGGTGATCCTCCTTCTGGGCTTTTTTCTCGGGGTCATCATTACCATTTCAGAACCGGATCTGCAGGTGCTTGCCGCTCAGGTGCCGTCGGTGCCGAATATGGTGCTGATTCTTTCGGTGGCAGCCGGGGTTGGCGCATTTCTTGTTGTAGCACTGCTTCGTATTTTATTTGGAATAGCGTTAGCCCCGTTATTAGTTGTGTTCTATGGTGTGATATTTGTGATCGCAAGGTTTGTTCCGGATAATTTTCTGGCGGTGGCGTTTGATTCCGGAGGTGTGACGACCGGACCGATGACGGTTCCGTTTATTATGGCACTTGGTGTTGGTATTTCTGCAATCCGAAATGATAAGCATGCGGAAAACGACAGTTTCGGACTGGTTGCACTGTGTTCGATTGGTCCTGTTCTTGCGGTATTGCTCCTGGGACTGGTATATCCTGCCCAGGGAAGTTATGTGGCAGCGGACGTGCCGGAAGCTTTCAATTCTGTGGAACTTGGCCGGCTGTTTTTATCCGAAATTCCCTATTATCTCAAAGAAATTGCAGGTTCCCTGCTTCCAATCGTTTTCTTTTTTGGAATTTTCCAGCTTGTTTCCATTCAACTACATAAAAAGACATTGATTAAAATCTGTGTGGGACTGCTTTACACGTATGTCGGACTGGTACTTTTCCTGACCGGTGCCAATGTCGGCTTTATTCCCGCAGGAACCGTTATGGCATCACTGCCGTGTCCGTGGATTTTAGTCCCGGTCGGAATGGTGATCGGATATTTCATTGTCAAGGCAGAGCCGGCCGTCTATGTCCTGATGAAACAGGTAGAAGAACTGACCGATGGGGAGATTTCCGGAAAAGCGATGCAGATCAGCCTTTCGGTTGGTGTGGCTGCTTCAGTCGGGCTTTCCATGCTGCGGGTGCTTACCGGAATTCCGATTATGTATTTTTTAATTCCGGGCTATGCCATTGCACTGTTTCTGACGTTATTTGTTCCGAAAATCTTTACCGCGATTGCGTTTGACTCCGGAGGCGTGGCATCCGGTCCAATGACGGCAACTTTTCTGCTGCCACTGGCACAGGGCGCTTGTACGGCAGTAGGCGGCGATGTGGTAAAGGATGCCTTCGGCGTGGTAGCGATGGTTGCCATGACTCCGCTGATTACGCTGCAGGTCCTCGGGCTGATCTATAAGATTAAGAGTAATAAAAAGGAAGAAATGGCAGAACAGCCATTACTGCAGGCAGAGGATGTGTTTGCCGGGTATGCGGATGATGCAATTATAGAATTATAGAAAAACAGGAAAGAGGAGCGGACAAATGAGTGAGATCTATATGATGGTTACGATCTGCAATCGAAAACAGATGCAGAAATTTGTGAAGTTTTATAAGCAAAATCACGTGGATACTGGAAATATTTCTCTTGCCATGGGAACAGCGGCCAGCGATGTACTGGATTACTTCGGACTCGAGGAGGATGAGAAAGGCATTCATTTTTGTCTGGTCACACGTCCCACCTGGAAAACCGTGAAAAAGGGATTGCAGACGGAACTGAAAATTGATGTGCCCGGGACGGGAATTGTCTTTCTGATACCGCTTAGCAGTATTGGCGGAAAACATCAGCTGAAATTTATGCTGGGAGAACAGGAATTTGAGAAAGGGGAGGAGACAACGTTGAAGGAGACAAAACATGAGCTGATCATTGCAATTGCCAATTACGGATACAATACGCAGGTGATGCGTGCGGCAGAAGAAGGCGGAGCCACCGGGGGAACGGTTTTTCACGGGAAAGGTGTCGGAATGAAACGGGCAGAACAGTTTCTCGGCGTATCGCTGGTTTCCGAAAAAGAAATTATATTAATTGTTACGAAAACGGAACAGAAAAATGCGATTATGAAATCCATCATGGAAAAAGCCGGAATCGGGACAAAAGCGGGAACCATTGCGTTTTCTCTTCCGGTTACCAGCACAGCCGGACTTCGGATTATCGAGGATTCCGGAGAATGTGAAGAGATTTAGATCATATTCCACAAATTTATCCGACTAAAATTAGCTAAAAATATAATTGATATAAACATAAAATTATATTAAAATAATTTTATTGAGAATAGAAAATGAGCTAACTTTAATTGAAATGAGCTAATGGGCGGATAGATATGACAAAAACAAGGAAAACCATAGGCGTGATGGTCGGAGGCATCACAGACGATTTTACACGTTTTTTGTGTAAAGGTCTGAGGGCGGCAGCAAAAGAGCAGGATGTCAACATGGTAGTGCTTCCGGGAAAATTTTTAAACCGTGATTACGCGCAGAACACGGATATTATGTATGAATATCAGTATGATACCCTGTTTTCGAGTGTAAAAAAAGGCCGTCTGGACGGGATTATCGTAGCGGCAAACTGTATTGGCTGTTACACGACGAAAGAACGTATGGTTGAATTTATGCATCACTATGATGGAATTCCATGCGTTCTGGTTTCCTCTGATCTGGAAGGATATGTAAATGTCAGTTATGACAATGACCGTGGAATCCGGCAGGGAATCGATTATCTCGTGCAGGATCTGCATTACACAAAAATCGGAATGGTAGGCGGACCGAAGGAAAATTCTGATGCAATGGAGCGCAAAGCTACGTTTGAGAGTGCACTCTGGAAGAACGGTATCTTACCGCAGGAAAAACGGTATGTGGAAGGGGATCTGACGGGAAATGCGCATAGCGCCTATGCCAGACTTCTGGATGACAATCCGGATCTGGAAGCCGTTTTTTGCGTCAATGATGAAACTGCAGCCGGATTTTATGAAGAACTGAAGGCGCGGGGGCTTATGCCGGGAAGGGATATCTCGGTTTTCGGGTATGATGATACGGAGTGGTGTTCCCAGATTTATCCGACACTTTCTTCGGTACGTGCGGATGTGTCAAAACTTGGCAGCAAAGCATGTGAACTGTTATGCCGGATGATGCAGGGAGAAAAAGTCTCTTCTGTGCGCCTTCCGACCGATCTGGTGATCCGGAATTCGTTTTGCCGGGGAAATCAGGAAGAAGTGGATGCGCGCAATGATGTGCTGGAAAAGTACGAGTCCATGAATCACTGGGCTGATGAACTGTTCGGAAAGCAGAAACGGGTAAATTTCGAAATGAAAAACTTTATTTTGAAACTGCTTTGTTTTGAAAAAGGAACCGATCAGAGTTTTGGGGAAATTCTTGCAACAATGGAATGGTTAAAGATACATAATGCATTTTTGTACATCTATGAGGAGCCGGTCATTCATCTGAATCATGAATTATTTCAGATGCCGGAGCAGCTGCTGCTGAAAGCCAGTGAACTTCATGGAAATGTAGAAAATATACCCGCCATTCATCAGAAAAAAAAGGCAAAAAATATTTTCCGGTTTTCCAGGCTGGGAATGTCTGACCGGGCATGGATGGTAACGCTTCCTCTGTATGCCAATGAAATGCTGTATGGAATTTTAGTGTGTGATCTGACCGATGAAGTGCTGGAATATGGAGAATTTTTAAGTAATCAGATTTCGGCAGCAGTCAAGATGCTGAATCTTCTGAAAAACAATGAGAATATTCAGAAACAGTTAGAGGAATCTCTGTATGTCTTAAAGGAAAACAATCTGGAACTGGAAACACTTTCAAAGAAAGATCCACTGACCGGGATCTGTAACCGGAGGGGATTTTTCGAATATGCGGAGCCTATGCTGAAAAAAGCAAGAGCAGCGGAAAAAACATTTCTGGTGCTTTATGCGGATATGAACAATCTTAAAATCATCAATGACCGGTACGGACATGAGGAAGGGGATTATTCCCTGCACACCATCGCGGAAATTCTTGCAGAGATTGTCCAAAAGGAGCAGACAGGGGATGGGGTTGTTGCGAGAATCGGCGGGGATGAGTATGCATGTGCACTGATGACGGAAAAGAAAAAAGAACTGTTATTACAGGAGTTATACGATGCATTCACCGTTCGGAATGAACAGAGTGACAAACCGTATAACGTAACGGTTTCCATCGGTGCCTGTGCGTTAGAGCCGGGCGATGAGCACAGTCTTGCGGATGCACTTTCGCTTGCGGACGAGCAGTTGTATGAGGTAAAGAAACTCCGTAAAAAAGATGTCGCAAAAATACCGCTGCAGGCTTAAGCCTCAGCGGTAAGAAAATGTTTTTAACTGTTTTTTGTTTTCGTACATATTCTGATCTGCCCGCTTTTGAAGGGCATCCAGATTCGTATCTGTCCGTGGATCAAAGACAGCATATCCACAGGCAATCTGCAGATGGATGTTTCGGGAGGAGGCGTTGTAAACGGCCTCCTCTTTTCGCAGACAGCAGATCAGATGGCTGATATCACAGGTATTATGGTCGTCAATCAAAACACAGAATTCATCCCCGCCGATGCGGTACAGTTTTCCGTGACGGGAGAAAATTTTCCGGAGAATATGTGCGGCATCCGTAATATACTGATCCCCACAGTCATGTCCGAATTTATCATTGTAGTATTTCAGGTTGTTCAGGTCAAATACAAACAACAGAAGATTTGTCAGTTTTTTGCACCGGCTGGTCTCTTCGTGGTAAGCATTCCGGTTGTAGCAGCCGGTCAGGAGATCCTTTTCCGCAAGTTCACGGTAGAGAGCCGCGCGACGGCCGGTATCGATTTCCTTTAGGGATACGAATGCGGTGTCGCAGGCAAGGGTTACGATAAAAAGCAGCATGGCGATGCGGCCGACAATTTCGATGTCCTGCGACCCCTGATAATAATTGTACATGTCGGAAAAAAGAGTACCGATCAGAATAATGATCCCTATGGTACAGATCCACAGGGCATGTGTCGTCGTGTGGTGATAAAATTTGTTGCAGATGGTATAGATAAAATATAAAACTGCAAGGCCGATCATGACATGGGTCATCCAGAGTGTCTGCGTCAGGTCACGGATATCCATAAGCTGCAGGAATAAAACAACTGCAATCTCTGCCACATCCAGCCAGACAAAAATCCGGCAAAGATACCGGTCCCTTGCTTTTAAATAATGCCGGACAAACATCATAAAAGGAATGGGCAGCAGCAGAAGAAGCATGCGGGTCACATAGGAATGGAACACCGGGTTCTGTGACAGAAGAATGGAAGAGCTTGTTTCCAGGCAGAACCATGCACCAAGATCCGTTGTAAGAATTCCCAGATACAGCATGGATTTGCTCACATATGCCCAATGATGCACAAACAGCCAGTAGATGAGCATCAGAATGCCAAGTACAACGTTCATAATGCCGAGGAGCATGGGGATCCCTGCTTTTAAAAGTTCATGGCGAAACATATGGACACCATCGCCCTGATAGAAAACCGGATCAGACACCTGTTTGTCCAGGTTGCAGTTGGTGAGTGTGACGAGGATGCTGCGTGTATTTTCCGGGACAGAGACCATTTCACAATTACGTCCGGTTGTATGCAGAATACTGTCCGTTTTGAGGCTGCGCGTATAAAGCAGCTTCCCGTCTACTTCCACAACCACGGTCTGATGCTGGCTGTAAAACATCAGGGTAGAAGCCTTTTTGGTCCATCGGACATCGGAAATCCGGTAAACAGTAGTTGCTTTGGATACCTTAACACGCCGGGACGGGAGCATCTGGATGTGCAGATCCGCGCTGTGGTTGCTGAGACTGTATGAGGTACACTGCCAGCCGAAAACCAGTGCAACAGCTGCAATGATAAGAATAAGCAGATAAAGCGTGCTTGTAGTTTTGTATTTGGTTAAATCAGGTTTTTTCATAACATGTATTCTCCGTAATAAGAGGTTCCTGTAAATTTGCCTAATAATTTCATCATAGCGTAAAACACAGAAAATGACAATCTACTTCCTGGCAAATTTATGTATTTTTATCGGAACTTACAGGGAAAATCTTGACAGCATCCATGGATTGTATAATAATGAACTATATTTAAAATAAGAAAAAGGGGAGCTTTCAAAAAGAAGGCTGAGAGTAAGCTGTATTGCTTTGACCTGTAACCTGATTTGGATAATGCCAACGTAGGGAAAAATGAAAGTTACCACACACGTGTAAGCATTATACGTGTGTTTTTTTATTTTATACAAGGAAGGGAGAAACCAATGAGAGAATACAAAACGCAGATGGAAGCTGCAAGAAAAGGAATCGTAACAGAAGAATTAAAGAAAGTTGCACAGAAGGAACACTTGCGTGTGGAAGAGTTGATGCCTCTGGTGGCAGCCGGAAAGGTTGCCATTTGCGCAAATAAAAACCATAAATGTCTGGACCCGCAGGGTGTGGGCTCCATGCTCCGGACCAAAATCAATGTCAATCTTGGAGTATCCAGAGACTGGAAAGATTATGATATTGAAATGCAGAAAGTTATGGCAGCGGTGGATATGGGAGCGGACGCAATCATGGATCTGTCTTCCCATGGAGATACTACAGGATTCCGGAGGAAACTGACTTCGGAATGTCCGGCGATGATTGGAACTGTACCGGTATACGATTCTGTGATACACTATCAGAGAGACCTGGCAACACTCACGGCAAAAGATTTTATTGATGTTGTACGTCTGCATGCAGAGGATGGTGTGGATTTTGTTACTCTGCACTGTGGCATTACCAGAAAAACCATCGATCAGATCAAAAACCACAAGCGGAAGATGAACATTGTATCCCGTGGCGGTTCTTTAGTATTTGCGTGGATGACAATGACCGGGGAAGAAAATCCGTTTTATGAATATTATGATGAAATTCTTGACATCTGCCGGGAATATGATGTGACAATCTCACTGGGAGATGCCTGTCGTCCGGGATGTCTTGCAGATGCTTCGGATGTCTGTCAGATTGAAGAACTTGTCCGTCTGGGAGAACTGACAAAACGTGCCTGGGAAAAGGATGTCCAGGTTATGGTGGAAGGGCCGGGACATATGCCGATGGATCAGATTGCTGCAAATATGAAGATCCAGCAGACCATCTGCATGGGTGCACCGTTTTATGTACTGGGACCTCTGGTGACCGATATTGCGCCGGGATATGATCATATCACTTCTGCCATCGGTGGTGCGATCGCTGCTGCCAACGGTGCGGCATTCCTCTGCTATGTGACACCAGCTGAGCATCTGGCACTTCCGAATGTGGATGATGTAAAGCAGGGAATTATGGCATCAAAGATTGCAGCGCACGCAGCAGATATCGCAAAGCATGTACCGGGAGCCATGGAGATGGACAATAAAATGGCAGATGCAAGAAGAGTACTGGACTGGGAAGCACAGTGGGCATGTGCCATGGACCTGGAGACCGCCAAAGCCATCCGTGCGGACCGGGCACCGGAACAGGAGGATACCTGTTCCATGTGCGGTAAATTCTGCGCTGTCCGCAGCATGAATAAAGCATTAAACGGAGAGTATATTGACATCTTATAGGAGGATGCTTTATGACCTTACAGCAGTTGAAATATGTTACGACCGTTGCACAGACCGGGACGATCAGTGATGCGGCAAAGAAATTATTTATTTCCCAGCCGAGTCTGACCAAAGCAGTCAGGGAACTGGAAAAAGAGATGGAGATTACCATCTTTGAACGGACAAACCGCGGAATTGTCATATCCAAAGAGGGTGAGACATTTTTAGGATATGCCAGACAGGTTCTGGAGCAGGCGGCACTGCTGGAGGAAACTTATAAGAAAAAAGCCGGGCGGAAACAGGAGTTTTGTGTTTCCACCCAGCATTATTCGTTTGCAGTCAATGCATTTGTGGAACTGATCGAGCAGTATGGAAGCGAAAAGTATGATTTCTGTCTGCGGGAAACCCAGACGTATGAAATCATAGAGGACGTCGCGCAGATGAAAAGCGAGATCGGAATTCTTTATCTGAACGATTTTAACCGTACCGTACTTGAGAAACTGATCAAGGAACATGACCTTGTGTTTACCGAGCTTTTTGTGGCAAAACCGCATATTTTTGTGAGCACGAAAAATCCGCTTGCGGGCAAAAAGTCTGTGACAATCGAAGAACTGGAGCCGTATCCGTATCTTTCTTTTGAACAGGGGGAACACAATTCTTTTTATTTCTCCGAGGAGATATTCAGTACCGTGGACCGGCCGAAGAATATCCGTGTCAGAGACCGGGCAACCCTGTTTAATCTGCTGATTGGTCTGAATGGTTATACGGTCTGCAGCGGGGTGATTGACGAGGAATTAAACGGAGAGAATATTGTTGCCGTTCCGTTGGAAGCACAGGGGGATATGCATATCGGTACCGTGACGCACAAAAAGGTTCTTCCGAGCCGGCTGGGCGCTATTTACAGGGATGCTCTGGTGCGGTATACACAAAATAAAATATAATTGATAAAAAATATCAATGCAGGCTCTTGACGGGAGCCTGTTTTTTCGTGTATTCTTTCTATTAGTTAGAGATAACTAACTTCGGGAAGGAGCGACGGACTTGAGCAGAGAAATATGGGAGATCATGCGTAAACTGCGTGGCGATGAGATCGAACTTCAGATAGCATTTCAGTGTGCACCGCTGATCACCGGACTGAAAGAATCGAATCTGCTGAATATCAAAAAACAGGATTACCAGCGGATGAAAGATATTTTTAAAGAAAGTGAACTGACGATTTATCCGCTGGGAATTCATGCGGGGAAGATTACCGTGTTCCTGTATCACAGGGAGCGCCTGGAAAAATTTTTTTCCGGGGAAAGTGTGCTTGCGTTGTTACATGAGATCGGTTATATCGACACAGACTTAAAACAGGTGCTGCCGGTGTTTCGCACACATTATCAGCAGTATTTGAAAGAAAAGAAAGTTTTTCCGCATGAGATGGGACTTTTGCTTGGATATCCGCCGGAGGATGTAAAAGGATTCATCCACAATCAGGGGAAAAACTATTTGTATTCGGGTTACTGGAAAGTATATGACAGACCGCATGAAAAAATCCGGCTGTTTCAGAAATATGAACATTCCAGGGAAAAACTGATCCAGCTTTTGTCATATGGAATGCGCATTGAAGAGATTATTGCGATTTGCAGCAATACGGAAATCTGGCAGCTGGTTGATTGTGACTGTCAATATGCATCATAACATTATAAAAAGAAAAGGAGAATTTAAAATGAGTAAGATTTCAGTTGTATTTTGGACACAGGGTGGAAACACAGAGAGCATGGCAAATGCCATCGTGGAAGGAATCAAAGAGGCAGGCAAAGAGGCGGAAGCTGTATTTGTCAGCGATATGAACATTGACGAGTTAAAGGGAGAGGGTGTATTTGCATTAGGATGTCCTGCCATGGGAGCAGAAGTACTCGAAGAGAGTGAGATGGAGCCGTTTGTTGCAGACGTGGAAGGATTTGCTTCCGGAAAGAAGATTGGACTGTTTGGTTCTTACGGATGGGGTGACGGCCAGTGGATGCGTGACTGGGAAGCACGTATGAGTGGAGCCGGCGCAACGATCGTAGGAGGAGAAGGTGTCATCTGTCAGGAGGCTCCGGATGCAGATGCAATGGAACAGTGCAAGGCACTTGGGAAAGCACTTGCAAACGCTTAATAACGGAGAAATTTTGTGTGCTGGTACCTGATTATTTAAGAAAAAAATGTCGGATAAGCTGAAAAAATATTATTTTGTTATTGACAACTTATGGCCGTTAGCATATACTAACTGACGTAAGAGATGGAAATGATTCTCAATAAAGTCGCTTGCACGCGGCGGAAAGCAGGAGGATGTTTTTATGATGCCTTTAACAATGTGCAAAGCAGGAGAAGAGAATGAGATTAAAAAGATCGGTGGAAAAGAAGAAACAAGACGCCATCTTGAGAATCTTGGTTTTGTTGTCGGGGGAAAAGTGGCTGTGATATCTGAAACGGATGGAAACATGATTGTGAATGTGAAAGAAGCGCGTGTTGCTATCGGTAAGGATATGGCAAATAAAATAATGATTTAGAAAGGGAACAGCGATGAAGACATTAAAAGATGCAAAAGTTGGCGAGACTGTCAAAGCTACAAAACTGACAGGCGAAGGACCTGTAAAACGTCGTATCATGGACATGGGAATTACCAAGGGCGTAGAGATTTATGTCCGTAAAGTAGCCCCACTCGGAGATCCGGTGGAAGTTACGGTCAGAGGGTATGAACTGTCCCTGCGTAAAGCAGATGCTGAAATGATCCAGGTAGAGTAATTTTTTTACCATAAGGTTAGTAGCGACTTACAAAAACTAGCAAGTGCTTACAGAAACTAGCAATTTCAAATTTTAGCAAGGCTGATAAAACAAAAGTGCGCCAGCACAGAAAAGAGGAGAATTATGGCAGTGAAAATTGCATTGGCAGGAAATCCAAACTGCGGAAAAACGACATTGTTCAATGCATTGACCGGTTCCAATCAGTTTGTTGGTAACTGGCCGGGTGTAACAGTAGAAAAAAAGGAAGGACGTCTGAAGGGGCATAAAGATGTTACCATCATGGATCTTCCGGGTATTTATTCTCTTTCCCCATACACTCTGGAGGAAGTGGTAGCAAGAAATTATCTTGTTGCAGACAGACCGGATGCAATCATCAATATTGTGGACGGTACAAATATTGAGCGTAACTTATATCTTTCTACACAGATCATGGAACTTGGTATCCCGGTAATCATGGCAGTAAACATGATGGATATCGTTGCAAAGAATGGTGATGTGATACATATTGATAAGCTGAGCCAGAAGCTGGGCTGTGAAGTTGTTGAGATTTCCGCCCTGAAAGGAACAGGAATTACAAAGGCAGCAGAAAAGGCCGTTGCTCTCGCACAGCAGAAGAAGAAAGTCACACCTGCACATGCGTTCGCATCAGAGGTTGAGGATATCATTGCAAAGGTAGAGGATAAGATCAGCTCGGATATTCCACAGGAACAGAAGCGGTTTTTCGCAATCAAACTTCTGGAAAAAGACGATAAGATTTCTGAACTCTTAAGTCTGATGCCAGATGTATCTGCAGAGATCAGGGAACTTGAGGATCATTTTGATGATGATACCGAGTCTATCATTACCAATGAGCGTTATGTATACATTTCTTCCATCATTGGAGAGTGTCTGACAAAGGCAAAGAAGGGTGAGAAACTTTCCACTTCGGATAAGATTGATCGTTTTGTTACGAACCGTTTTTTTGCACTTCCGATTTTTGCATTGGTTATGTTTATCGTATATTATGTATCTATCACAACAGTTGGTGCATTCCTTACCGACTGGACAAATGATACATTGTTTGCTGAGTGGATTGTTCCGGGAGCAAGAACCTTACTTGAGAACATTCACTGTGCCGGCTGGCTGACAGGACTTGTCGTAGATGGTATCATCTCCGGTGTGGGTGCTGTACTTGGATTCGTACCACAGATGCTGGTACTGTTCATTTTCCTGGCATTCCTTGAGTCCTGTGGATATATGTCACGTATCGCATTTATCATGGATCGTATTTTCCGTAAATTCGGATTATCCGGAAAATCATTCATCCCAATGCTGATTGGTAGTGGATGCGGTGTTCCTGGTGTTATGGCTTCCCGTACGATCGAGAACGACCGTGACCGCAAGATGACAATCATGACAACAACATTCGTACCTTGTGGCGCAAAGCTTCCGATTATTGCTTTGATCGCAGGTGCATTCTTCCATAATTCCGGATGGGTTGCATGGAGTGCTTACTTTGTAGGTGTTGCAGCAATTATCTGTTCCGGTATTATCTTAAAGAAAACAAAGATGTTCGCAGGAGAGCCTGCACCATTCGTTATGGAGCTTCCTGCATATCACTGGCCAACCGTTGGAAACGTACTCCGCAGCATGTGGGAGCGTGGATGGTCTTTCATCAAGAAAGCCGGAACAATCATTTTGTTATCTACCATCGTAGTATGGTTCACAACTTACTTCGGAGTTGTAGACGGATCCTTCCGTATGCTCTCTGATGAAGAAATCGATTATAGTATCTTGGCAGCTATCGGTAAAGGCATTTCATGGATTTTCATTCCACTTGGATGGGGAGACTGGAAGTCTGCAGTGGCAGCTGTTACCGGATTAGTAGCAAAAGAGAACGTAGTAGGTACATTTGGTATCCTATTCCACTATGGAGAAGTCGGAGAGGCCGGAGAAGAAATCTGGACAAACCTTTCTGCAAACATGACTGCAATCGCAGCATACTCTTACTTAGTATTTAACCTCTTATGTGCACCTTGCTTCGCAGCAATGGGAGCAATCAAGCGTGAGATGAACAACGCAAAATGGTTCTGGTTTGCAATCGGATACCAGTGTGGTCTTGCATACCTTGTATCTTTATGTATCTTCCAGATCGGTGGATTATTCACAGGTGCGGCAACATTTGGATTCTGGACAATCGTAGCAATCGCTATCATTATCGGATTTATCTATATGCTTGTTCGTCCTTATAAGGAAAGTACAACATTAGAGGAAAATGTAAAAATCGCTACAAAATAAGATTCAAAGGAGGCAGTTATGTCAGCAGAACAGCAGGAACAAAAACAAATCATCATCGAGCGGCTGAAAGAGGACGGCTGCCGAATTACAAAGCAGCGTCTGATGCTTTTGGATATCATTCTTGAAGACGAGTGCTCAAGCTGTAAAGAGATTTATTACCGGGCATCCAAAAAGGACCCGTCAATCGGTG
>ENA-OPMG01001513-OPMG01001513.1-human-gut-metagenome-genome-assembly--contig:-NODE-1513-length-13656-cov-3.911330_pt1 | contig 13656 bp, 11 predicted proteins | sample MGYA00241522_ERZ501741 | MGnify/ENA primary metagenome ERZ501741 (study PRJEB25962, sample SAMEA2042616) | human gut metagenome | biome: human gut; feature: human-associated habitat; material: faeces...
CGGTCTCACCGGCTTGCCGTCAGGTCGAATGGTGTTGCCGAGATTAATTGTCCAGATTTTGGCGGCTTTGTCATAATAGGCCCGGCTTTTCATTCCTTCAAAATGGGCAATAACATAAAGCATAAGCTTCTCGGAAGCTTTTAAATTGGCATGCTTCTTTTCCAAAATGATGCTGTCTTGAAACGCTTTGCGCTCTTGTTCAATCCTCGCCTGAACACTATCCGGAATTTCCGCAATGCTTGCCGGTTGAATGCTGTCCGGATTTTCCTGAACGGAATGAAATTCGGTAAAGGTTTTTGCCGCTTTGTCGGCAGCCGGTTTGGCAATCAGCTCGGAACGTTTGACGCTGTCCGGTTTTTCCGGCTCGCCGCTGTTTTGCGCTGCGGATGTCCCGAACCATGAAGACATAACACTTAACGCAATCGCTGCTTTTGTTTTCAAACTCATCGCCAATCTCCAACCTTACCTGCTTAAATATATATAATAAAAATAACAAATTTTCATCAAAGACGCAATATTTTTAGAGTCTTTTTGTCAATTTTTTTATGGATTTGAAATATTCCCTCTGGCCTCTTACCGGATAATTTGCAGTTAAAGTTGTTTTTGGTATTCAAGCCGGCTGTTTACCTGATATGAAAGTTGCTTCCGCAACGTCAATAACTTTGTCAATACTTTCCCTAATGTTTTTATACGGCTTTGTTTTTTTCTTTTGCTGTATCACCGGTTTGGCTGTTGTAAATATTTATTAAACATAAGGTTTTTGCCCTATATTACCCATTTTATAAATCGTAGGCGAGTATGAAGATCTGATGTTTAGGGTTGATTTTTATTAATTGGTGTCATAACATCCTCTTAAACTTATATTTGAAAGAGTATGACTATGGCACTGAATTTGAGTAAAACAGTAGTGGATATATTAAAAAGAAATCCAGGCAAATATTTTACAGCAAGACAATTAGCTGAATGGATTTGGGCTAGATTATCGGGATTTAAGAAAAAGTAAAACCGATTTTCTGATAAAAAGACATCAATGTCACTTAATCATATCAAGCAAAGTAACAAAAGATAATCCCCAAAGGGAGGCTGGATTCAAACTATGATAAGCTGTTGAAAAACAAAGATACTTTAAGAAATTAGTTCGGATGTGCTTGAAAAAAGAGTCTCATTGGAAAAACAACATTCGAACTCAAATTTGTGATTTAAAAACAAGGGCTTAAATCGAAATTTAAGCCCATTGCACATGGTGGCTGGAGACGACGTGCAGAATTCGAGCTAAAGTTAGTTAATAATACTTTGTTATTAAGGCAAAATATGTGTATGTTATTTATATTGTAATTGTCATATAATTATTTGCACGTTATAACTATTAAAAAATTGATGGATTTTTGACGAAATGATCAATAGTAAGATATTTACTATACATAAATGCGATGCTCGTAAATTAGATAAAATAATTAAAGAGCCAATAGTGGACGTTACTGTAACTTCTCCACCATATTTTGATATGAAAGACTATGGTTATGAAAATCAAATAGGATTTGGTCAATCTTATGAGAAATATTTAGATGATTTGGGGCTAGTGTTTAAAAAAGTCTATAATTGTACTAAATCAACGGGAACTCTTTGGGTTATAGTAGATGCATTACGAAAAAATGGTGAAATAGTAGCTCTTCCATTTGATATTGCTAATAAGATAAAAGCTTCTGGTTGGATATTCAAAGAAATTATTATATGGGAGAAAGATAAGACAGTACCTTGGACTCATAAAGGACAAATGAGGAATTCATTTGAATATATTCTTCTGTTCTCGAAAACTAATGATTATAAATTTTTTATTGATAAAATTAGAGACTATGAGGTTTTAAAATCTTGGTGGATAAAGTATCCTGAGCGCTATAATCCTAAAGGAAAAGCTCCTGATGGAATTTGGCATTATCCAATACCAATACAAGGTTCATGGGGAAATGGGTATATTCGTCATTTTTGTCCATTGCCAGAAGAATTAGTATCTAGAATATTGACACTGTCTACGGAAGAAAATGATGTGGTATTAGATCCATTTAGTGGTAGCGGAACAGTCTTAGCTAAAGCACTAAATATGAATAGAAAATACATAGGTACTGAACTAAACCCTAAGTATATTTCGATGTTTAAGAATTATATTAAAAATACTAATACAAAAAAAAATATAATGTATGAAAATGAAAAAAAATATTTGTATAATCAAATGGACTTTCAAAATACTATTATACAGCTTCGGGCATTGAAGTATGCTAGAATTATTTATAAAAAATTGTTAGATAAACATATCAATATTATACGTAGTATAAAAGTTGAAAAATCTTCTATGCCTTTGTTAAAGAAAAATAGTGTGGGTAGTTATCAATATGTTATATTGTTATCAAAAATAGATGAACAAGGTGAAATAGACGATATTGTCAGTGGGTTTATCTCAAAAGCTCCTTTATCAAAATTTGGTATAGAAGCTCATTTTGTTTATACTGATAATATGGATGATATAATAAAAGAAGATAGTCAACTTTATACGTATTCAAGTAAGATAACTCATAGATTTATTAGAAAAATAAAAACAAATGATAATTTAGGTGAGAACGAAAAAATTATTAGTCCAATAAGACTTTCTATTGATGAAAATGAATTTAAGGAACTATAATATGGGCAAAAAGAAGACTAATAAGAGAAAAAAATTAACAGACCAAGAAAAAGAACAAAAAGCATTTAGAAAAGAAATAAAAGATGTTTTGATGAATCTTGGGTTTGTTTCGGTGCCTCGAATTAATGGAACGGATTTTGCGTATGAACAGAGAACCGGTGAGTTAGATGCAATTTATGTTTATGAAAATGTAATTCTACTTATAGAGGATACGATAGGCGACACCTCCACCCATTTACTGAAAAAGAGTGTACTATATGGTAAAATAAATGAAAATCCCCGAAAATTTATAGATTTTTTAAGAAAGCATCCCAAATTCTCTAGTTTTAATGAATATATGAAACATAATTTTGATATCAAATATTCTTTAGCTCAGGCTCAAATTAGGATAGTTTATGTATCTAAACAAAAAATATCGGAAGAACATAAGTCGGTGGTGGAGAATGTGCGGTATATAGAATATCCGACCTTATTGTATTTTAAAAAAATAGTAGCAGTAATAAAGAAATCTGCGAGACATGAGTTTTTCAAATTTTTAACTATAGATGATTGTTATATAGGAGAAAAAGTTCTAACCTCATCGGTATCTTGTAGCAATACATTTAGGGGTAATATTCTTCCAGAGTGCCATTCTTCATTTAATAATGGTTTTAAGATTATTTCTTTTTATATAGATGCTGCCTCTTTATTAAGAAGAGCTCAAGTTTTAAGAAAGGATGGATGGAAAGATGATGATACTATTTTTTATCAAAGAATGTTGCATCCATCAAAAATTAAGGCTATGCGAAAGTTTTTATATGAAAATGATAGGGTTTTTATAAATAATATTATAGTAACAATCCCTGTTGATGAGATTACATTGTATAACCAAGATAAAGAAAAGTTAGAAATAGATGATAATGGAGAGATTAAGTGTAATGGAACAATAAAAACAGATCCTATTTCTGTAGAAATAAAAGATAATACAAATATAATAGGAATAATTGACGGACAACATCGGGTATATACATATCATGAAGGCACAGATATTTATGAAAATAAAATTAAAGATTTGAGAATTAAACAAAATCTTCTAGTGACAGCTATTTTGTTTCCTCGTAATTTACAAAAACAAGATTGTTTAAAATTTGAAGCTACAATATTCAAAGAGATTAATTCAAATCAAAGAAAAGTTAGTTCTGAGTTATTACAAATTATAGAAGAAGTGCAAAAGCCTTTTTCTGTTGTTGCTATTGCAAGAAAGGTTTTATTGAAATTAAATGAATCAGGCCCATTGTGTGATACGTTTGAAACTTTGGCTTTTGAGAAAGAAAAAATTAAAACAGCAACAATTATTAGTTATGCATTGAAACAAATAGTGAAGTTTGATGGAACTGATAGTTTATTTTCTCTATGGAGTAATGGAAATAAACATACATTAAAAGATGCTAGTAAGGCTAATAAGGATTGTTATGAAACATATGAATATGAACTGCTAGATTTATATAAGGCTTTTTGTACAGAAAAAATCAGAGATATTTTTATCGCATTCAAAGACTGTATTGGTCATACAAAATGGAAATATAGAAGGAAAAATACTGATAATTTATTAAATGTCACATTTATTAATGGGATTATCAATTGCTTAAGAAAATTGATTGAAAACAACAAAGTAGGGGATATTCCTTATTATAAAACAAAATTAAAAAATATTTCTGATTTTGATTTTTTAAGCTATAAAGCTAGCCATTATGCAGAAATGGGAAAAGATTTGTATGAAAAATTTTTTAGTGATTAGATATTTATATGATTTTTTAATGTCAGCTTTTTATAATCTTGACATACATTTGATTTTGTTACAAGCATCTAAATTGTCTACAACGAATTTCGTTAAACTTTTATAGTTTGGGAGTTTTAGCTGTATGACTTACAACTTCCGTATCATAAACATCCTATCTTTAAAGTCTTTTAAATGCTTTATTATCAGATCCTTCCATTTTTTATGATCAGGGCAGGCTAGCAAATAGTTGAAAGGTTTATTAATGATGTAGGTTAGTCTTTTATCTTTCAAAATACAATCAGATAGTAGAAGGCCAAGCAAGATATTTTTCGCCTTATTATCTGATTGTTGCATAAATAATGAGAGATTGCCAAGGATGCCGACAATTTTCAAAATAGTTTCTTTTAGTTCGGTATCTTTTATTTTTTTCTCATCAAATTGTTTATTCAAAGAGGCTTGCAAGTGTTTAATCGTTTGGTTTGAAAAGCTAATCTTTGAGAAAAGTTCTTCTTCCAGTTGTTGCAGGATAATATTTTCATTAACTGATGAGTTTTTGCAATGGTAGCATCTTAAATATATGTATCTATTGCGTTTTGCGCTATAATCAGAAAAGACTTTGTGTCCACAACATCCACAAGTTATTAAACCTCTGAAAATATAGATATCTACGTAATAATCTTTATTGCTAAGCTCATAATATTTGCTCAATAATGAAAGAATATTTTCAGAAAGACTAACCTCGTCATTACTGCCGACATAGTGAATTTGCGGAAGTTTGGCAAATTGGGTTCGATAACTTTCTAAATTCATAGATTCGTTAAGCGGCGGCAAATTGTGATATTGCGTCCAAGCCAAGTGGTCGAGATTTCCGGCAATGGTTATAATTTTTTTGACATTCAACCCCCTTTTTGCGGTTGCAACCAATCCTGCAACTTGTGCCCCTCCCGAAAAACCAACCAAAACAACTGGATTATTACCGGCAATTTGTCTTATCGTTTCATATTCGGCATTAATAATTTCAGGAGCAAATCGTGCGGTCGTCCAATGCCTTTTTGAGCAAATCGGACTTTTAATATATTGACAGGGACGTGCGATATAAACAACATTCGGACTGTTGTCGCCCAAAGCCAATTCACGAACTAATGTTCCGCGCGGTGTCGGGTCTTGTGTTGCTTTACCATGACTATTAAAAGCATAACCATCACCCTCAATATAAATTTTGTACACACCTTGCGGATTGGTTATCTTCTGCCATGTTACAATCGTAAAGTTCCGTGTTTCAACTTCTTTATAAACATAGTCGGAGGGGACTGTTATTGAAGAACAGTTTGTCAAAAGCAACAGCGCCGCAAATACCTTCATAAATATCATTTACATTTTCTAACCAAAAATTATCATCTTCTTTCAAGTATGGTAAATTAAACCGATTTGCATGGCTAGAATTTATGCGCATTAAATCGTTGAGAATAAAATTATTATCACAAGGTTTGTCATCTTGCTGGATTTCGAAAGTGATAGGTAATTTTAAATTATTACAAAAATCTAAAACTTTTTGTTTGATAGTGGCATTTAGTTCCTTTACATAGATAACTTGTGTTCTGTTTTGATTCATAGCTCCTATTTTTGTAACAACATTTGGAAATTTCATTGTTACTAGATTATAAAAATCATCATTAGTTAAATATAAACCATCTAAACTTTTTCCTATTTCATTATCTTTAATATTTGGGATGATTCTAGAATAAGTAAAAGGTATATCATTACTTATATCACAAGACAGTGCTACTGAGCGAATTGAATTATGGAAATATTTTTTGAAATCATCATCAATAAGTAATTGCTCTTTTTTTACAACGATTACATATTGATACATCATTTTTTCATATATGGTGGTGTCGATATAAGGATAGAGAGATCTAAAATATAAGTCAGTATGTCTTACCCAACCATCGCAAGTTAAATTAATCATCTATATGTCCTTTCTAATAATATTTTATAATTTTTGAGAATTTAGGCAATCTATTTTCAAATAATTATTTGTAAAAAAAAATCGGTATGCGATAAATAAACCACATACCGATTAAAAGTCTAATCTAGACAATTACATTTAATAAATATTTTCTTCGTTTCTTTTTATTTTTTATTCGCATATAAATAATTGCTTTATCTAATTTAGCCTTTATAAAATCAGATTGATTTTGTGCCAATCGTTGCATATTTTGTATTTCTCGTTCACTATAAAACAAAACAGCTTTTGATGGTTGCTCATCTCGACCGGCTCTACCTGTTTCTTGATAATACATTTCAAGATTATTTGTTGCTTCAAAATGAACAATCAAACGTACGTCTGGTTTATCAATTCCCATTCCAAACGCACTAGTGGCACAAATAATGCAGTTTTCTTTCATAAATTTTTTTAATATTTCTTTTTTATTATCGACCATACTATTATATATATAGCTGTCAATATTTTCATTTTTTAATATTTTGTGTAATCCTCTTGTGTAATCAATATGTGCACAATAGATAATGATAGAAGATGTCGGTTTTCAGTTTTTTTCGATGTTTTATTTTTCAATATGGCACGGATAAGTTTGTTGGGAGTATTGTTTTTTAATAAACGGCCAATAGAGCTGTTTAAACTAGCTTTACCTGCTTCTTTATGGCCATGATTAATTTTGCCATTAAACAGACTTTGCAAACCAATTTCTTCTATTTTGGTGACAAGAGCTTTAAATTTTTTAGGGATTTTTTGTTCATCCAATAACCTCAACGCTCGATTATATTTATTTCGGTAACGTTGATTAATGCGATTTTGTTCATCATCATCTTTTACTTTGGGGAAGAGAAGTAATAAATAAGCCCTTCTCCCTTTATCAAGATTAGATTCTTCAAACAAATCGTTGCAATGGAGATATATCTTTGCAATACTCTCTCTCCGCTGTTGGTTGGTTTTAATTTCAGAATCATTGATTGTAGAAATGAGAGACTTAATATTTTTAAAGTCTTCACTTTTAGTGATGCTTTTTAAGGTGTTTTTTAACTCTTTTGTTTTCTGAGCTTTTTTATTTGTAATCTTGCTTTTTACCTTTTTCATCTTATTTCTCCTAAAATAAAGGTTTGATTAGTTATCAAGTTTATTTGTTCTTGATACCTTTATTTTCTCAAAATATGACGGAAAAATAAACGGTTACAAAATTGTACTGAGTACATAAATTTTGTATATAGTAAACAACCGACTACATTTAAAATGTAGTCGGTTATGCAGTCGAAAATGTGGTTTATTTACAATTTTTGTCGATTAATATATTTTTTTCATAAATGTCGATTGGAGAAAAGTCAATCGTTTTGGGTTCCAGTGAATATTTGTTTATTAAAAATTTGGATAAGGAAGTAAATTGCAATGGAGTGTTTGCATTACTGCTTTTAATATATCCCAATTTATCTTGAGCAAATAAAGCATAGCCCAAAATATCTTTGATGTTTTCTTTGTAGTTCATATAATTTTCAAAAAGACTTGGTAGATTTTGTTTTTCCTTGATTTGAAAACTAAGTTGGGTAATCTCTTCCGTGGTAAGAAACTTTTTTATTTTGAACATATCCGTCAAACCATTTTTATCTAATAATACTTGAACAAAACCAAAAATAAATAAGGCGTTTTCTCTGTGATTATCCCACGCAGTTTTCAGCCATCTCTTTGTGAGTAGTTTGTTTTTATCATCATTTTCATCTGTAATATCGGAAAGAATTTGTGCATTGTCTAGACTATACAATTTAGATTGGTGACAGGCTAAACGGATTAAGTTTTGTACCGTGAAATAAATGCTAAGTAATAAATGATACTTTTTCTCCATGAAAGTATCTAGGTCTTTATACGTAAAACCGTATGCGATTCCCTCATCATCATTTAATCGGCAATATTTTTCGTATGCAGTATATTCCGCAAAATAAATTTTATAACTGTTTTTTGTATCATTATCTCCGATATGAATTGATTTTTTGTGTTGTGCACTGGCAGATAAAAATCTGGCTTTTATATCGTCAGATAGACCATATAAAATAGAATCTTTAATATCGAAAGAGATAAGCATTTTATATAAATTTAATTCTTGTGGTTGTGCAATAATATAGGGTAATAAGTGAAGAAATAAATTTTCGGTTAGTTCATATGAATACGTATCTAAAAAATCTTTTTTGAAAGATGAATAGGGGATATCAAAATAAACTTCATTCATATTTTGTCTCCTTATATATAAAGATAAGCTAAGTCTAACCCTGTATAGGTTAAATCTTTGGAAATGGTTTTATAAAGTTCTTTTATTGATATACTGCCGTAGTGTTTTGACAGACTCTTGGTGTCACTTTCCCAACCGCATAAGATTTCTACACGTTCTTCTACTGTCCCATGGTTGCGGTATTCTGTTCGTACAGTATGTCTGAAACTGTGGAAAACGTGATGTTTTTGAAGCTTGTCATCGGGATTTGAAATTGTCTCGTTGACTTTATCTAATGTGCGATTGAACCATTTTGAAAAATATCCAGATAAACCATCGCGTTTATTATCGTTAAATGCTGGAAATAAAATTTGGTTTTTGTTGTGTTTATCTAAGCGGCGTTGTTCGACATACTGGAGAAAGCCGATTTTCTTTAAGGTGGGGTGAATAGGAACAACTCTTATTCCAGCCAATGTCTTAACTCTTTTACCGGCATTGTCATTAATGCTAAAACAGTCGATACCGTCTTTTGTAATGATGTCCTCGGTTGTCAGTTGGCATATTTCGTTGAGTCTGGCACCGGTATATAATGCAATTAACGGAATCCAAAAGAAAGTATCACGAATAATTTTTTTGCCGGGTTTGAGACGTCCGTTTTTCTCATTCAAACAGCCTCGATAAATTGGCAAATTAAAGATTGCTTGCAGTTGCGGAATATTAAAGGGTAAATATTTTTCCCCTCTTTGGGCTTTAATATCTTGAGCGGGGAGCTCTGCCGCAATCATCGGGTTCTTATCTATAAACTCTTTAGCTAATGCCCATTTGAAAACAGAACTAAGTGTTTGTACGTAGTCGCCCTGAGTTTTTACCGATATACGAGGAAGTGTTTCATCAGCCCGAGCCATATTAACCGCTTCTTGAATAGTTTTTCCTTGTGTTTTACCGATACCAAAATGTTTTGGAATGTAAGAAACGGTATATAATAGTTCTTGAATATCATCAGAAGTAATTTTTCGAATCGGTTTGTTGGCACCCAGTAAATCAGCCATAATGTTCATTTTGGCCGCAACTCTTTCTTTGGTTTCTTCCGATGTATTATCGCGTTTGGGTGTCTTGTTGTAATACTCAACTACTTGCATTAATGTCACATCGGGCTTGCGGTTCATTTCTTCTTTTAAGTGAGCGTTGATTTCTAATTGATTGTAATAAACAGAGTTGATTAATTCAGGATCAATTTCTCCACGGTATCCTTTAATATATTCGATAATATACCGCAAGAATTGAATTTTTGCTCTCATAAACGCATTAAGAACGATGTCTTTGGTGTCGGGAGAGGGCTGCGAGATAATTTTTTCATAAAAATAAGTTTTAACTTCATTTTCAATATCCCGATAGTCCCATTGAGTATATTTGTATTCAAATGCGTTTAGCAGGTCTTGATAATATTTGCGTTCCTCTGCTTTATTCGTAACGTTTTGCAGTCGTTTTGTTTCATGTTGTGCCTTAGCTAAAAGCCAATCATATGCAAAATCTTCGGCTTCACGTTGGTCATATTCAATGGTCGAGTTGCGGATCTTGTTAATTCTGGCCATTTTTTTATCATAGGCATATTTAATTTTGTGATATTTGCTAAAAGTTTCATTCCCCATAAGGCTGATTGTTTTGTCATCGGCATTCAAAAAGTCTTCATCGCTGAATTGACTGAAATCCATTTTATCTTCTACTTGGATATCATCGGTTTCTTCATCGTCATCATCAAAATATAAGTCAGCGGTTTGGTTTTGAGCTTTTATTTTTTTGACATCATTCAATAATTTTTGCCGAATAGCCATAGTTTCAAACTCTGCCCGTAGTTTTGCCAGTTTATAATCGTTGGTTCTTAAAGACTTCCAAATTTGTTTTTTCCCATATTCGGAAACCAAGCACCTCGGAATAGTAAGAATAGTATAGTAAGAGCTTCCTCGATTGTAAAGTTTCATATCAGTCCTTTCCCAAGAACTAATTTTTGAGCGAAACATTAGCAATTTTTGTAAAAAAATTAGCACCTGACATTAGCAGGTGCCAACTTATTGACATATATTTTGTATAAAAATCTTTGAAAATCAAAGACTTGCACGAATCTTGGCTGGGGTGGCTGGATTCGAACCAACGAATGTCGGCACCAAAAGCCGATGCCTTACCACTTGGCGACACCCCAATATGTTCCGGCCGGTAAGCTGCCGGGCAGATCGATAACGTCTGCAGGCTTATATTTATGCTAAAATTTTTATTATTGCAAGACTTTTTTCTTTGCCTTTGCAAAAAAGGTTTTCACTTTTATTTCAGCAGCTGTTTTTTCTTTTCTTCGCGAGCCTTGAGAATGTCGAGGTCTCTTTCCGTGGCGATCCTGTCCAGAATGGTTTTAACCACCTGATCCAATTCGTGATTTTCCCGATAATCGGCGTGCAGCGCAAAGTTGACACGGTTGTCAACCAGCAGCCGCAGAGCTTTTTGTTTACTGGTCGCGCTTTGGTCATATACGGCAATGGCGTTGCCACCGCGCTCTTTTGTCAGTTTCATTGACGGGATGTCGGTCATTCCGTCGCCGAAATAAATCATCCGTTTGAACGGAATGGGGCGTTCTTCATCGGGTGTAAATTCATTTACTGCAACGTCATCGTTTTTGCCCAGACCTTTGTTGATTTTGGAGAGATATTGGGTTTTGATGCTGTAATTGATGACCCGTGCCGGCCAAACCGGAGTGCCGTCAGCGCCGAAAGCATAAGAACAGGCAAAAATATCTTTGAAATACTTGCTGACTTCGGTTCCGGCCATAATCTCTTCGTAGCCTGATGATATGATGTAATGTTCGATTTCCAAATCAAGCGAAGCGCCGAAACGGTTAATCCGCTCAAACCATTCCAGAACGCCGGGAAAATAAATCACGCCTTTCCCGCATTCCTTCAGATTTTCTTTCGTCAGGCGAATGCCCATTTCTTTGGCCGTTTTCATAAAATAATACATACTGCCGGTCACTTGGTCGGCGCCGTTTTCACGCGACCATTGGTTGGCCTTGGCCCAGAACTCGTCCGGCGTCATCCCGAATTGCGGAATCAGGCAAAAGTCCTGCATATACTGAGTGCTCAGGGTTTCGTCAAAGTCATAAATCAGAGCGACTTTAGTCTTATTATTTTGCATTTTTGATTATCTCCGCTTGCTTTTTGGAATTTATTATTATACAAGTAAGAAGTTAATTTTTTACTAGTTTTAATAAAGAGGAAATTTCGAAATGGTTGCAAAGACAATGGACCAGCTGGTCTCCTTATGTAAACGCCGTGGCTTTATTTTTCAGAATGCCGATATCTACGGCGGCATGCAGGGGGTTTATGACTATGGTCCGTTAGGCGTAGAATTGAAGAACAACCTGAAAGCGGCCTGGTGGCGGGCAATGGTCTATGAACGTGATGATATCGAAGGACTGGATGCCGCTATTTTGACTAACCGCAAGGTTTTGCATTATTCCGGCCATGAAGACACTTTCTCTGACCCGATGACCGACTGCCGCAAATGCAAAGGGCGTTTCCGCGCTGACCACATTAAAGACGGAAAGTGCCCGAATTGCGGCTCGACAGATTTGACCGAACCCCGTCCGTTTAACCTGATGTTCAAGACGACGGTCGGCCCGGTTGATAATGCGGAAAATCTGGCTTATCTGCGTCCGGAAACCGCACAGGCAATTTTTACCCAATTTAAAAACGTGGTTGATTCCACCTCGCGCAAGCTGCCGTTCGGCATTGCTCAAATCGGCAAATCTTTCCGCAATGAAATCACACCGCGCAACTTTATCTTCCGCGTCAGGGAGTTTGAACAGGCCGAGCTAGAATATTTTGTTATGCCCGGCGAAGACGAAAAATGGCATGAAATGTGGAAAGAAGCCCGGATCAAATGGTGGGAAGAGCAGGGACTGCCGCGCGAGCACATTAATATTTATACCACGCCGAAAGAAGATTTGGCTCACTATGCCAAAGCCTGCTATGACATTGAATATCAGTTCCCTCACGGTATGGAAGAACTGGAAGGCATAGCCAACCGCACCGATTATGACCTCGGCAACCATACCAAAGGGCAGGATGAATTAAATCTGACCTCGCACTGTCATCCCAACAGTGAATCTACCACCAAGTTGTGCATTCGTGATGATGACAGCAATTCTTGGGTCGTTCCCTTTGTGATTGAACCTTCGATGGGGGTTGATCGCGGCGTTTTGGCTGTTTTGACCGAAGCTTATGAAGAGGAAGATCTCGGCAATAACAACAGCCGTATTGTTTTGAAACTGAAGAAACATCTTGCGCCGATAAAGGTCGCGGTTATTCCGTTGAAAAAGAATAACGAGCAGATAATGGCCAAATGCCATGAAATCAAACAAAATCTGCTTAAACTGGGGATTGGGCGCGTTGCGTTGGAAAATACCGGAAATATCGGCAAAGCCTACCGTCGCCACGATGAAGTCGGTACCCCGCTGTGCCTGACGGTCGATTTTGAAACCATTGAAAACCAACCGGAATCCGTAACCGTCCGCGATCGTGACACAATGGAACAGCATCGCGTTAATATTGCAGATCTGCCGGCTTATTTGCGGGAATATTTTCTGAGTTAAAAAAAGCTCCCTTTGGGGAGCTTTTTTTTAACTGCCGTAATAAGGAACGAAAGTAGCATGTACGTCATCTGCATCTATAGTTATCCTGTCACCCTCTGAGATATTGAAATAGAAAAAGGACCGTTGTGTTACGTCACCGGTTAACGAACCGATTTTTTTGCCGTTGATGATGATAAAAGCGCCATAATTTTTAATGTCATGAGCATGTCCGATAACAATTCCGTTTTGATAAGCCGGCCAATCCTGTTTTCCCGGAATATCTGATGCCCAAGCCCAATTTAATTTAAATTGATAAAATGTATCAGCTTTTTTAGTGCAGTTAAAATAGGAGGTGTTAAAGGGGCACTTCATCGGGGTGTTGACACAGTCGGAA
>ENA-OPMG01001516-OPMG01001516.1-human-gut-metagenome-genome-assembly--contig:-NODE-1516-length-13650-cov-3.077381_pt1 | contig 13650 bp, 9 predicted proteins | sample MGYA00241522_ERZ501741 | MGnify/ENA primary metagenome ERZ501741 (study PRJEB25962, sample SAMEA2042616) | human gut metagenome | biome: human gut; feature: human-associated habitat; material: faeces...
ATATGCCGTATCGGTGGGTCTTCCGGTCTTGCAGCCAGAGAAATTGAAGGACGAGGCATTTTTAGAGGAACTGCGTGCCTTGCGGGCGGATTTGCAGATCGTGGTGGCGTTTCGTATGCTGCCGGAGGTGGTCTGGAATATGCCCCGTCTGGGAACTTTTAATCTGCATGCCTCCTTGCTTCCGCAATACCGGGGCGCCGCTCCGATCAACTGGGCGGTTATCAATGGTGATACGGAGACCGGCGTGACTACTTTCTTTCTTACGCATGAGATTGATACGGGTAAGATCATCCGTCAGAAACATCTGCCGATCGCTGATACCGACGATGTAGAAACCGTTCACGATGCCTTGATGGCGATGGGGGCGGGGTTGGTTACCGAGACCGTGGACTTACTGTTGGATGGAAAAACAGACGCTATCCCTCAAGAGGAGTTCTATAAGGATGCCGCCGAGTTGCGTCCGGCCCCGAAGATATTCAAAGATACCTGTCATATCGATTGGAACCAACCGGTGAAGAAGATCTATGATTTCGTCCGTGGGCTTTCTCCTTATCCTGCCGCTTGGACGGAATTGATCTCAGCGGATGGCAAACGTATGGTCTTGAAGGTTTACCAGACGGAGAAGCGTCCGGCAACGCATAACTTCCCGGTAGGTTCTATCCATACAGATCATAAATCGTATATCGATGTGGCCGTGAAGGATGGTTTCCTTCGATTGCATTCCTTGCAACTTGCCGGAAAGAAACGGATGAATATAACGGACTTCTTGAACGGTTTCAAGCAAATCGCAGAATATACGGTTGGCTGATGAACGGGACGAGACGTATCATATACATTACGTTAGGAACATTTTTTCTCATATTGGGAGCGATCGGCATCTTTGTCCCTTTGCTCCCGACCACTCCTTTTTGGTTACTGACTTGTTGGTTTTATGTCCGTAGCTCGGAGAGACTTTATAACCGGGTGATGAGCAATCGTTATTTCGGGCCGCATATTAAGGGCTTTGTGGAAGATAAGGCTATTCCTTTGCGTTCCAAGATTATCACGATCGCTATCATGTGGCTATCTACGATCATTACTTCCCTTTTGCTAGTCGGCTATTGGTGGGTGAAAGCTTTGTTAGGGCTTATCAGTATCGGGGTCTCATGGCATATCCTCTCTTATCCTACTAAAAAAGAATGAGATAACCTGTTCATCCATAGGATTACTGGGGTTATCTCTCTTTTATCGCTTTCTATCGTAGCCTTACTACTTTATCGGTCTTCTTTCAAGGCCTCTTCCAAGCTGATTCCTAGAGCTTCAGCTACTCCCTTACCGTAAGCAGGGTCTGCCTTGTAGCAATTGCGTACGTGGCGTTGCTTGATGAACAGTTGGGCGTTACCCATCGCACGGGCGGTATTTCCGAATAATAACTGTTGCTCTTCTGGCGGCATCAAACGGAATAAGGCACCCGGTTGGCTGTAATAATCATCATCATACTCACGCTCGTTGTAATTATAAACATCCCCGTGTACTTTCAAAGGCGGTTCCTTCTTCTCGGGAGAGTCTTTCCATTCGCCGAAGCTGTTAGGTTCGTAACCCTTTGCAGCTCCATAGTTTCCGTCTACACGCATCGCTCCGTCACGGTGATAGGCATGGAACGGACAGCGGGGCTTGTTCACTGGGATCTGCTCTAGGTTCACGCCAAGGCGGTAACGCTGGGCGTCGCCATAAGAGAATAGACGACCTTGTAACATCTTGTCTGGGGAGAAGCCGATACCTTCGACAGTATTCATCGGGTTGAATGCGGCTTGCTCCACGTCTTGGAAATAATTCTCCGGATTACGGTTCAACTCGAGAATACCGACATCCATTAACGGGAAGTCCTTATGCGGCCATACTTTCGTGAGGTCGAACGGGTTGATCGGATAGGTCTCGGCCTGCTTCTCAGTCATCAATTGGATCTGGAATTTCCATTTCGGGAAGTCCCCACGCTCGATACTCTCGAACAAATCACGCTGATGGGATTCACGATCCTTGGCGATGATCGCAGCCGCTTCCTCGTCACTCAAGTTCTTGATACCTTGCAGGGTTCTGAGATGGAACTTCACCCAGATACGTTCGTTCTTATTGTTGATAAAACTGTACGTATGGCTACCGAAACCATGCATATGTCGATAAGAGTAAGGAATGCCGCGAGAACTCATCGTAATCGTTACTTGATGCAGGGCCTCGGGAAGCAAAGTCCAGAAATCCCAGTTGTTATCCTCGCTTCGTAGATTCGTTTTCGGGTCACGTTTGACCGCATGATTCAAGTCCGGGAACTTTAGGGGATCACGCAAGAAGAATACGGGGGTGTTGTTGCCTACCAAGTCCCAGTTACCCTCCTCTGTGTAGAATTTCATGGCGAATCCACGGATATCACGCTCTGCGTCGGCTGCTCCGCGCTCTCCGGCTACGGTGGAGAAACGGACAAAGCAGTCAGTTTTCTTGCCTACCTCGCTGAAAATAGCCGCTTTCGTATACTTTGTGATATCATGTGTAACGGTAAAGGTACCGAATGCGCCGGAACCTTTGGCGTGCATGCGTCTTTCTGGGATCACTTCACGGTCGAAGTGCGCTAGCTTCTCAATGAACCAAGGGTCTTGTAATACCATCGGGCCACGTGGCCCCACTGTTTGTACGTTCTGATTGTCCGCAACAGGGCGCCCGTTGGCGGCAGTTAGTTTTTTGTCTTCCATAACTTTAGTTTTTATGTCGCAATAAAGAATTTTAGATAAAGTAATCTTTAAATAAAACTGTTTAGAAACAACAATTGTTTTTAACTTCCTAACAAAAATAAGATGTTGTTAGACAGTTGTCAAATAGTTAATATCTATAAATATATAGACGGGTAGTAGAAACTCAGTGGGGATAGGCGCATGAGTTATAAAAGTATCTTAGTTTCATCGCCCCATACACCTAAGATACTTCGCCAATGAACTTAGGATACTTTCTCTATGAAACTAAGATACCTTGTTTAAAAGGTATGGATACAAAAAAGCGGTTGTCTGGTAAGATGCCAAGCAACCGCGGTATGGTTTGAAAAAATCAAATGTTCACCTTCCCGGTAAAATGGGGTGTTACTTATTTATTGTAACCCCATTTCGTTAACTCCGACTGACCGATAGCAGCGAGTGATCTCAAGCAGCTATCCAAAAAATGTCTAATAAAACTTTTCATAGCTCATTTTCTTTTTAATTAATAAATCTGTGCCTTTCGACACGTTCTAAATCTCACATAACTTTTGAAGTCCGAGTAACGAATGAATTGAAAACCTAAACCTTTAACCTTTTAACCTATTACTAACCTAATCCCGGACTTCTGATAACCTTAACCTAAACCTTCCTCTTTTTCATCGTGAGGTTTACCACATGCGGTAAACCCAAATTGTCCAAGGTTGAAACCCTAGCAAATCGATGTAACGTTTAAACAATCTCTTTACCATATTTGCTTTACAATTATGTTTTACGACACAAATATACGGCGTTATTCCATACGTGGTATGTTTTATAGCATGTTTTTTGCGGATTCCTATGTTTTCTTGATCTATGATAAAAAAAGCGGGAATCAGATTCATATAATGATAGTATTTGAACGTTTGGCATGTCTATTGTGTTACCATGCCATTGCGTTTCTATTTCTATTTGCTACATTTGCGGAGCTAAATGTAAGATAATGTAATATATATGAGTAGAAAAGAGGAGTACAAAGAGAAGAATCTATTGTATTTGGACGAGATCGCTTCGGAAGAGGGAATCCGGACATTACCGTGTGGTATATTATATAAGGTAATACAAGCGGGTACAGGCAAAGTCTCTCCTAATCGGGAAAGCGTAGTTTCCGTACATTATAAAGGAACGTTGATTAACGGAAGGGAATTTGATAACTCATGGAAACGGGGTTGCCCGGAAGCCTTTCGCTTGAACCAAGTGATTGAAGGCTGGCAATTGGCTCTTCAAGAAATGCGGGTAGGGGATAGATGGATAATCTATATCCCTTACAATTTTGGTTATGGTAATCGTGCCTCGGGTCCGATCCCTGCTTTCTCCACATTAATATTTGAGGTAGAGTTGTTGGGAATCGCCTAATTCCAATCATAGAATATATAATAATGTATTTGAAGGGAGTAAAAAAGAATAGCCATGGCTAAACCCATGGCTATTCTCTTTTTGCCTCATTAGAGGATTGGAAACTTTCTATTGTTTAGGCGTAACATCCGTCTTCTTTCCTTTATCCAGCCATTTCTCTTGGATGGTCTGCATCAGTTCATAGAAGTTAGGGATGAACATCGTGGCGAATATCGTATTGATAGCCATACCGAATACTACCGCCGCACCTAAGGATATACGGCTGGCCGCTCCCGCTCCGGTAGCGAAAAGCAAAGGCATGACACCCAATACAAAGGCGAACGAGGTCATCAGGATCGGACGTAAACGAACGTGTCCGGCTTCCAAGGCGGAATCCCGTATCGGATTACCTTCCTTTCGGAAATCCCGGGCGAACTCTACGATCAAGATAGCGTTCTTCGCCAACAAACCTACCAACATGATCAAGGCGATCTGCATATAGATATTGTTAGACATGGTTCCTACGATCATCTTCAACGCCGGGATATTTCCCAAAGCGGCCCAACCTTGGACGAACAAAAAGCTACCCATCAAACCGAACGGCACGGAGAGCAATACGGACAAAGGAAGGATGTAACTCTCATACTGCGCGCTCAACAGCAAGTAAACGAATACGAAACACAACAAGAAGATCAAAGCCGTCGTGCTGCCACTCGTACTTGCCTCCTCACGTGCCATACCACCTAACTCATAGTCGAAACCTGCCGGAAGCGTTGTCTTAGCCACCTCGTCAATTGCTTTCAACGCCTGACCACTGGTATAACCATCCGCCGGGGCAACCATGACCTTGATGGCGGTATACATATTGAAACGGCTGATAATATCCGGGCCATATACCTTCTTCATCGTAATGAACTGGGAAATCGGAGCCATATCGTTACCACTCTTTACCTTGATGTTCTTCATGGACTCCATATTCTTACGCAAATCGGGATCCGCTTGCACCATTACACGGTACATCTTACCGAAACGGTTGAAGTTAGAGGCATATAAACCACCATAATATCCCTGCAAGGTAGACAAGATGTCCTTCGGACTGATACCGGCTTTCTTACAAGCGGCAGCGTCGATATCGATCTCATATTGCGGGAAGTTCGGGTTAAACGTAGTTTGAGCGGACTTGATCTCCGGACGTGCCGTCAAAGCAGCCATATATTCCTTGGAGATATCAAAGAAACGATCCAAATTACCTCCGGTCTTATCCTGCATATTCAACTCAATATCACTGGACGCTGAGTAACCGGGGATCATAGGAGGCGTAAAGAACAATACTTGAGCGTCCTTTACGATCTTTTGGGCACGCATGAACAAGCTACCATATACGATATCGGAATTTTGCATCATAGAACGCTCCTCCCAATCTTTCAGCTTGATGATGAATGAACCGTAAGAAGGTCCCTGACCACCGATGAAACTAAAACCGACAACCGCCGTACGAGACTCAACGGCCGGATCGGCAGCGATCAAGCTATCCACCTTATTCATTACCTCAAAGGTACGCTCCTGGGAAGTTCCCGGGGGTAACGTAACGGCACCCATAATCGTACCCGTGTCCTCGTTCGGCACCATACCCGTAGGAGTAACCTGCATCAAGAACACCAATAACGCAATACATGCGGCAACAATACCGAATGAAAGCCATTTCTTCTGAATGAAGAATACGATACTTTTCTTGTATTTAGCCAACAAAGAATCATAAGCCGCATTAAACGAAGTATGGAATCGGGAAACGAAGGTCGTTTTCTTTTCCTTATGTTCCGTATCGTGTGGTTTCAGGAATATCGCACACAAGGCGGGACTCAATGTCAAGGCGTTCAAAGCGGACAAACCGATAGCGATCGCCATCGTCAGACCAAACTGGCGATAGAACGTACCGGCCGTACCTCCCATGAAACTTACGGGAATAAACACGGACATCATGACCAACGTAATGGAGACGATAGCGCCACCCAACTCACTCATGGCATCGATAGAAGCGAGTTTCGCCGACTTGTACCCTTGGTCCAACTTGGCATGGACACCCTCGACGACGACGATCGCATCATCGACCACAATAGCGATGGCAAGCACCATAGCACAAAGAGTCAACAAGTTGATACTAAATCCGATCAAGGATAACATAAAGAAGGTACCGATCAAGGCAACCGGGATAGCGATAGCCGGAATCAACGTAGAACGCAAATCCTGCAAGAACACATATACCACGATAAACACCAATACGAACGCCTCCAACAAAGTCTTAATTACCTCATGGATAGAAGCGAACAAGAAGTCATTGGCATTCATGGAAACATTCACCTTCATTCCGGGAGGCATTGTCAACTGGGTTTCCTCCAGCAAGGTTTCAATGTTACTAATTGTTTCCGTAGCGTTGGTTCCCGGCATCTGGTAAACGATACAGGTAACGGCGTCGTGACCATTTACACGGTTGATAAAGTTGTAAGTCAAACGCCCCAACTCGATATCGGCGATATCTTTCAAACGCAAGACCTCACCATCCGGCAAAGCCTTTACAACAATCTGCTCAAACTCATTAGCCTCTTGCAAACGTCCTTTATAGCGGATCGTATATTGGAAAGACTGATTTCCTTGTTCGCCGAACGAACCCGGAGCGGCCTCAACGTTCTGTTCAGACAAGGCAACGGTTACGTCGCTCGGACTTAATTTATATTGGGCCATCACATCCGGCTTCAACCAAATACGCATGGAGTAGTCCGTACCCAACACGTTGGCATCACCGACACCCGGCACACGCTGGACTTCCGGGATCAAGTTAATCTTCGCGTAATTCTCAAGGAACTCTGAGTCATAACGATCATCTTCCGCATATACGGAGAAAACCAACAACATTGAGTTCTGACGTTTCTGGGTCGTCACACCAATCTGCGTTACCTCGGCAGGCAACAAACCTTGTGCCATAGATACACGGTTCTGCACATTGACAGCCGCCATATCCGGATCCGTTCCTTGCTTAAAATAAATGGAGATATCCGCAGAACCATTATTAGAGGCATTGGAACTCATATACATCATGTTCTCAACACCATTGATCTGGTCTTCCAAAGGTGCGATCACGCTATTCAATACCGTTTGCGCATTGGCACCCGTATAAGTTGCCCTTACCGAAACGGTTGGAGGGGCGATATCCGGATATTGGGTAACCGGCAAGGAAATCAAGCCTAGGAAACCCAAGATGACAATCAAGATGGAAATCACCGTAGAGAGCACCGGGCGGTTTATAAATCTATCTAATTTCATATCTTTCGTTTTTACTCGACAAAAGCGAATATTTGTCTTATTCTATATACCTATTAATTAAAAGCAGTCTGCAAATTACCGTCATGCTGGTCTTTCAAGGCCTGCTCGAATTTTGCCTTTTGCTGCTCACGAGTAATCGGCTGGATTTCCTGGCCGTCTTTCAAGATCTGTACGCCTTCCACGACAATCTTGTCACCGGACTTCAAGCCTCCCGTCACTAAATAATTTTTGCCATCATTCAAATTGGAAACCTTGATCTCGGTATTCTTCACGGTATTATCAGGCTGCAATACAAATACGAATTTCTTGTCCTGGATTTCCACGGTAGCCGATTGAGGGATCGTAATGATATTGTTCATCGTATATGGGAAGATGATATTACCAGTACCACCGCTTCGTAAGACATTTCCCTCGTTAGAGAAAATAGCACGCATGCTTACAGAACCGGTAGATTGATCGATAACACCGCTCACGGCATCAATCTTACCCTCATGATGGTACGTAGAGCCATCCGCCAATTGCAGTCTTACGGCCGGCATCTTCTCTAATTGCTCTTTCAAGGTACCACCGGCTTTCGTCAATGCCAATAACTCCTTTTCCGTCATAGAGAAATACACATACATATCACCGATCTCAGATACGGTAGTCAGCGGTTGAGCGATCGAAGCGCTTACCAAGCTACCTACACGATACGGGAATGTACCGACAACACCGTTCGAGGGACTTGTAACCGTACAGAAAGATAAGTTCTGGTTAGCGCTCACCAATTGAGCCTCTGCCTGCGCCAAGCTCGCTTTTGCCGACATCAGCTGGTTCACGGCAGTCTGATACTCGAAATCACTGATGATTTTCTGATCAAACAAAGTTTTCTTATTCCTCTCGGTCAATGTTAAAGTGCTTACGTTTGCCTTCGCCATCTCTACCGCGGCCTTAGCCTGACCTACCGCAGCAGCGTACTGCGTAGGATCAATTTGGAACAACGCCTGTCCTTTACGAACCGTAGCTCCCTCATCCACACATAATTTCACGATAAATCCAGAAACTTGAGGACGGACTTCGATATCCTGCGTACCTTTGATGGTAGCCGGATAGGATGTTGTTTGGTCGCTAGTCGTTGAATTGACCGCCATCACAGCGAACTCAGCATCCCCTAATTTCATACCACTCTGACTGTTTCCACAGGCAGTTAATAAAGACATACCAACCGCAAACAATGCGATCTGCCTTAACTGAGTAATCGTAATTTTCAGCATTCGTTTATCCATATTTGTATATAATTATATATTCAAGGCTGTTTTTCAGTTACCTTTTCTTTCTAACCCAAGTGGAGATCTTTCACATCTATTCACACAATAGGGTCTTTACTCGTCGTTTCATCCTACAAATGTAGAAACTTTTTACACGATTTCTGTTTCCTACTTATCTTTTTCACCTAAATTAATAGCACTTAAAAGGAAGCGCCTGTTGAAATACATCTCTTTTGGTTTCAAACGAAAATAAAATTGTTTTTTTCAACAATATATTTTACATTTGTGTCCACACACAATAAACAAATATTATATATTATGGAGCCTAAATTTATAATATCAGAAGTATTCAGTACCGCATGGAAGGGAACGAAGTCGCAGCTATGGATATTAGCCGGATTATTAATCGGATATTGTATCTTGTCTTTCACGCTGACAGCGTTCGCGATGCCCATGCAAAGTTCTATTATCGGTAAAATCATCGTAAACGTGATCAGTGCGTTATTCTCCATTATTTTCTCCTTAGGATATATGAAAAATATATTTCAGGCGTTGGATGGGGAAGAACCTCAGTTTTCCGCATATGGACAACAGACAAAGAATATCATCACCTACTTTCTAGCGAGTCTTATCACGGGATTTGTCGTATTGGCGGGTTTCTTATTTTTTATCATCCCCGGTATTTATCTGGCATTGCGCCTTCAGTTCTTCCAAGCCTTTATTATCGAGGAAAACGCCGGGATTATCGAGTCTTTGCATAAAAGCTGGGAGATAACGAAAGGACAAGTATTGCCTCTGTTCATTCTGGCGTTGGTTATGATCGGGATCCTGATATTAGGATGTATTTTGTTCGGTATCGGAATTTTCGTCGCCGTTCCTCTTATCTATATGATGTATGGCTACGTTTTCCGTAAATTGAACACTCCTCTTCAAATACTCGAATAAGCAGAGAGGACGAATACACACTACAATCTATACCATGAATAAAAATTACAGGATAAAAGATATCGCCGAATTATCCGGCGTATCAACCGGTACGGTAGACCGCATTTTACATGAGCGGGGAAAGGTATCGGAGGACGCACGGAAAAAGGTGGAGAAAGTCTTAAAAGAAATTGACTATCAACCAAATTTGATAGCCCGTTCTTTAGCGTTGAAGAAAAAATATCATTTCATCGCTTTGATCCCTTCTTTCCATGAAGGGGAATACTGGGCGAAACTAAGCCAAGGGATAGAGAAAGCGGAACGGGAATTGTTTAGCTATAATATAGACGTCGAGCAAATCTATTTTGACCAATACGATAGCAACAGTTTCGACGAATTAATCCCGAAGATTGAGACCGCGGATTGTCAAGGGGTTATCATCGCTACATTATTCAAGCAAAGTGTCTTGACCTTGCCCCAGCGGCTAGACCAGAAAGATATTCCTTATATATTAATCGATTCTTTTATCGACCACACGAATTGTATCTCTTACTACGGAACGCATTCATATGATTCGGGGTATATAGCGGGACGCCTTTTATTCGAGCAAATCCGTGAAGAGGACGATCTAGTGATTTTCCGTTTCACCCGTAAGGGGGATTCATGTTCTACGCAAGTGCAGAAGCGAGAGGAAGGATTCCGGGATTATCTCGCCAATACCTCATTCAAGGGAAAGATTCATTTGCTGCATGTGCACGCGGATGACCGAGAAGAGAATACGAGACTACTGAATACTTTCTTCGACAAATATCCTCAAGTAAGAATCGGTATCATCTTTAATTCGAGGGCCCATTTCCTTGGAGATTATCTAAGTAGCGAACGGCCGGACTATCCTTTCAAGCTTCTTGGCTACGACGTGATAGAACCGAACGTCCGTTATCTGGAAAACGGCTTGATCACGCATTTGATCGCCCAGCGCCCCGAGGTACAAGGATATCATTGTATCAAGGCACTTTTCAGGCATTTGATCCTTAAGGAGAAAATTGAGCCTGTCAATTATATGCCGATCGATATCTTGGTAAAGGAAAATATACAATACTACAATAATTATATCTGATGAACTCCTTATTTAGCATAAAAGAGAAAGTGATTTTGTTGACCGGAGGCTATGGTATATTAGGAGCCTGCATGGCCAAACACTTGGCGAGAGAAGGCGCGTATGTCGTAATCCTCGGACGAAACGAGCAAAAAGGATCTGCCTTGGTCAATGAGATTAAAGCGGAAGGGGGCGAGGCCTTATTCTTGGTTTCAAACGTACTGGATAAAGCCTTGCTGGAGCAAAACAAGCAAGAGATATTGAAAGCATATGGGAAGATTGATGTTTTAGTCAATTTGGCGGGTGGTAACCAAGCCGGAGCGACGATTCCTCCCGACAAGACGATCTTTGATCTGGATATCGATGCTTTCCGGACGGTCGTGGACCTGAACTTATTCGGGACCGTACTGCCGACAATGGTCTTCGCCGAGGTCATGGTGGGGCAAGGGAAAGGAAGCATTATTAACATCTCGTCCGAATCATCCCTACGCCCATTGACTCGTGTGGTTGGCTATGGATGCGCGAAAGCCGCTATCAACAATTTCACGCAATACATGGCCGGGGAGCTGGCGATTAAATTCGGAGAGGGCCTGCGAGTGAACGCCATGGCACCGGGATTCTTCCTTACCGAGCAGAACCGGGCATTGATGAGCAATCCGGATGGATCACCTAGTGATCGTTGCAACACGATCGTCGCGCACACGCCGTTCCGCCGCTTAGGAAAACCGGAGGAGTTACTCGGTACTTTACAATGGCTGGCGAGCGACGCCTCCGCATTCGTAACCGGTACCGTGATCCCCATAGACGGAGGTTTCGACGCTTTCTCCATCTAAATAATGTGCCAATGTGCCAACCAGCCATGCATCAAACCGCATTGGCATATTGGCACATTGATAAATTTAAAAATTATTCATTATGTATCTATGTGAGCAAACTTGGCGTTGGTACGGACCGAATGATCCTGTCAGCCTTTGGGACATCCGTCAGGCGGGTGCCACCGGTATCGTAAATGCGTTGCACCATATCCCGAACGGGGAAGTTTGGACTACGGAAGAGATTCAAAAGCGGAAAGCCTTGATCGAATCCGCCGGATTACGGTGGAGTGTGGTTGAGAGTGTGCCCGTACACGAGCATATCAAGACGCAAACCGGGGATTTTCAAACCTATATAGAGAACTACAAACAAAGCATCCGTAATCTGGGAGCTTGCGATATCCGGGTAGTTACTTACAACTTCATGCCGGTATTGGACTGGACTCGTACCGATTTGGCTTATACGATGCCGGATGGTTCCAAAGCCTTGCGCTTTGAACGCGCGGCTTTTATGGCGTTCGACTTATTTATATTGAAACGACCGGCGGCGGAAGCCGAATATACGGAGGCGGACAAGGCGAAAGCCAAGGCACGCTATGACGCTATGAGCGAGGAAGACCGCCAGCTGTTGGTTCGCAATATGATCGCCGGACTACCCGGCTCGGAAGAGACTTTTACGATCGAGCAGTTTAGGGAAGCGTTAGACCGTTATAAAGATATCGACGCGGAGAGACTTCGCTCGAACCTGATCTATTTCTTACGGGAAATAGCTCCCGTGGCGGACGAGGCCGGTGTCAAGCTCGTTATACATCCGGATGATCCCCCCTATTCCATTCTCGGGCTTCCCCGTATCTTGAGCACGGAAGATGATTTCCGGAAGTTAATAGAGGCCGTGCCGAATCCAAGCAACGGGCTTTGCCTATGCACAGGTTCTTTCGGTGTCAGAAGTGATAACGACTTGGCCGGGATCATGGAACGTTACGGGGATCGGATCGATTTCGTTCATTTCCGCAGCACGCAACGAGACTCGGAGGGTAATTTCTTCGAGGCGAACCATCTGGAGGGCGATGTGGATATGTACGGTGTCATGAAAGCCTTACTGGAATTGCAACAACGCCGCCAATGCTCCATCGCCATGCGACCGGATCATGGACATCAAATGATAGACGACCTAAAGAAGAAAACCAACCCGGGCTACTCCTGCATCGGACGTTTACGGGGTCTGGCCGAGCTACGGGGATTGGAGATGGGTATCGCCTTATCCCTGTTCAAAGGACATTAAAAAGACAGCGTCTTACAGTTAGCACAGTACTGTGTACAAAGTACCGCAGTACTGTGGCTAAAGTACTACAGTACTCTGTACGAAGTATTGCGGTACTCAGCACGTAAGTACTGGAATACTTCGTACACAGTACTGCCCTATTTATAGCACAAGGCTACCTCGACCCTATGGGGGAACATCACAAACCGAACAACCGGGGAATCAATAAGCTTAAATCCGGCAAGAAGGCCACCAAGAACAAGACAATAACCATCGCCGCAAACATCGGCAGCAACGGACGGATCACCTGATCGATCTTTGTCCCCGCTACGCTACATCCGATAAACAATACCGAACCCACCGGTGGCGTACATAATCCCACACAAAGGTTCAATACCATCATGATCCCGAAATGTACCGGGTCCATCCCCAATTGCCCCGTCGCTATCGGCAGGAAGATCGGGGTAAAGATCAAGACAGCGGGCGTCATGTCCATAAAGATCCCGACAATCAATAGGATCACGTTTATAAGTATCAAGATGACCACCGGATTGTCGCTTATACTTAGCAAAGCGGCACTTACCGTCTGAGGAATATTCTCATAACTCATGATCCAAGACAAACCCGTACAAGTCGCCACCAGAAGAAGGACGATGGCCGTAGTCTTGGCCGATCGCAATAATACTTGCGGCAATTTAGCCCAAGTAAGTTCCTTATAGATAAAAGAGAGGATTAACGCATACAATACAGCGATCGCCGAAGCCTCGGTCGCCGTAAACAGTCCCGCCAAGATTCCTCCGATCACGATCACCAATAGCATCAAACTAGGGATAGCCCTGAAAAATACCCTTGTCGCCTCCGAGAACGGAACACGTACGCCAACCGGATACCCCTTTCGTGCGGC
>ENA-OPMG01001528-OPMG01001528.1-human-gut-metagenome-genome-assembly--contig:-NODE-1528-length-13540-cov-3.345495_pt1 | contig 13540 bp, 11 predicted proteins | sample MGYA00241522_ERZ501741 | MGnify/ENA primary metagenome ERZ501741 (study PRJEB25962, sample SAMEA2042616) | human gut metagenome | biome: human gut; feature: human-associated habitat; material: faeces...
TAAGACGGTATTGGATTATTTTCCGGAAGAGCTGCAAAGAAATTTATCTCCGGTTGGACGGTTAGATAAAGATACGGAAGGGCTACTACTTCTGACAAATGATGGTGCATTTAATCATTATCTGATGAGTCCGGCAAATCATGTGACGAAAACATATTATGCAGTTCTTGATCAGAAAGTGCCGGAAACTGCAGTTAACCTGTTTGCTGAAGGCGTTGACATCGGAGATGATAAAAAAACACTTCCGGCAGAACTTCACATTTTGCCTACAAAGTCAGATGAAGAAAAAACAACCCAATATGCCGCAGAGTTAACAATCTGTGAAGGACGTTTTCATCAGGTGAAGCGTATGTTTGCGGCTGTTGGCTGCAAGGTTGTTTATCTGAAACGCATTCGCATGGGAAGTCTCACCTTGACTGATTTGAAAAAAGGCGCTTATCGGAAATTGTCACAGGAAGAAATCAACCGGTTAAAAGAGGAAAAAGGATAGAGAGGTTTTACATGTACGAAGGATATTTACCAATTTCAAAACAGGATATGATCGACCGGGGTATTGAACAGCTGGATTTTGTTTATGTATGTGGTGACGCTTATGTAGATCATCCGTCCTTCGGACATGCAATCATTGCGCGTTTGCTCGAAGCTCATGGTTATTCGGTCGGAATTATTTCACAGCCGGACTGGAAGGATGACAGTTCTATTTCCATTTTGGGTGTGCCAAGGCTTGGATTTCTTGTGTCAGCAGGAAATATGGATTCCATGGTAAACCATTATTCTGTTTCTAAAAAGAGACGCCAGAGCGATGCGTTCACACCGGGAGGCGTGATGGGAAAACGCCCCGATTATGCGACGGTTGTCTATTGCAACTTGATCCGGCAGACATATAAGCACAAACCGATCATCATCGGCGGGATCGAGGCGAGTTTAAGAAGGCTTGCGCATTACGATTACTGGTCGAATAAATTAAAACGTTCCATCCTGTTAGACTCCGGTGCAGACATCATTTCCTATGGTATGGGCGAACACAGTATCATAGAGATCGCAGATGCTCTGGATAGCGGGTTAGATATCAAAGACATCACATTTATTGACGGAACGGTTTACAAGACCAGAAAACGTGAGGATATTTACGATGCAATCGAATTGCCGCATTATGAAGCACTGCTTGCGGATAAAAAAGAATATGCAAAAAGCTTTTATGTGCAGTACAGCAATACGGATCCGTTCGTAGCAAAACGTTTGTTTGAAACGTATGACGGGAAAATGTTTGTGGTACAGAATCCGCCATCAAAACCTCTGACACAGAGTGAGATGGATCAGGTATATTCGCTTCCTTACATGAGAACTTACCATCCATCTTATGAGGAGGCAGGCGGTGTTCCGGCGATCGAGGAGGTCAAATTTTCCTTAGTCAGCAACCGGGGCTGCTACGGCGGCTGCAGTTTCTGTGCACTGACCTTCCATCAGGGGCGTATCATCCAGACCAGAAGCCATGAATCGATTTTAGCCGAGGCAAACCAGATCGTCTGGGAACCGGATTTTAAGGGATATATCCACGATGTCGGAGGTCCGACTGCAAACTTCCGTGCGCCGGCGTGTGACAAGCAGCTTACCAAAGGTGTCTGTCCGCATAAACAGTGTCTGTTCCCGCAGCCTTGTAAAAATTTGAAAGTAGACCACAAAGATTATCTGTCGCTGCTCCGGAAATTAAGACAGCTCCCGAATGTGAAAAAAGTTTTTATCCGTTCCGGTATCCGTTTTGACTACCTGATTTACGATGAAGACCGCACGTTTTTACGTGAACTTTGCGAGCACCATGTCAGCGGTCAGCTGAAAGTTGCACCGGAACATATCTCCAATGCGGTATTGGAGAAGATGGGAAAACCGAGCGTGGAAGTATATAAAAAGTTCGTGAAGGCATATAAGGACATGAACGAAAAGCTTGGCAAAAAACAGTACTTAGTGCCATACCTGATGTCCTCCCATCCGGGTTCTACTTTAAAGGAAGCAGTAGAACTGGCTGAATTTTTGCGCGATCTTGGTTACATGCCGGAACAGGTACAGGATTTCTATCCGACACCTTCTACGATCTCAACCTGTATGTATTATACCGGATTGGATCCACGCACGATGGAACCGGTTTATGTCGCTGTCAATCCACATGAAAAAGCGATGCAGAGGGCGCTGATCCAGTACCGGAACCCGAAAAATTATGATCTGGTGGAGGAAGCACTCACAAAGGCTGGCAGAACAGACCTGATCGGATTTGACAAACACTGCCTGATCCGTCCGAGAAGAGAACATTCTTTTGATCGAAATGGTGCGAAAAATGACAGAGGAAACAATTCCCACAGAAGCAGTTCAAAAAATGACAGGGACAATTTCCACAGCAAAAACAGCGTGAAAAATGACAGACGGACGGTCACATCCGGCAGCCGTAAAAAGATTACAGCGTCTGGAAATAACCAGCAGAATACTGGCGCCAAGAAAAAAAAGACGATCCGCAATATCCATAAAAAGAAATAGAAAGAAAATTTTATGCGTGAATTTAAAATCAATGAAAACGAAGCGGGACAACGCTTTGATAAATATTTAAAAAAGCTGCTTGGCAATGCGCCGGGCAGCTTTATATACAAAATGCTCCGAAAAAAAAATATTACTTTAAATGGAAAAAAGGCAGACGGAACCGAAAAATTGAATCAGGGCGACGATATAAAACTGTTTTTTTCCAATGAAACCTTTGAGAAGTTCAGTGGAAGCGGCACACCGGATTCTGAATTCGAGGCACTTAAAGTACTTTCGAGGGAGTTTACATCAGGAAAACGGAAACTTCCGGTTGTTTATGAAGATAAAGATGTGATTTTTATCAATAAGCCGACCGGCATGCTTTCCCAGAAGGCAAAACCGGAAGATATTTCCGCAAACGAATATATTCTTGCATATCTGATCGCGAAAGGGGAACTGACGGAAAGTTCTTTCCGTACCTTCCGCCCATCGATCTGCAACCGGCTTGACCGCAATACATCCGGTCTGTTAGCTGCCGGAAAAACCTTAAAGGGACTTCAGGAGATGGCAAAAGCCTTAAAGGAACGTTCGGTTCAGAAATATTACCGCTGTATCGTAAAGGGGACGGTAAAAGAAGCTTCTTATCTGAAAGGTTATCTGCAGAAAGATGAATCGTCCAATCAGGTTTTGATCCGCAGGACAAAACCTTCTGAGGGAGAATGGCTCCCGATCGAGACGGAATATAAACCGATTCGCTGTATGGGCGGTTACACGGAGTTTGAAGTTCATCTGATGACCGGACGATCCCATCAGATCCGTGCGCATCTTGCGTCTATCGGACATCCGATCATAGGAGACTATAAATATGGAGATTCTGGAGTTAATGTATATTTTAAGAGAAATGCAAGGATAACGTCACAGCTTCTTCATGCAAGCCGCTTTGTATTTGAGGACGGCAGGGAGATTACGGCTCCATGTGGTGCTGAATTTGAGCGGGCATGGAATGTGATCGAAAATTTATAAACCGATGAATGTACATTCTGTCATGTGCATGTTTTCAGACTATAGTGTTCGAAAAAATTTGGAATAATTTATTTTTATAAAGGAGTACCATCATGGCAACCTGGAACTCAAGAGGACTCAGGGGTTCAACCTTAGAGGAGTTCATCAACCGCACCAATGAAACTTATCTGACAAATGGCCTTGCGCTGATTCAGAAAGTTCCAACGCCGATCACACCCATCAATATAGACAAGGCAACAAGGCATATTACGCTGGCATATTTTGAACAGAAAAGTACCGTCGACTATATTGGCGCCGTCCAGGGAATCCCGGTGTGTTTTGACGCAAAGGAATGTGCGACAGACACCTTTCCGCTTCAGAATATCCATGAACATCAGGTAACATTCATGGAAAACTTTGAAAAGCAGGGGGGAATTTCTTTTTTTCTGATCAGTTTTACCGCAAGGAACGAATTTTATTATCTGCGCCTTGCAAAGCTGTTGGAATTTTGGAACCGCGCAAAAGAAGGTGGAAGAAAAAGTTTCCGTTATGAGGAATTAGAATCCGATTATTTCCTTCCGAAAGGAAAAGCGGTACTGGTTCCTTACTTGGATACGCTGCAAAAAGATTTGCTGGCAAGGGATTGACATTCCCTTTGTTTTCCAATATAATAAACAGCAGTTTTATGTGGTAGCAAGGTAGCACACTAAAGTGCAAGAGAAAAATGTGTGCAGGGACGGCAGAAAAATCACTTATCACATAACGTCCCGGAATGGAGATTTGATGAAAAGACAGTTATTACATACACCTGAAGGTGTCAGGGATATTTACAATGACGAATGCGAGAAAAAGCTGATTTTGCAGGATGAATTATTAAAAGTACAGAAACAGTACGGTTATCACCCAATCCAGACACCAACATTTGAATTTTTTGATACCTTTGGCAGAGAGATCGGAACCACACCTTCGAAGGATCTGTATAAGTTTTTTGACCGGGAGGGAAATACGTTGGTACTTCGACCGGATATTACACCTTCCATTGCGCGATGTGCCGCAATGTATTTTGGTGAGGAGAAGATGCCGATCCGTCTCTGCTATATGGGAAATACATTTTTAAACAACAGCAGCTATCAGGGAAGATTAAAAGAGAGCACACAGCTTGGCGCAGAGCTTTTAGGCGATTCCACGGTAGATGCAGACGCGGAGATCATTGCCATGGTGATCGACTGCCTGAAAAAAGCAGGATTAAAAGAGTTTCAGCTTTCCGTCGGTCATGCAGAATTTTTCCGCGGTTTGACAGATGCGGCAGGGTTAAAGGAAGAACAGGAAGAAGAACTTCATGACCTTATTTCCAACAAAAATTATTTTGGTGTAACGGAGTTTGCTGAGACGCTGAGCTTAAACGATAACTTAAAGGCTCTGTTTGGAATGCTCGGCAATCTGTATACCGGATCTGACGAATTGCAGACGGCAAAGAAATATGCATCTGAATATCCGCGTATCTTAGCCGCGATCGAGCGCCTTGAGGAGTTACATCAGGTTTTAAAGATCTATGGCATTGATAAATATGTCTCCGTGGAGCTTGGAATTGTCAGCAATTATCAGTACTATACCGGCATCATTTTTGCGGGATACACGTTTGGAAGCGGTGAGCCGATCGTAAAGGGCGGCCGTTATGATGAACTTCTGACTTACTTTGGAAAGGAGTCAGCATCCATCGGTTTTGCGATCGTTATTGACCAGCTGATGGCAGCACTTTCCAGACAGAAGATCGAAATTCCGGTACAATATCAGAACGAACTTATTATTTATGATTCGAAAATGCGCAGTGAGGCGATCAAAAAGGCGATGGAGCTGCGTACTGACGGCAGAAATGTGGAGCTGATGGCAAGAGATATCTCAAAGACCGAAGAAGATTATCGCACCTATGCAAAGCAGAATCACTTTGTGAATGTGACATTTATGTAAGGAGACGGATACGATGGAAGAGATGAGATATTTAACCTTTGCCCTTGGGAAGGGAAGACTGGCGAAGAAAACTTTAGAGATGTTTGAACAGATCGGCATAACCTGCGAGGAGATGAAGGACAAAGATACCAGAAAACTGATCTTTGTAAATGAAGAATTAAAACTCCGTTTTTTCCTTGCGAAGGGACCGGATGTGCCGACATATGTTGAATATGGTGCAGCAGATATTGGTATCGTTGGAAAAGATACGATCTTAGAGGAAGGCAGAAATATTTACGAGGTACTTGATCTTGGATTTGGAAAATGCCGCATGTGCATCTGTGGACCGGAAAATGCAAAAGAGCTGTTAAACCATCATGAACTGATCCGCGTTGCAACCAAGTATCCGCGGATTGCAAAAGATTATTTCTATAATAAGAAACATCAGACTGTGGAGATCATCAAGCTGAACGGATCAATCGAGTTGGCGCCGATCGTCGGCTTATCTGAAGTTATCTGCGATATCGTAGAAACCGGCTCCACCCTGCGTGAGAACGGTTTGTCGGTGTTAGAGGAAGTTTGTCCGCTTTCTGCCCGCATGGTAGTCAATCAGGTGAGCATGAAGATGGAAAATGAGCGCATTACAAAACTGATTTCCGATTTAAAGACCGTCATATAAGATAACAAAAACCGTTTGCCACAGCAATGTTTTGAATACAGACGGAACAGATGTTTTGAAATGGAGGAGAAGTATGCGAATTATAGAACTTACAGAAGAGGCAAGAACAAATATACTGGAAAATCTTTTAAAAAGAAGCCCGAATTCCTATGGTGAATTTGAAGGCAGAGTAAATGAGATCATAGAAAATGTAAGGGCAAACCGCGATGCAGCGATCTTTGATTACACAAAGCGTTTTGATGGAGCTGACATCAACGCAGAGAATATCCTTGTGACGGAGGATGAGATTAAAGAGGCCTACGAAAAAGTGGATGAAAAACTGCTTACGGTGATCCGCAAGGCGCTGGTAAATATCCGCAAATATCATGAAAAACAGCGCCAGTATTCCTGGTTTGATTCCGAGGAGTCCGGCATTATTTTAGGACAGAAAGTGACTGCCTTGGAAAAAGTCGGCGTTTATGTACCGGGCGGAAAGGCAGTTTATCCGTCCTCCGTGCTTATGAACATCGTTCCGGCAAAGGTTGCGGGTGTAAAAACTATCGTTATGACAACACCTCCCGGAAAAGACGGAAAAGTCAATCCGGCGACCTTAGTTGCGGCAAAAGAGGCAGGTGTGGATGCAATCTATAAAGTCGGCGGTGCACAGGCGATCGCAGCGCTGGCATTTGGTACGGAAAGCGTTCCAAAGGTAGACAAAATCGTAGGTCCTGGTAATATCTATGTTGCCCTGGCAAAGAAAGCCGTATTTGGTTTTGTAAGCATTGACTCCATTGCAGGACCGAGTGAGATCCTTGTTCTTGCAGATGAGACAGCTAATCCGCATTTTGTGGCAGCTGACCTTCTTTCCCAGGCAGAGCATGATGAACTGGCATGTGCTATCCTGATCACTACAAGTGAGGAATTTGCGAAGAAAGTAGATGAAGAAGTAAAAGGTTTCGTGGAGGTTCTTTCCAGAAAAGAAATCATTCAGAAGTCTTTGGATAATTATGGTTATATCTTAGTGGCAGAAAGTATGGACGAGGCGATCGCGACAGTGAACGAGATTGCATCAGAACATCTTGAACTTGTCACAAAGAATCCATTTGAGACGATGACAAAGATCCGCAACGCGGGAGCAATTTTTGTCGGGGAATATTCCAGTGAACCATTGGGTGATTATTTCGCCGGTCCAAACCATGTGCTGCCGACAAACGGAACTGCAAAATTTTTCTCACCGCTTAGCGTGGATGATTTTATCAAAAAGTCAAGCATTATCTCTTATTCAAGAGAGGCATTAGAGCCGATTTATAAAGATATCGTACAGTTTGCAGAATGTGAACAGTTAACGGCGCATGCAAATTCAATCCGTGTACGATTTGAAGACTAGAGAGGAATGTGGTAAAATGGAAAGAACGGCGGAGTACATACGAAAAACAAAAGAAACGGATATTAAGATTAATCTGAATATAGACGGAACTGGTAAAGCGGAGATTGACACTGGGATCGGCTTTTTTGATCATATGTTAGAAGGATTTGCCAGACATGGTTTTTTTGATCTGGATGTCAAAGTGGAAGGGGATCTTGCCGTGGACTGCCATCACACGATCGAAGACACCGGAATCGTGCTTGGTAATGCGATCCGCAAAGCGTTAAAAAATAAAAAGGGCATCAAACGTTTTGGAAGCTGTATTTTGCCGATGGATGAGACACTGGTGCTCTGCGCCGTGGATCTCTCCGGCAGACCTTATCTTGTTTTTGATGGCGAATTTACTGTGGAGCGGGTAGGGTATATGGACACGGAGATGGTTAAAGAATTTTTCTATGCCGTTTCTTATGCATCGGGTATGAATCTGCATATCCGTGTATTGTCCGGCGGCAATAACCATCATATGATCGAAGCAATGTTCAAGGCATTTGCGAGGGCGTTAGATGAAGCAACCGGCTATGATCCGCGTATCACGGATGTGTTGTCCACAAAAGGCAGCCTGTAGGAAAACTTGCGATTCCTGCAGAAATCTGTCTTAGGTATATATCACAAAAGAAAAACGTGTATGGCTTGTTAAGAAAATGCAGGAATGGAGAGTTTTTAAATATGGAACACAAAAATATTGTTGCCACCATTTACTTAAAAAATGGACAGGCAGTAAAAGGCATGGATAATTTTGAACCAATGGGCTGGGACGTGATCAGTCTGGCACGTCTTTATAATGACAGCGGTATCGATAAAATCATCATTTTTGATCTCTCAGACGATGACGAAGAACACGAGAAGAATATCCATACCATCAAAAATATCAACCGCAATGTCGAGATCAAAGTCTGCGCAGGTGGAAACATCAGCCGCTTTGAGGATGTCAAGAAGTTTATTTATGCCGGATGCCTGCAGGTTATTGTAAACGGTGCAAAATCAAACAGCATGGATATTGCAAGAGAGGCGAGCGACCGTTTTGGAAAAGAGCGCATCCTTGTTTCCGTGGCAAATGTTGATTTTGTATTCAAACATCAGGAGGAGATGCAGGAGCATTTTCACGAACTTCTGGTTTTAAACACCAGCGTTTTGACGGCAATCGAAAATATTACAGACGTTCCGTATGTCGTATATTTTGAGGAATGCGATTACGAGAAAATTATTGAGACCTTAAAACGCGAAAATGTACGCGGAATTGCCGGATCTTTTATCAATGATCCTGAGACAGATATCATGGAAATGAAAGCACAGCTCTCTGCAGGCGGGATCAAGATGGATAATTTCGAACCGGCATTAAAATGGGCAGATTTAAAGAAAAATTCGGATGGCATGGTTCCGGTTATTGTGCAGGATTACCGCACGGATGAGGTTTTGATGCTTGCCTACATGAACGAAGAGGCTTTTGAAACGACGATCAATATCGGAAAGATGACCTATTACAGCAGAAGCCGCCAGGAGTTATGGATCAAAGGGATGACATCCGGACATATCCAGTATGTAAAGTCACTGACCGCAGACTGTGATTATGATACGATCTTAGCGAAAGTATCACAGATCGGTGCAGCCTGTCACACCGGAAATGTCTCCTGTTTCTTTAATGAGATCGTCAAAAAGGAGTATATGGAGAAAAATCCGCTGAAAGTATTAGAGGATGTCTATGCGATTATTTTAGACCGCAAGGCAAACCCGAAAGAGGGGTCATACACGAACTATCTGTTTGACAAAGGACTCGATAAGATCTTAAAGAAGATGGGAGAAGAGGCATCAGAAATCATCATCGCAGCCAAAAATCCGGATCCGGAAGATATCAAATATGAGATATCCGATTTCATGTATCATATGATGGTGCTGATGGCGGAAAAGGGAGTTACGTGGGAGGAGATCACACAGGAGCTTTCACAGAGGTAATATACGAAGGACATTTACAGGCAGAAATTACTTGTAAATGTCCTTTTGCAGGTTCATCATGAATAACAAATATTTATGAAAGAGAGATTACAATGATACCATTAAAAATAGAAACACTGTTAAAAGGCCGCGTGGTTGAACATGATCGGGTAGAATATAAAACAGGATGGAACCCAAATGATATCATTCATTCTATTTGTGCTTTTGCAAATGATTATGACAATACAAACGGTGGATATATTGTGATCGGTGTAAAAGAAGAAAATGGGATGCCGGTATTTCCTTTAGAAGGGGTACCAAAAGAGGATCTGGATTCCATCCAACAGGAAATTTTTCAGTATTGCAATCAGATCGTTCCAAGATATATTCCGAGAATGGAAATCATTGATTATCAGAATTCCGGAATTTTTTTGATTTATCTTTGGTGTTCTGCTGGTGACAGTGGTCCATATCAGGCGCCTAAAACTGTTTATCTGGAAATTGATAATATCAGACGGGGATATCTGGAAGATTTTATTAAGAAAAGCAATAGCAGCCTGATCGAAGAAATCAATAACAGTACGCTCGAAGAATTACTCCTTGCCGAAGAAGTCGCCGATGAGACAGATACAGAATTGGATATTAGAAATATCGGGGTTTTAATGTTTGCAGAACATCCGGAAAAATTTATCCCAGGATCATACATTGAGTTAATCCGGTTTAATACAAAAGAAGCAGAGGCATCCGATGATTTTATTGAAAAAACCTTTACAGGTCCTATCTGGAAACAGGTTCAGGATGCATTAGATTACATTAACACAAATGTTATTGAAGAAAAAGTTGTAAAACTTCAGGGGCAGGCGGAATCAGAACGATTTTTTCATAAATCATATCGTGAACAGGAACCTGTTGAAATCCGGATTTACGTCGACAGTATCCAGATACTCAATTATCCGGGATTGGCAAAATGGATTAATCTTGAGCGATTTGCCGAAGGCAGGATCAAAGGCAGAAAATACAGGAACAGACGGATTGGAGAATTATTTAAAGAAATTGATTTGTCAGAGAAAAAAGGCACAGGTATTCCCAAAATATTACGTGAACTTAAGAAAAATGGTTCTCCTGGACCGGAATTTGATATGGATGATGACAGAACATATTTGAATACAATTATTCATATCCGCGATGGATTTGATAAAAATGAGATTATGTCCGAATCAATGTCCGAATCAATGTCCGAATTAGAAATTGCCAGAATACAGGTAATATTACAATATCTGACTGTTCATGATACCATTAACAGTGCAAAAGCGGCTGAATTACTGGATGTAGAGAAAAAGACCGCAAGCCGGCTGTTGTCAAAAGCTGAAAAAGTAGAAGTTCTGATCAGCAAAGGCAAAACGAAAGATAAAGTTTATATGAAAAAATAATTTTGGTATATCAGATAAAATCCTGAAAATGAAAATTGGAGACTCCATGTTTGAAAAAATAAAACAACTTATGACTGGTAATCTGTCAAAAGGCGGCAGGCAGGTCTACATCGATGATCTGCGCGTCATAGCGACCGTATTTGTGATCGGGGTGCATACAGTCTCACTGGCTGCCACGATGACAGAATACGGAAGCATCCCATTCCGGGTGCTTACCATCTTTAATTTTATATTTTTGTCCTGCAACCTGCTTTTTGTCATGTTAAGCGGAGCATTATTGCTCCCGGTAAAAAATGAATCGATCGGCAATTTTTTCCGGAAACGTTTCACAAAAGTTGCAATTCCGCTGGTTGTCTATTACATTCTGTATATCGTGGCAAAGGAAGGGCTTGTCTGGCTGAGACCGGACCACTGGATTCTGATGTTGAGGCGTATTTTAACGGGGGCTCCAATGGAGGCACCTCATTTCTGGCTGGTCTATGTGATCATCTGGCTGTATGTACTGACGCCGTTTATGCGGTATATTGTACATAATATTCCCGATACCGTATTGTCGGGTGTGATAGGGGTCGTATTTGCAATTTGTGCATTGGACACCTATCTACCACTTTACGGAATCAACTCTGTGTTTGGCATTGTGGTGGATTCTTATGCGGGCACTTTTTTACTTGGATATTTTCTTTCTGAAAAATGCAGCAGAAAGGTAGAAAATTTTTTCATGTTTACAGGATTTCTATCATTTATTGAAACCTGTATGTGGATCTGGAACGGAAATGATTATGTCAATTATATTTATCAGAATTCGCCCACAATGATGTGTTTTACGGCAGCTATCTTTTTGTTGGTAAAGCGCCTTGCGTCCCAAAAAACAAAAAGCAGTTTCTTTGTGCAGTGGATCAGCCGGTACAGTTATTCTATTCTGCTGATCCACTGGGGCGTACTTCATTTTGTGGTCAAACAGAAACTGCATGTCAATGTGCTCGGCGGTGGCATTGTCGGCGGCTGTATTGTGATGATGGTACTGACTCTTTTTATCTCAGCAATCGGTGCAATGATCCTTGACAATACGCTGCTGAAATGGCTCCAGAAACCTTTTACAAAAAAGCAGAGACAGAAATAAAAATACAAGGTATGAATTTGTCCATAGATTCATAAAATGATATCAAAAATCAGAATAAAAAAACGATGTTTACTTAAAAACGGTCACTGGTATACATAATATTTTTATGGTAAACCAGTGCCGGGACACAGAACTGCTGTATGAAATCAGTCATATAATTTTATGCAGATGGACTGGCACAGAAATGGAGTGTTCTATGGACAGACAGACAGTCGAACGGCGCAGGGAATATGTGCAGAATATCCGCAATTCTTTTTATGAGGAAAACGGGATGCAGAAGAGAGAGACCAGAGAGGTGGATGATTCTGCACCGGAAATGGGGCTTGCGGCAGCACTGAAACTGCGCATTTTTTTATCTGTATGTATATTTGCAGCTTTTTTAGGCTGCATGTATACCCATACGGATTTGTGTGGTTACAGCACGCAGACGATCACAGAAATGATCTGTGATAATCATTATTATACAAATCTGAAAAATTATGTTATGATACATTGAGCGCAAGTGAGTCAACATACATGTATGATTGACGAACGGCGAAATTTGAGCGCGAAAGAAGAAATGGAAAGGATTTTTTTAAATGACAAAATTAGCTTTATCCGATGAGATACTGATGAAGATTGATAAACCGGCGCGCTATATCGGTAACGAGTTAAACAGCGTGGTAAAAGAGAAAGATACGGTTGATATCCGATTTGTGATGTGTTTCCCGGATGTTTATGAGATTGGAATGTCACATCTTGGTATCCAGATTTTATACGATATGTTAAATAAAAGAGAGGACGTCTGGTGTGAGCGCGTCTATTCCCCATGGCCGGATCTGCATGCAATTTTAAAAGAAGAGAATATCCCGTTATTTTCTTTAGAGTCGCAACAGGCGGTAAAGGATGCGGATTTCTTGGGAATTACGATACAGTACGAGATGTGTTATACCAATATCTTACAGATCTTAGATCTAAGCCAGATTCCAATCGAGGCAGCAGACAGGACGGAAAATGATCCGATCTTAATTGGCGGAGGTCCATGTACCTATAACCCGGAACCGATTGCGGAATTTTTTGATCTGTTTTATATGGGAGAAGGCGAAATTTCCTATGATGCACTGCTGGATCTGTACAAAAAAATGAAGCAGGAAGGAGCTTCGCGCAAGGATTTTTTACATGAGGCCGCAAAGATTCCTGGTATTTATGTACCATCTTTATATGAAGTAAGCTATAAAGAGGATGGAACGATCGCCGGATTTGAACCGGTGTATGAGGATGTTGAAATTTCCCTCGCAGACAGACCGCAGACGGACGGCGCATCTGAGATCCGTCTCGTCCTGAAGGGAGATATGCGGATCTGCTATCTGCGTGTGCTGAAAAATAAGAGCACAGGAAAAATTCAGATGGGCGTAGCAAACTAACCAGATAATGTATTGTCTGAAAAAAGTATTGACAAATTGTGTGAATATGAATAAAATGTTCTTGTAAAAACAAAATACGGAGATCTTCAGGGCAGGGTGTGATTCCCTACTGGCGGGGGG
>ENA-OPMG01001536-OPMG01001536.1-human-gut-metagenome-genome-assembly--contig:-NODE-1536-length-13430-cov-6.153421_pt1 | contig 13430 bp, 8 predicted proteins | sample MGYA00241522_ERZ501741 | MGnify/ENA primary metagenome ERZ501741 (study PRJEB25962, sample SAMEA2042616) | human gut metagenome | biome: human gut; feature: human-associated habitat; material: faeces...
TCAAGCTCTTTACTGCAATTGAGATTGTCATTGAGATTGCTTGCGGATTTTAGGGTTAATAAAATGTTTTTCAAAATAGATAAGGGGAAAATGGGGAGGATTTAAGGTTGTTATCTCCTCTGTTGTAGGCTTTTGATTATTCCATAGGCGTTTTTCTTGTTTAAAGGTTCATAACTGCTATATTATCTCTCTATTTTTTATCTTAATCCAAGTACACGAGGAACTTAGTATATATTAAATCCCAGTTAATTTCTTAACTGTATTAACCGTCTTAAGAGATAAATCTTGTTATTAACAAAGGTGATAAAGTATTTTGTGTACTTCACACGTAACAAAGATATGTTTTTATTCAATATCAAGAACATTTCTTTGCACTTTTTTAACTTTATAATTTTTAATTTGCAAAGAATGCTTGTATATACATTATTATATATTTAATTTAAGGTTCTTCAATATTTAAAGCATGGAATTCTATCAATCCATTCATAGGGGTTTCTTCAATCACATCTAATTCGATTCCAAATTCACCTGCTACTTCTCTTAATATGGTGGCGTAACTGTTAGCTAATGAACCGACAAATCGAATGGGATAGTTTTTGTAGTCATATTGGCATACATTTCGAGTGAAGAAGTTTCTTAGATTACTGGTTATCAGATTGAATACATAATCGTCATTCGTATAATCTGCTAAAAAATAAGAGATTGTAGAAAGAAAACGGTTCGGGAAAGGACGGTTATACACTGATTCCATGACCTCATTAGGACTGATGCGGAACTTTTCGAAAAAATCGGCCATTACATCCTTAGGAGCCAAGCCTTTCAAGACATCAGACAAGAACATTTTGCCCAACACCGCTCCACTGCCCTCATCGCCTAGAATATATCCGCCTGCTCTGACGTTCTTAACTACTATTTTTCCGTCATAAAAGCATGAGTTAGAGCCTGTTCCTAAAATACAGGCAATACCTGCTTCGCATTTGAACAAACCGCGGGCAGCTGCAAGAAGATCGCTTTCTACTTGGATAGGAGTTTTAAATTGTGCTACTAATGATGCACCCAATATATTCTTCTTTTCATAAGAAGTACATCCGGCTCCATAATAGTATACTTGCTCTAATTTTTTTTTAAAGAAAATCTCAGGTAAACCTAAACGTACACTCCGGCTAATCTCCCTTCTTGTTTGGAAAAAAGGATTTAACCCTTCTGTGAAAACACGCTGTATCAAGTGATTGTCTTCAACCAGGGCCCATTCAGTTCTTGTAGAACCACTTTCTGCGATTAGTTTCATAGATAGCTTGTTTTAGAATTGGATACAAATATATAGTTATTTTTAATATTCTTGCACTATTTTCTCAAAAACTTTATTTTATGATTTAGATCGGTCATTATCTTTTGATTCTATCAGGTAAGATGTTTGTAGGCTGACAATAACCGCGCATCTGTCATGAACAAATAAAGGCTTACGCACTTTTAATTCGTTAGACAACTGTCTAACGAATTATTATTAATGGACATAAGGTTATAACCGCCTAAGTTCCTCGTGTACTTGAAACTTATAACTAAAAAATATATAAACCTTTAAACTAAAAAACGCCTATGGAGCAATTGGAAACACAGAGACGAGGGTAGCTCGTATTATACTCTCATAATTATTTTTACTCTTACCTATTTTTGAGAAAATTATTTTAATTAACAAAATCATCAATCATTTATGAATGAAGATCGCAGAAAGCGAGGATTTGTGCACAGCAATTTCCTCACAGCAGTAGCAATCAGCACCCTGTTTTTAGGCAGTGGCAATGCGATGGCTGCTCAAACGGATACCGACATCTCTTTAGGAGTGACAGAGCAATTGCAAATGCAAACTATAACCGGACTGGTGGTAGATGCAAATGGTGAACCTGTCATCGGAGCCAGTGTCGTAGAGAAGGGAACTACAAATGGCGGTATAACCAATATTGACGGCAAGTTTACGCTGAATGTGAAGCCGGGAGCCGTTTTGAAAGTTTCGTTCGTTGGTTATCAGACTGAGGAGGTAAAAGCCACGAGAACAATGAAAATTGTTTTGAAGGAGGACAGCGAGATGCTTTCCGAAGTTGTAGTCGTGGGTTACGGTACACAAAAGAAGGCCAATCTTACGGGAGCCGTAGCGACGGTCGATGTAAACAAGGCATTGGATAGCCGCCCTATTGCCGATGTGGGGCGCGGACTTCAAGGTTCGGTGGCAGGTGTCAATGTCACAATTCCTACGGGTGAAATCGGTTCGGACCCGTTGATAAAAATTCGTGGTCAAGTAGGTTCTATCAAAGGTGGTAGCAGTCCGCTTATTTTGTTGGACAATGTGGAGATTCCGAGTATTCAGATGGTGAATCCGGATGATATTCAATCCATTTCAATTTTGAAGGATGCGGCTTCCTCCTCTATTTACGGTGCGAAGGCAGCTTTCGGTGTAGTGTTGATTACTACGAAAAAGGGAGCGCAAGGAGATAAGTTCGAAGTGAGCTATTCCAATAACTTCTCTTGGCAGGACCCCGCCAAGAAAATTGAAATCGGAGGCATAGAGGCACTGCAATATACGCTGGATGCGCAGATCAACAGAAATGAGCCTATGCCTGCCGGTGGTTTTTGGCGTATCAATGAAGAAAGTTTGGAGAAAGCTAAAGAATGGCAGCGGTTATATGGCGGGAAAGTAAATTGGAACGATCCTGTGGTATATGGGCGTGACTGGTATTTCGATGGATCGCAGAAATATGGATACCGAACCTATGACGGAGCTAAGGCAATGATTAAGAATTGGGCCCCGACCATGACGCATAATCTGTCTGTAAGTGGAAAGAGTGGAAAGACTACCTATAACATAGGTTTGGGCTATCTGGACCAGAGCGGCATGTCAAGAACGGCGAAGGAGGATGATTTCAAACGATATAATGCTTCGGTCAGCGTTTCTTCGGAACTCAACAAATACATTACGGTGAGAGCCAGCTCTATCTACTCCGACCGCAACAAACGCTATCCGGGCATCGGTAATACGGCTGCTGACCCTTGGTTGTATCTTTACCGTTGGAGCCCGTTGATGCCGATGGGGGTAACGGAGCATGGCAATCCGTTGAAAGAGCCTACCTATGAAATGGCGGCTTCCAATACTGATAATTTGCAGAATAAGTATTATAACATCAATTTAGGATTTACGCTGAATCTCACCAAGAACTGGGATGTCAAGTTCGACTATACGTATGACAAGCAGTCTACCGAAACCAATTCTTCGGTAACGCAATACAATGCCGGTGAGATGTGGTACTCGCCAACACCATGGATTGAAAACGGCAGCCAGGTATATGTCAACGAACTTGGAGAGAGAGTGGACACCGGCGGCATGCCCGCCTATCGTTTCCCGGTGGGACCTTATTACAACAGTTCGGGCCCTCAGACAAGTCAGGTGGCAACCAAGAACAGATCGGTGGACAACAACACCATTAATGTTTATACTACCTACAACCTGCAACTCGGTGCAGAGAAGCAGCATGCTTTCAAGTTTATGGCAGGTATGAACAGGGTGACCAATAAATGGAGTTCATCAAAGGGCACCATAAACGATCTGATAGACTTGGAGAACCCGCAATTCCCGTTTGCCGTAGGCGACCAGTTCTTTGAAGGAGACCGCAACTGGGAATCTCAACTGGGCTTCTTCGGACGTCTCAACTATGCTTTTGAAGACAAATACTTCCTCGAAGCCAATATACGCAGGGATGGCTCATCCAAATTCCCCGATCATCTGAAATGGAAATGGTTCCCCTCTTTCTCCGCCGGTTGGGTATTTACCAGTGAGGAATTCATGAAACCCATTGAGAACATCCTGAGCTTCGGTAAGTTCAGGGCATCTTGGGGTAGCATCGGTGACCAGACGGTATCCAATACATTGTATAAGTCTGTATTGGAAGGAGGACAGTCTACTTGGCTGGGCGGTAACGGCAATAAACTGCCTTTGTTCGGAACTCCTACGCTGGTGGACAGTGACATTAGCTGGCAGCAGATCGAAACGCTGGACTTCGGTATTGACTTGCGGTTCTTTAACAATAAGTTTGGCGTGACTTTCGATTGGTACAGACGGGATACAAAAGACATGCTTGTGGGTGGTGAAAGCCTACCGGTGACACTGGGCACTACCGCTCCGGTGGGCAACTACGGTAGCTTGAGGACCAAAGGCTGGGAATTGTCGGCCGACTTCAACCATCGTTTCTCTAACGGATTGGGCATCAATGCTATGGCATCTATATCCGATGCAACTACCCACATAACCAGAGGCGCTGACTATCTGACGCCATGGGAAGACCGTAAGCTGGGTTCTGAATTCTCTACCGGAAGCCGATACGGCGATATTTACGGTTTGGTAACAGACAGGCTGTTCCAAAAAGAGGACTTCGTTTATGGAGAGGATGGAAAGATAGAGAAAGTGACCGTTGTCTATAATGGAACAGCCCGCGAAACGAACAAACAGTCTTCCAAGTATCCTGTATATCAGGTGCACTATGAAGACGGCAACAAGATTGTCTTTGCTCCCGGTGATGTTAAGTTCGTAGATTTGGATGGCGATGGCTACATCACTCCGGGTACGGGTACAAACGGTGATCCGGGCGACGTGACCGTTATCGGTAATACCACTCCCCGCTATGAATACAGTTTCCGTTTGGGTGCCGACTATAAAGGTATCGATTTCTCCATCTTCTTCCAGGGCATTGGCAAACGCCAGATCTGGGGTAGCGGACAATTGGCCATTCCGGGTTTCAATGCCAAAGAAGGGGCTATGCCCAAGACTTTTACCACCAACTATTGGACGGAAGAGAATACGGATGCTTTCTATCCCAGAGCTTGGGACTTGGGAGGCAACGATACCGGATTCAGCATGCAGAAGCAGTCACGCTATCTGCTTGACATGTCCTACTTAAGAATCAAGAACATTACGTTGGGATATTCCGTACCCAGAAATCTGTTGTCCAAAGTATACCTGACGAAAGCCAGAATCTATATGTCACTGGAGAATTTCTTCACATTTGATAATCTGGACGGGCTGCCTATCGACCCGGAAGCTGTGTCGGGCTATTCCATGTTCAGAACGGATGAAAGATATAATCTTGGACGCACCGGTACGGGTACACCGGTATTTAAGAGCATATCATGCGGTATTCAACTAACCTTCTAAAATAGAATTATTATGAAACTAAAAATATATGCAGTTTTAACCTGTATCATCTTCTTGTTCTCCAATTGCAATGATGTGCTCGACCGCCCTTCATTGACATCGGCCGAAGATGCTGCCTATTGGACCAGCGAGTCGAGAGTGCGCTTGTATGCCAACGCTTTCTATTCCAACTTCTTTGTGGGCTATGGAGTGGGTTATGAAACCACTTATGCTCCCAACGCCAATTATACCTTTAATGATGATGCGGTGATTAGATCCACCCAGAGGAACTTCAACCGTTCGGTTCCTACCAGCAAGGGAAGTACATCCTTGGACATTAAATGGGAGAGTGAGTTTACAGGCCCGACCTGGAATTTCGCTTGGGTCAGAAAAGCCAATATCATGCTTGCCCGTATCGACAGTGAGATGACGAATATATTGACCGAAGAACAGTATAACCATTGGACGGGTATCGGACGCTTCTTCAGGGCATTGGAATATGCGCGTCTTGTAAACGTGTTCGGTGATGTGCCCTATTATGACACAGAGGTGCTGAATACCGATAAAGATGCCCTGTACAAAGACCGTACTCCAAGAAACGAGGTAATGGATGCCGTTTATGATGATTTTGACTTTGCGATGCAGAACGTCCGTAAGAGCGACGGTGCGCAAAATGTAGACCGCTATGTGGTGGCCGCTTTCGTTTCGCGTTGGGCATTGTTCGAAGCAAGCTGGCAGAAGTATTACTATAAGGACAATGAACGTGCCAAGAAGTTCTTTGAGCAGGCCATTACGGCAGCGGATATTGTAATGGGCAGCGGTAAATACGCCATCGACGTGGATTTCCGTGCGCTGTTCGGTTCGATGAAGGCCCCCGGAAAAGAATGTATCTTATATCGTACTTATGATGCCGGCCAGAAGGTGACGCACTCCATTGCATCGAATTGCAATCCGCAGAACTCCACCGATGTAGGTCCGAACCTTGATTTGATAAAGTCGTTCATCTGTACGGACGGCAAAGATTATCAGACTTCCGGACTGGATGATGCCGATGACTTTACGTTGAGCAACCTCATCAAGACAAGAGACCCGCGCTTTGAAGCGAGTTTCTATGAAAAGCCGGTGCCTACTGCAAAGAGTTGTTATTTGTTTGTAACCAAGTTTATACCGCGAAGCGCTTTGGATTTTTTGAAAATAGAGGGCGGCACCATAGCTCCTGAGTTCTCGGGCAGCAGCAACGTGACCGGTTATCCGGTTATCCGTTATGCCGAAGTGCTCTTGAACTGGATTGAAGCAAAGGCGGAACTTGCAACATTGGGCGGAACGGCGGTTATTCAGGATGACATTGATGTTTCTATCAATAAGATTCGCGAGAGACCGATAGCGCCCGAAGCGAAGAAGCTGGGAGTTACCCGCACTGCCGATATGGACCTCGCCGACCTTCCGGACGATCCCCGCAGAGATCCTTCTGTATCAAAACTGCTTTGGGAGATCAGGCGTGAACGTCGTATGGAGTTTGCATTTGAGTTCTCGCGTATTATCGATCTGAGACGTTGGGGCAAGTTGGAATACATGGATACTGAAAAGAATAAGGACTTGTTGGCAGGTACTTGGGTGAATTTTGCCGAAGAGGTGAGCGATGAACTGAAAGATGAAAATAAGGGTAAAATCCGGGTAATGGACAAGCAGGGCAACTTCATCGTGTTCGACGGTAAGAACAAGGATAAGATGAAAGGTTTCTTCTATCCCGCAGAGAATTTGGGGAGATTGAAGTTCTTGAATGTTCCTAATGTCAATCCGTACCTTTCGCCTATCGGTACTAATCAGATTGCGGATTACCAAAGCAGAGGATATACCTTGACGCAGACCGAAGGCTGGCCTACCGGCTTGGAATAATGAAGCGAGTAAGTGAAACAATGAGATTTATTTCAAACTAAAACATGAGATTATGTATAAACTAATAAGAAATATTGGATTTGCAGTCGTATCGCTGGGGCTTGGCATGGCTTCTTGTGATGAGGACTATCCTAAAAGCCATATAGAGCCTTATGATACCGAACTCCTTTCAATCAAAATACTTAATGCCGGAGCCAACGGTGACAAAGTGGTGGAAGGAACGATTGATGAAGCAAAGAAGACGATCAATTTCCCCCGTCTGGATGTGGAAACCGACTTCTCGGCTTTAAGTATAGAAGCCGAACTTTCCGAAGGAGCTGCATTGCAGAGCGAAGTAATGGATTATTCTATGGATGCGGAGACGAATGAAAAGACACAGGTGCTTAGAATTATCAATCATAACAGATACAAGGACTATCTGATGAAAGTCAGAAAAAGAGTTCCGGTATTTGGTGCTGATTTTGAAAAGCCGACGGTGTATAATTTTTCGGGAGATAATATTTATAGTGATTTTGCTGATGCAGGCTCTACCCGATGTGCTTCGTTTGACGGTGAACATGTGCTGATAGTCAGTAGAAGGAGTGGTGCTCCTTTCCCTCATCTTCTTAAAGTTTCAGACCTTAAGAAGGGAGAAATCAATCCGATTTATCTGAATGTGACAGATGTAACAGGGGGGACATTCGCTTGTAATATGGGTGCATTGATTAATGGACATGTGTATCTTTCAAGTCTGTCCGGAGGTAAGGTTTCGCCTTTTAAAATTTATTATTGGGAAACGCCGACTTCTAATCCGGAGGTAATAGCGAATATTAACGTGGGAAATATTCCCGGAGCAGGGAACAGACATGGTGATAATGCCTCTTATAATATTGATGAAAACGGTAATGGCTTTATCTTCTTTGGAGACAATGCTGCTACTGAATTTTTAAAGGTTCCTATAAATGGACATAAAACGGTTGATATTGGTAATATTAAAGTTTTACCTTCAAAATCAGATGCAACAATGGTGACAAATGTATATAGGATAGGTGATACGGATCAGTATTTATGGTCAGGTATCAGAGTGCCTGTAACATTAGTCGATGAATCTCTTGGAGAAAAATATAAATCAAAAATAGCAGGAGAAGCAGTCGCTCCGAGGATAATATCTTTTAATAAAGAACGTTATCTGTTGGTCTGTACAGCTGGCTATGGTGGTAAATCAGGGGCTTCTATTGCTTTGGAAATGTACGATCTTACTAAGGGTGAAACCATAGAAGAAGCGTTGAAAAAGTTTGATGAGGGAGAAAATCATAATCCTATTTATCAATTTAAATTAGGTGGAAGCGGACATGGAAATGCTTTAGCTCAGACGGATTATTACATAGAGAAAGATGAAAACGGGAAAGATGCAAAGCTTTGCGTATTTGCATCGCGTACTGGTTCCGGGTTTGTTATCTGTGAATTCCCCATCAAGCAAGAGGAAATGGATTGATGCTTTATCTTTTTGTAGGATTAAATAATTTATAATGTTTACTTGGGAGCCGTCTGATCTGTTTTAATTGGGCGGCTTCTTCTTCTAAAAACAAAATAATGAAATACTTAAAATATATAACTTTGATTGCTTTTCTTGCATTTGCCGTCTCTTGTAGCAAGGACGACGATGAAGGAAATATGCCTCCGGAGCCCACACCACCGGTAGAAAAACCTGAACCGCAGGCTGTAACCTTACCCCAAAAAGAATTGCGCGGTGCATGGATCACTACCGTATGGGGCATTGACTGGCCGATGGAAGATTACAATGCCGCTACTCAGCAAAAGAAATATACGGATTATTTGGATTTGTTGGTTGCCAACAACATGAATGCTGTATTCTTCCAGATACGCGGAATGGCGGATGCCTTTTACGAGTCGCAGTATGAGTCGTGGAGTAAGAATATTACCGGTACTGCCGGAAAAAATCCGGGCTATGATGTTTTGGGTTTCCTTGTAGAGGAGGCCCACAAACGGGGACTCCAGTTTCATGCCTGGATGAATCCTTACCGCATCTCTACAAGGGCAAGCAAGAACAGTCCTTTTGCTGAACTTGACACCAAAATTCCGGTAGCGTGGACCAAGGACTATAACAAAATCCGCATCTACAACCCCGCCATGCCCGAAGTGCAGACCCGTATTATGGATATCGTCAAAGAAATCATAACCAAATACGATGTAGACGGCATCCATATGGATGATTATTTCTACCCTTCGCTGGAAGAAGGCGAAAGCATGAATGATAATGCGGAATATGAGAAATATGGCAAAGACAAGTTTAAGAGTATTGAGGAGTTCAGACGAAACAATGTGGATGTAGTAATACAAAACATTCAGAAGGTTATCATAGATACCAAACCCGGCGTGATCTTTTCCGTAAGCCCTGCAGCAAATATAGACAACAATTACAGCAAGCTGTTTGCCGATGTCAGGAAATGGCTGAAAGAAGGGTGGGTGGATGTAATCATTCCTCAATTGTACTTCGCTACGGGGACAGGAAAAAACAGCTTCAACCAGTTTCTTGATCAGTGGATGCAGTATGTCAACCAAACCCATTGCCTGATAGGTTATGGCATTTATAAATTTGGCAGTACCGATCCTGATTACGGCAACGCTTTTCACTCCTCTGCCGACCTGAAGAGCCAGTTCGAATATGCAAGCAAGAAGTCGAAAGTGAACGGCAGTGTTTTGTACAGCATCAAAGATATGGTAGCGAATAAAGTAGGTATCGGAACTGCCATTAAGGAGATATATAAGAAAAAAACGGTAATGCCCTATTTGGGGCGGACAGAGGCGAAATTGCCCTCTACTCCCGTCAAGGTCAGGACGGATGGCGGAAACTTGTCTTGGGAAGCGGTGTCCGGCGCTTATTATGCCGTATACAAAAGCAATGGAGAAGGGAAATTGGCTACTCTCGTGGGAACTACCAGGGAGACTTCTTTCAAGCTGCCCGGCAAAGGGACTTATTGTGTCACAGCTCTGGATAAAGCCAATGCAGAAAGCAAGATTTCAGAGCTGGTAACTTATTGATTAGACAATAAACACCCTGTTTTTATAAGGGAAGGGTGGTGTCGAAAGAAAATCAGCTATCATCCTGTCATTCGGAACGGGGTGATAGCTGATTTTTGTTTTTACACTTTATTTATGAACTAATCTTTCAGTGCATTCTCCTTGATCAGGTATTCCGCTATCTGAACGGCGTTCAGTGCGGCACCTTTCTTGATCTGGTCACCTACAATCCAGAAAGTGAGTCCGCAGTCATTGCTGAGGTCTTTGCGGATGCGTCCTACGTATACAGGGTCTTTTCCTGCAAGGAACAGCGGCATCGGATATTCTTTCTCTGCCGGGTTGTCCATCAGTACAAGACCTTCACCGTTAGCAAAGGCTTCGCGGGCTTCTTCTACGGAAACAGGACGTTCTGTCTCTACCCAGATGCTTTCCGAGTGAGAACGGAGGGCGGGAACACGAACACAAGTTGCGCTGACTTTAATGTCGGAGTGCATAATCTTACGGGTTTCGTTGTACATCTTCATTTCCTCTTTGGTATATCCGTTTTCAGTGAACACGTCGATTTGGGGAATCAGGTTGAATGCCAATTGGTAGGCGAATTTTTCAACGGTAACCGGATGGCCGGCCAATACTTGGCGGTATTGTTCGTATAGCTCGTCCATCGCGGCGGCGCCTGCACCGCTGGCAGCCTGATAGGTGGATACGTGTACGGTCTTTATATGAGAAAGCTGTTCGATGGCTTTCAGTGCCACTACCATTTGGATAGTAGTACAGTTAGGGTTGGCGATAATACCGCGCGGACGATCTTTAGAGTCGGCAGCATTTACCTCAGGAACAATCAAAGGCACATCGGTATCCATACGGAAAGCACTGGAGTTGTCAATCATTACAGCTCCGTACTTGGTAATGGTTTCGGCGAACTCTTTAGAGGTGCCTGCGCCTGCGGAAGTGAAAGCGATATCAACCCCTTTAAAGTCATCGTTGTGTTGCAAGAGTTTAACCTCGATCTGTTTACCGCGGAAGGTATATTTGGTGCCGGCGCTGCGTTTAGAACCGAACAACACTAACTCGTCCAACGGGAAATTCCTTTCATCGAGCACTCGCAGGAATTCTTGTCCTACGGCTCCGCTTGCTCCAACAATAGCTACTTTCATTTTTCTTTTGTTTTAAATTAGTTTATAAATTTATTGTAATCTATCTATAAATGATAGAATTGGTTGCAAATTTATAACAAATTGCTGTATGACACCGCATAAAGTGAAAACTTTTTCGTTATTTTGCAACTAAAACCTAAAACTCACTGCGTATGGACTGGTTCAATCTCAGTTTAACACTTCCTGTAACCGACCCTACATGGATATTTCTCCTTGTACTCCTTATCATATTGTTTGCGCCTATACTACTGAATAAACTGCGTATTCCGCATATCATCGGTATGATTCTGGCAGGTTTGGTGATTGGTGAACATGGTTTCAATATCTTGGTGCGTGATAGCAGTTTCGAACTGTTTGGTAAAGTTGGGCTTTACTATATCATGTTTTTGGCGGGGCTGGAGATGAATATGGGAGACTTTAAGAAAAACCGCGGTAAGGCTGTGATGCTGGGGCTGCTGGCTTTTATTATCCCGATTGGCATAGGTCTGGTTACCAACATGATGCTGTTGAAATATAGTCTTGTGACGTCTGTCTTGCTGGCAAGTATGTATGCCTCGCACACTTTAGTGGCTTATCCGATTGTTATCCGTTACGGTGTGTCTCGTCATCGCAGCGTGAGCATTGCTGTGGGGGGGACAGCGGTGACAGATACGCTTACCTTGTTGGTACTGGCTGTGGTGGGCGGTCTGTTCAAAGGAGAGTCCGGAGGATTATTCTGGTTATGGCTGGTGATAAAGGTAGTGTTTCTTGGGGCTTTGATCATGTATTCGTTTCCGCGTATCGGACGCTGGTTCTTCCGTCGTTACGACGACAATGTGATGCAGTTTATTTTTGTACTTGCCATGGTCTTTCTGGGCGCCGGCTTAATGGAGTTTGTGGGAATGGAAGGCATTTTGGGAGCATTCTTGGCCGGACTGGTCTTGAACCGTCTGATACCGCATGTCTCTCCGTTGATGAATCATTTGGAATTTGTGGGCAATGCGCTCTTCATACCCTATTTTCTGATAGGAGTGGGCATGCTGATTGACATACATGTAATATTTGGACAGGGTGACGCTTTGAAAGTGGCTGCCGTTATGATTACTGTGGCACTGGTGGGTAAATGGATTGCTTCCTGGCTGACACAGAAAATCTATAAAATGGCTCCCATAGAACGTGAGTTGATGTTTGGTCTGAGTAATGCGCAGGCTGCAGCTACGCTGGCGGCAGTGCTGGTAGGATATAACATTATCTTGCCCGGCGGCGAACGTTTACTGAATGAAGACGTGCTGAACGGTACGGTATTATTGATTCTTGTTACTTGCGTAGTAAGTTCTTTTATCACTGAAAGGGCGGCTCGTAAGATAGCCATGTGTGAAGCGCATTTGGAAGAAGAACGTACGGTTGAGGCGGAAAGGATACTTATTCCGATAGCAAATCCGGATACGATTGAATACCTGATGAATTTGTCTTTGTTGATACGCGATACCAAACAGAAAGATAACTTGCTGGCATTGAATGTGATCAATGACAATAATACGCAGGATTATCTGATCAGCGGTGAGGTGGCAGCAGCGTTCCTGTATACTTCCCAGGTATCTGCGGCACTGCAGGCGAGACCGGATCTGGAAGTGGTATATCCCAAGGAGGGACTGGGCTTCGGCATCATGGCCGGATTTATACCTTCCCAGGCACCCAATGCAGATGCGGCTTATGCATTTTTGGACTATATCAACGATCCTGAGAATGCGGCGAAATGCTATGAGTATATCGGCTACTACTGCACCAACAAAGCTGCGGAAGAGTATATTTCCGACGACATGAAGAAAATGATCGTATTGCCGGAAGATACAGCGGAAGGCGAGATCGTGCAGAATATCTCCCAGGAGGCAGAGGATCTGCATGCGGAGATCTGGAATCAGTTCAAGAGTGCATGCAACTAGCCCCCCTTTGCTCATAAACCGGCGCTCATCTAATGAACATATTCGTTCGAAAAATCATGCAAGCATGATTTTTGCGCTCGGATATGTCCATGGCTGAACTGTTACAATAAAAAACGCTTGACAGATTTGATTTGTGCGAATATTATAAACCTAAGTTGAAAAACTATTTTGTAAATGCTATGAAAGAGACTCTTGCCAAGGGAAACGACAGGAATACAGCGTCACCGACTGAGAGCGCTGTTTGCGGAAGCTGGCGAAGGG
>ENA-OPMG01001539-OPMG01001539.1-human-gut-metagenome-genome-assembly--contig:-NODE-1539-length-13419-cov-4.069889_pt1 | contig 13419 bp, 12 predicted proteins | sample MGYA00241522_ERZ501741 | MGnify/ENA primary metagenome ERZ501741 (study PRJEB25962, sample SAMEA2042616) | human gut metagenome | biome: human gut; feature: human-associated habitat; material: faeces...
CCGTAAAATTTAGCTGTTTTGAAAAGTTTTCTTATATTTGCGGTGTTATTCATTGTCATTTTATTTTCCTCTGCTGCTGTTGACTAAGTTGTAATTTAATTTCTTTTCGAGCAAAATCGAGCGAAAGAATTGGGCGCCGGTAATATGGCGCAGCCGCCCCTCCTCCAACAGCCGCCCGTATTTCGGCTCGCTGATTATTTCCGGAATCTGCCTGACCGCCCCCTGACACAGATCTTCCAAAACCGTCACTTTGGCTCCTCGGCGCAAAAAACCGTCCATTCCCTGCTGCACGCAGATATCGCTCAGCAAACCGCAGAGATAAACCTCCTTATCCCGCAAATCCTGCTGCAATAACACATATTGGTTAACTTCATTCCACAAATTTGTCGTCGATTTAAAAAAGGTACGTACCGGAATATTATCTTTCAAAATTGCCGCCGGCTGCCAACCCCAGGAACCGAATTCGGTATGCAAAGGAAAGCTCTCGGCCTCTTTGGTCTGCGGATATGTTTCTGCAAAATGCGTATCGCGAAAATCCCAGATTTCGCTGAACATTCCTTTTTGCAAACTGTCGGCAAACCGCTGATGACGGGCAATCAAATCAGGATTGTTAATGGTGAGCGCCCCTTCCGGAGCCGCAAAATCGTTCTGAAAATCAATACGGACTAAAAAACGTTCGTTCATCTCTTTTCCCTCAGGCTTATCGGGTTAATCAATACGTCCGTCTCCTATAAGCCCTGCAGAAGACCCGGACGTTTATGTTCACTGTTTTGTCAGATAATCGCTTTTTTCTTATAAAAATGATCCTCTATCAGCTGATAGTTTTCCGGATGAATAAAATTCTTCCAGCGCGCATCGCCGAATTTAATCATATCGCGCACCATGGTTCCGGTAACAAACGGAAAATCCGGATCGGTGCGATCTTCAATCTCAATATGGTCAAAAGCGTTTCTGAACCAATGGGCGTCATACGCACTGCCGGCATAATAAACATCCGGATGACCGAGCTGCGGCAGGCTCTCATTCATAAAATCGAGCACATATTCCGCCCACTCCGCCGGATTGTTAATATCAAACAGGCCGATAATTTTCAGCCGCGGATATTCCGGACGGTTGCGATAAACGTTTTGAATCATCTTCTTCCGGGTGGTATAATTCAGCGGATTACGCTCGGTACCCTGCTCCTGAATGGAGCCGAGAACAATCGTCACCTGTTCGCATTCGCGCAGCATCTTGTCAATCATCTTGGCATGGCCGATATGAAACGGCTGGGCCCGCATAATGCTTAAACCGTGTTTATACTTAAACTCAGACATAAAAAAACTCCTTCAATGAGGAGCCAGAATCAGAAAGATTATTTATTCCAAATATAAATTCAGATAACCTGTGCAAATAAAGTGATTTCCAGTGGCGAGAAAAATCCCTGCATTCAAACCGGCACATGAACTTTTCAAAACCGCGTAAAATTGCTTTAGTTGCCAGCTGAATAAATTTATCTGTCTTCAAACCGGCTCAGTTTAATCTGTTCCTCGTCCATAAGCCCTTCGAACGACCGGAACACTGAAACCTTAGCAGGATAACCGCCGACTGTCAATCCCGTTTTGCAAAAATTTAACGGCCGCTCATCCGCTTCGCTTCCGCCAGCACATAAGCTTCATCCCGAACATCAAGCTTTGCTGCCGGCTTCCAGCAAACCGGACGGGAAAACTTTCTTCCGTTTTGACGAATTTCCAACACCTCCGCCGTTGTTGCCAAATATTGCCCTTCTCTTTTTCAAACAATAATCTTCGTTCCTCCTCTCCGTTCTCCACCACAACCGAAAGCACCCCCGGACAATCGCCAAACCGTCCGACGTGAGCTATTTTATAGGCTCCCGCCAATTGTCTGGAAATATCTTCATAAACTCCCTGACGATTTTTACTCATTACCGTCCAGTCATAATACTCCCGATAATACCAGTCATCCCGCAAATAATGCGCATAGGCAAAATCCTCCCCGAATAAGAAATAGCGGTAATCTACCCCTTTTTCCGCCGGATGCGGAACTTCCGTCATCGTACCGTCTTTCTGCCGGGCCAACACCAGCCGCCGGGGTTGGCTGCCGCAGCCCAAACAATACACCGCCAAATATTCATTTTTCGCTTCCGGCTCAACTTTGGCTGTGATTCTGACCTTGCCTGCCGTTGCCATAAAAGAATAAACCTCGCCTCGCGGCGTCCGCAAACATTGTTCGGCTGCATATACGGCCGCCGCTTTAATTATCTTCATTGCTTTCCCCCATAAAAAAAGAGCCTCCGAAAGGAAGCGCCGGACCGTTTGCCCAAAAAAGAAGCCCCGGAATTTCGGGGCTTTTTTATGATGCCGGTTAAACAGCGTATCAGTTTGATTTTTATGTTCGAACTTTTTAATCATCCCATACTTTCATAACGACATCGCCGTTTAATCTATCACAGCCTTATGCATTGTCAAGCGGCAAAATCTTCTTCACAATCTGCTCCGGCGTCAACTCGTAGCGGCGATACAACTCTTCAGCCGGAACCCGGTCGGTAAACTCTTTTGCCGCGCCGAAGTTGTAAACTTTAACCGCCTTGTCACCATAGAAACGGGCTATTTTTTCACCGAAACCACCGCTGACCACACCGTCTTCCAGCGTAACGACAACATCGTGATTCCGAACCAGACCGGATAAAAGTTCTTCATCCAAACCGGTAATAAACCGCGGGTTGACAATCGTCGCCTCAATGCCTTTTTCAGCCAGTTTTCCAGCCACATCTTCGGCCAAAGCAAGCATACCGCCCAAGCCGATCAATGCAACTTTGCCGCCTTGTTTGGTTATCTCAAACTTATTCAGCTCCAAAGGCTGTTTCGGCGCATATTGCAAATTCCGCGGCATTGTCGCAGGAGTGCGCAGCGCAACCGGAAAATCTTTCTGCGCCATTGCCCAATCCAGCATCCGTCTAAGTTCCTCAACCGTACTCGGAGCCAGATAAACCAAATTCGGAATATTACTCATCAGCGGAATGTCAAAAATGCTCAAATGGGTCGCATCCATACCGGTAATGCCGCAGTTTTCAATCACCAGCACCGCCGGCGAATTATTCAGACACAAATCCTGCGACAACTGGTCATAAGCGCGTTGAATAAAGCCGCCGAAGAACAAGGCAACCGGCTGCATGCCGCCTTTAGCCAAAGCTGAGGTAAAGGCAACGGCATGCTCCTCGGCAATACCGACGTCAAAAAAGCGTTCTGGGAATGCTTTAGCAAATAATGAAGTCTGTGTTGAGCCTGATAAATCTGCATCTAAAGCAACTACATTAGGAATATTTTTCCCCAGCTCCGCAAGTTCTTCCCCAAAAGCACCTCTTATTGATTTTTTAGAATCGTAGTTTATAGTACTCATTTTTATCCTCTCTCAAAATTATACCATAAACTATTGAAAACACACATATGCTTTTCTATTTTTCCCAATAATCACATATAAGTGTTTTTTTAGGAGAAAAAGTTTTTTTTATTTTTTCTAAAATACAATTCTTTTCTAAATTTTCTAATTCCTTCTTTAGAATAGCTTTTTCAAGAATTAATGTATTGTAAAGCTGATTACAGAACTCTGTTGAAGATTGGTGTAAATGTAGTTTTTTTATCTGTAATTCTTTCTGGAGTATTTGTTTCTTTAATTGATTTTTGTTCACTAAAAACCTCACTGTAGAAAGTTTAATATGATTTATAAACATTTTCAATCAGCCTTTTAATGTATTCTGCAATATTAATGTAACAATTAGTTTACAATTAATCAATTTTCTAAATGTAAAAATCTTTTATTTACTATACACGAGAAAAAGGGAAAATAAGATACGCAATATAAGCGAAGTTTAAGCTTATATTGTAAATTTTTGTAACAATGCAGGCTAAATTTCTAAAGTTTTCAAAAAAAATGCCGTTAACCTAATCAAAGTAGGATTGTATTGTTATGAAAATAATAGAAAGGAGTAACAATTACTATGGTAGATTTTAGCAAACTTAATCCGGATAGGGCAAAAGAAATTATTAATGCCCTAAAAGATGGTAAGATTAATGCTAATGAAGCAAAGCAGCTAGGCTTAACTGCTCAAGAAGCTGAAGCATTAAACAAAGCTTTCTCATCTGGAGAGGCACAAATCGGAGATTTTGTTCTGGTAAACAAAGGTAAAAGCAAAGACGGCAAAATGCAGTACAGCGAAACCCAAAAGAAACAGGCGCCAAAGGAAGAAGAACAAAGCTGGTGGGATAAAACAGTAGCTTTTGCAAAAGATAATGCAGGAGCATTGGTATCAGGAGCTCTTGTTGTTGGCGGCGGTGCTCTTTGTTTAACAGGTGTAGGAAGCGGCTTTGGTGCGGCAATGATTGCCGCAGGTGCAGCAATGGGACTGGCAAGCTGTTCATCAGAAGATGATATTCCTATACCGCCAGAAATTAATAACAACAATAATGTAACTATTAATCTCTCGATTGATGATCAGCAAGCTTTGATTGAAGCTTTCAAAGAAGGTATAGATGCCTTGTTGAAAAAAATTGATGAGTTGGGACTTAAGATTGATACATACGGTGATCAAATTATTAAATTGCTAACTCAGAATAACAGCTATCTGAAAGGTATTGCAGAAGAATTAAAAAATCAAGGAGAGCAGCAAGACGAAATCATCAAAATCCTAACAAATATTAATTCAACATGTGATACTATCAAAGAATTAATTGAAGCTACAAATGAAAATATCACTGTAAATGGCGAAAGCATTAAAGGACAATTAACAGAAATTCTTAATGCTATTAAAAACGGACAAGCTGGCTCAACAGAACAGTTAAATATTTACATGGAACAACTGAAAGAATTGTTAAAAACATTAATTGAACAACAGGGTGACCAAATTGAAATTGACAAAGACAGTAACCTAACACTTAATGAAATTTTAGCTAAACTTGATAAAATGGAAGGTACTACTGGCGATAAGCTTGAAGCATTACTTGAAATTCTTAAAAACATCGAATCAATTGGTAATGATATCAATAACAAGCTGGATGTTATTATTGGTAAATTTGACCAAGAGTTCCCTGATAATACAGATATCAAAGCAAGTCTTGAAAAAATTGAACAATATCTTAAAGAAAACAATGATAAAACAGATATTACAAACAATCTGCTTACAGAACTATTAAATAAATACCAGTCAGGTGGTATATCACAGGAAGACTTACAGAAACTGCTTGATGCTATTAGTAAGAATGGTGACAAGATTGATGTTACAAACCAGCTGTTAGCTAATATGCAAAAACAGGATGCAGAATTCCAGGCAGCAGTATTAAAAGCTATTTCTGAACTTGGTGTTGATATTGCTGGACAATTAAATAACATACTCAAAGCAATTAACAATATCAGCGGTGGAAGCGGTTCCAATCTTGAAGCATTACTTGAAAAAGTTCTCTCAAAAATGGACGAGAATACAAAAGCCATTATTGATGCAATTGGAAATATTAAACCTGGTACCGGTGGTACAGTAGACCTATCATCTCTTGAAAAAATGCTCGCTGAGCTACTTGAATTAACAGGTAAAAACAATAACATTCTAACAGATATAAATGGTAAAATGGATGTATTGAACTTAACAACAAAATCTATTGAAGAAAAACTTGAAGCTGAATTCGGTAAGAATGACGAAAGATATACAAATATCTGCAACTTACTTGAAGCTATCAAGAACCAGGGCGGCTCTGGCGGTGCAGGCTTCGATGACAGCAAATTGCTTGAAAAATTAGATAAAATCTTAAACAAATTAGATGATATCTTAGCAGCAATCAAAGACCATAAGGTTACGGTTGATGTAACAGGCAAAGTTGAATGCAACTGCAACTGCGGAGGCAACCATGAAGGTATACTCGGTGACTTAGAAGACATTTTAGGTTAAGCCGAAAAATATCCGAGGGCGGAATGATTAATCATTCCGCCCTCTTTTTATAGATTTAGGATCTAGAATATCCCTTATTGCATCACCGAGAATATTAAAAGAAAGAACTGCTATAAAAATTAGAAAACCTGGAGATAAAAGCCACGGACGGTAAAGAATATTAGTAAATTCCTGTGCTTCTTTAAGCATATTACCCCAGCTTGCATCCGGCTGCTGTATTCCAAGCCCTAAAAAGCTTAAGCCGGACTCTGCAAGTATATAAGATGGAACACTCAATGTCATTGCGATTATTACATAACTTGTTGTCTGAGGTAATATGTGTTTTAAAATTATTCTCAAATTAGATGCACCTATTGTTTTTTCAGCCAGCACAAAATCCTCATTTTTTATTGAGAGCACCATACCTCTTACAACTCTGGCAAATCCGGCCCAGCCAATCAAAGCCAGAATAATGATAATCAATGCAAAACGTTGCACACTCGTCATTCCAGAGGGCAGGATTGCAGCAAGGATTATCAGCAGATAAAAGCTTGGTATTGCCATAACAGCCTCTGCAAAACGCATCATAATTGTATCGAGGAAACCTCCGAAATAACCGGATATTCCTCCATATAAAAGACCTATCGGAAATACTATTAATAACGAAAGAAATCCTACTGTCATAGAAATTCTACCGCCAAAAAGCAGCCGTGAGAACACATCCCTGCCATTTATATCTGTTCCAAGCAGGTAAAGATGCCCGCCGCAATCGGTACCGAAAAGATGTCTATGAGTAGGTATAATTCCAAGAAATTTATACCCTTCTGCTTTTGGAAACAGTCGGATATAGTATTTTTTGCTCCTATCTTGCTTAAATACTGTCTGCATAAGAGTTGGTTCATATTCCCTTATGTAATTATATGTATACGGCCGCGAAAGTTTTCCTTCTGGTGTTATCGTATATATCTTAGACGGAGGCGCATAAGACATTTCTCTATTTGAATATGTATTTGAATACGGTGCAATAAAATCTGCAAAGAATATAACAAAGTATAAAACTGCAAGAATTATAAACGCTGCTTTAGCAAATTTATCCTTAAATAATTTAGAAAAGAACCCGTCCATTTACTCTTCTCCCTTTCTCAGCCTAGGATCTGTAATCATAAGCAGTATGTCTGCTATTAAATTTCCCAGTATAAGCATTATTGTCCCCATCATCAAGGATGCCATAACGAGATTAATATCTGATTTCATAACCGCTTCCAGAATAAGCCTTCCAAGCCCGGGATACTGAAATACATATTCCGTAAGCGCTGCTCCGCTCAACAAGCCTGCAAATTCAAAACCTAAAAGAGTTATCATAGGGTTTATTGCATTTCTAAGAGCGTGCTTAAAAAGTACTCTCCATTCGCTAAGTCCTTTTGCTCTGGCAAACTTTACATAATCACTATCAAGAACCTCAAGCATATTAGCTCTCATTTGACGCTGTAAGCCTGAAAGAGATATTGTAAACAGTACAATAGATGGTAATATAAGATGCCGTGCTATATCTGTAAATTTTCCCCAGAATCCGAGCTCATTAAAATTATAACTTGTAAGCCCACCTACTGGAAACCATCCTGTTTTAACCGCAAAAATAAGCATTAATATCGCGAAAAAGAATGAAGGTATTGCCATTCCTATACTTGAAATAACAGTCAAAAACCTATCAAAAGCAGTTTCTTTTTTAACAGCAGCCAGAATGCCAAGAGGTATTCCGGCAGCCCAGGTCATAAAAATCACAACAACTGTTAAAAGTAAAGTATTTGGTATACGCTCCTTTAGTTTAACTGAAACCTTTTCACCGGTTGACGTATATCCCAAATCCCATTTTATGAAAGATTTTGCCCATGAAATATACTGAACATAAATAGGTTTATCCAAATTAAGACGCTTAACTTCCTTGTCAAGTGTTTCCTGAGATATTGAAGGATTCAGCCTTAATTCAGCAAGCGGGTCTACAGGAGAAAGTCTGATGATAAAAAAGCTGATAATAGATACTATTATTAATAATGGTATCACCTGTAAAATTCTTTTTGTAATATATTTAAAAAACTCCACTATATTACCCCTTATCTCCGTCTACATATATTTCATCCAGATTATAGATTAGTCCGCTTAAAGCTGTCGGATATATATTTTTAAACTTCTTTCTTATTGCCGTAATTCTTATCGGCGAGTACAAGTATATAATTGGTTTCTGATCATAAATTATTGTCTGATATCTGTCATATAGCGGCTTTCGTTCTTCAAAAGTAAGCTTTAATGCACCTTCGCGGAAAATTTCATCAAGCTCTTTTTCCCAGCTTAATCTATCATCAATACAGTATCCCTGCGGTCTTTGATTAAACATATGCAGACTGCCGGATGAAGTCCAAACATTTTTACCGTCATGAGGTTCAAGCGGCGAACCTGTAAGCCCCATTATTGCCATATCCCAATCATGAGTATTTGTTAATTTGTTAACCAGAGAATTAAACTCCAGAGGTTTAAAATTAACTTTCATACCTAAATCTTCCAAATCCTGCTTTATCATTACGCCGAGAGCTTCACGTTCAAGAACACCTGCATTTGTATACAAATCAAATTCTACACGATTTGAATTTTTATCATAAAGTATTCCGTTTTTCTTTATAAACCCTGCCTTTTTAAGACTTTCTTCCGCCACTGATTTGTCTTTTGGATGTCCTTTAATATATTTATTTAAATATATAGAATTTAAACTTTCAGCTGTGAATAGCGGTTCTGCTACACCTGAAGCTATGTTTTGAACCATATTTTTTCTATCTATAGCCCAATCTATAGCAGCTCTGAAATCACGGTTTGCAAACCATGAAGCTTTTACAGGATTAACGTACGGTTTGCAGTTTTTATCCTTTCTGTTGTTTAAATTCAGAACAAGAAATAAAGTTCCTGTATCAGGCCCTAAATTATATATAATATAATCTGACTGCGGCTCTTTGATTTTATACCTTGCAACATTAGACCCTCTAAGTCCTAATACATCAATCTCTTTGGCTTCAAATTTTAGAATTTCATTATTAGTATCACCAACTATCATATACACAACCTTATCAAGATAAGGTAATTTTTCATCTTTCAAATTTATTTTATAGTAGTTAGGATTTCTCTCAAAAACAACTCTCTGAGCTGCAACATACTCTTTTAACTTAAACGCTCCGCTTGAGATAATCTCTTCTGGAGGAGTATTAGGGCTTAAAAATGCGTTAAAGACAGAGTCCCCTTTATCGGAATAAGGTTTAAAATAATGTTTCGGAACAATCGGATATGAAAGAAGCCTTAAAAAAGGTGCAAAAGGTCGCGGTGTCGTAAATTTCACCGTATAATCATCAATTTTAACAAGTTCTGGAAGTTTGCCGTCAACTTTCATTGCATCCATTACAGAAGGATTACCCAGCCCTTTAAAGACAACATCATTATATGTATACATAACATCATCAGCTGTAATAGGCTTACCATCTGTCCATTTTATTCCGTGTCTCAAATGTATCAAATAATCGTTTCCATCAACAGTAAAAGATTTTGCCAGCAATGGTTCAACTTCGCCTGTCCTTGGATTAGTTGTCACAAGTCCGTCATACATTAATCCAGCCATAGAGGACGAAGTCGAATCTTTTGTATTGCAGGGATTAAATGTCTTAGGTCCTTCACCAATTGTAGAAATTATAAGTTCACCGCCAAAATTCCCGACAGGTGCCTGTGATTGCAAATAATCAACACAATTAATTGTAACATTTTTCTCTTTAGCAGGATAAACTATTTCCTGCAAGTCATGTCTTAAAATTTTCTCTGGTAGTACATAAGGAAGATCTTGTCTTAAACAAGCTTTCAATAATATCCCTAATATAACCAAAACAAAGATTACAATTAAAATTCTCTTCATAAAAATAAGAATATCATATTAAAAAAAATTTTTCTTAATCCATAAGGGTAAAATAATATTACGAAATGTAACAATTTTAAAGAATTATTAAAGTTTTAACTATTTTATGCCGTAAACCATGGAAAGGGACTAATTTAAGGACTTCTGAATTATGGGAATGGCAGCATCACAAGCTAGATTACTTACCATTACTGCGAGAATGCACGATGTGGAATACAAGGCGCAGTCTATTCAGAATGCGAAAATTCAATTATCTACTCAATCTGATCAAGTTTATCAGGAATACCTTGAAGCTCTTGATGCTACTACACTTACTGTTGATGATATTAATGGTAATACGATTACAGCAAACTTTAATAATTTAGTCGGGAAAAATGGAGTCGAAACGGGAAATAACTATGCTCTCAGAACTTCTAACGGACAACTTATTGTAGAAGATGATGTCAAAGATGCTTACGATGAGTATGATGGTAACGACCCTTATGAATTCGCAATGATGATGATTTACGGAGATGCTGGAAACGCTCTTGATAGAGATAATCTCGAAGATTGCGAAAATCAAGTCTTTGAAAATAACAGTAATATCGGGTCCGATGATATGAACTCAATGATTGCTGTGAAAGAAAAAATGGAAAAAATACTGACGGACAACGGGGTTGAAGACTATAATGATTTAACCGATGAAGCTAAGGATGAATATGACGAATTAGAACAAGCTTACAAATATAAACTATATAAAAATTTCGGAAGCGAAATTTTTGCTCTTGCTTATGCTGATGAAGGTGTCGAAGAAGATGACTTTAACCAGGAAGAATTTAATTTCTACGCTAATCTATACAAACAAATTGTTTTAGCTGGAGGATGTGTTAGCATTGCTGATTACAATGGTACTGACGGAGATGCTGCTAACAACTCTGAGTGGCTGAAAAACATGATTCAGTGTGGAAAGATTTCTATTGAAATTGTTAATCAGGACAAAAAGACCGGACAAGTGTCTTTTAACACTACATCACCAGACTCCGATACTTACGTAAGCTACACGACTACTACAACCATTGATAAGTCTGCACTCGCTAAAGCCGAGGCGGAATACGAACACAAAACTAAACAAATTGACCAGAAAGATAAAAAATTCGATATGGATTTATCTAAGCTCGAAACTGAAAGAACCGCTCTTACTACAGAATACGAATCCGTTAAAAAAGTAATTTCTGATAACATTGAAAGAACTTTCGGTATTTTCAGCTAATATGTGAAATGTATAATAAAAAATATTCCTTTTTTAATCCCTTTTCCCTTTTTCCGCTTGAGAGTCTCTCAAGCTTTTTATTATGTATAAAAAATCAGACAGAAGCAAAAAAGCATTCTGTCTGACTGAAACCATCTTATTCAAAAACTATTTTACTAATTCTTTGAAATTCTTACCAGCTGAGAAAGCAGGAACTGTTTTAGCAGCAATTTTTAATTCTTTACCAGTTTGCGGGTTTCTGCCAGTTCTAGCAGCTCTCTTACGAGCTTCCCAAGTACCAAAACCAACTAAAGTTACTTTTTTACCTTTAGCAACAGTTTTTTGGATAATTTCTAAAGTTGCAGATAAAACATCAGAAGACACTTTTTGAGAAAGCTTTGTCTTCTTTGAAATTTCTTTCACTAATTCTTCTTTGTTCATGATAAATCTCCTATACACTCTTACTCTCTTATGTGCGCCTCTACTGAGATTTGCACATTTCATACCTCCCATTATACACATTGTTCAGATTTTTGCAAGCATTTTTTCTAAAATTTACAATATTATTACAATTTAGCCCATTTTTTAACGAAAGTTAATAAAACTTTACATTTATTCTTAATTAGCTATAATTAACTTGTAGTGTTTTATGAAAGGAGAAGCTTATGTGGGAACAAGATATTAATATTCATGAGGTTCGTGAAATTCGCACAAGAACGTGTGTTTATTTTGGTTGCGGTGCAATAAACAAAATTAGCAACATTGCCAAAGATTTTAAAGCAAGAGGGTTAGATAAAGTAATCGTTATGAGCGGTAAAAATGCATACAAAGCAACAGGCGCCTGGGCCGTTGTAGAAGCTGCATTAAAAGAAAATAGCATAGCTTATATTAATTACGACGGAGTTACACCCAATCCGACAACAACAGCAGTTAATGAAGCAGCTGCAATAGCTAAAGATTTTGGTGCTAAAGCTGTTATTGCAATTGGCGGCGGTTCTCCTACTGATGCAGGAAAATCTGTTGCTATTCTATTGAAATATACAGATAAAAATGCAAATGACATTTATGAATTTAAATTTACTCCAACTGAGGCAGCTCCTATAGTTGCAATAAATCTAACACACGGTACAGGAACTGAAACTAACAGATTTGCAGTTGTAACAATTCCAGAGAAGGATTATAAACCTGCAATCGCTTATGATTGTATTTATCCAACATATGCAATTGATGATCCGGCATTAATGACAAAACTATCACCAAAACAAACAAGATATGTTTCAATTGATGCTGTTAATCACGTTGTAGAAGCTGCTACATCTACAGTTACCTCTCCATACGCAATAACGCTTGCTAGAGAAGTAATTACACTTGTTGCAAAATATTTGCCAAAAGCCATAGAAAATCCTGAAGATCTTGAAGCCCGTTATTTCTTAGCTTATGCAGCAATGATGGGCGGAGTTTGCTTTGACAACGGTCTGCTTCATTATACCCATGCACTTGAACACCCTCTAAGTGCTGTTAAACATGAATTATCTCACGGATTAGGCCTCGCAATGCTTCTTCCAGCTGTAGTTAAAAATATTTTTACAGCCAAAGCAGAAACACTTAAGTATATTCTTGAACCAATTGCTGGTTGTATAAACACCGCAGAAGAAGCATCTAGTGGAGTTTATGAATGGTTGAAATCCGTTGGTGTACCTTCTAAACTTAAAGATGAAGGCTTTACGGAAGAAGAAATCCCTAATCTGGTAAATCTTGCATTTACAACACCTTCTTTGGACGGCTTACTTGCGATTGCTCCAACAAAAGCTACAAAGGAAACAGTTGAAGAAATATATAGAAATTCATTATAAAACATAATTACAAAAGAAACCTCCTTTAAGATCTTTTAAAGGAGGTTTTATTTTACAAATTAAATTTTTATGAGATAATTGTTATAGTAAGGGCGTTTGGCGCAGTTGGTAGCGCATCTGAACGACATTCAGAGGGTCACAAGTTCGAGTCTTGTAACGCCCATTTATTTTTTATATTCTGGGGCGTTAGCGCAGTTGGTAGCGCACGTGATTTGGGAGCGTGAGGCCGGAGTTCGAGTCGCTCTTCTCCAAAATCCCGGAAAGCTCTGGGACGCTAAGGCCGACGGAGTTTTACCCCTCGCCGGGAACTGGTCAAAAACCGGCGCTGACCCCATATTTGACCACAGTTGGAAAATTCCATAACCGGGTGTAGCGCAGTTGGTAGCGCGCTTGCTTTGGGAGCGTGAGGCCCAGGTTCGAGCCGAAGTCCTCAGAAAACCCGGAAAGCCTTGGGACAGCTGGGCTGAGAGCACTTTTCCCC
>ENA-OPMG01001542-OPMG01001542.1-human-gut-metagenome-genome-assembly--contig:-NODE-1542-length-13387-cov-8.771602_pt1 | contig 13387 bp, 5 predicted proteins | sample MGYA00241522_ERZ501741 | MGnify/ENA primary metagenome ERZ501741 (study PRJEB25962, sample SAMEA2042616) | human gut metagenome | biome: human gut; feature: human-associated habitat; material: faeces...
TCGAATAAAGTTTGATCTCACAAGCCAGTTCACGCAAGCGTTCCCATTCGGGAAGCGAATGGCTCATTTTATCCCGTTTGGCACGCACCATCCAGAGGGTTTCGTCGTGCCAGGCTTCCTGCTTGCGGTTCCCGATGAAGCGGGCAGCCGCTTTTGAATGTTTCGTGCTCATAATCCGGAGGCTAATATTTCAACAATATGAATCGTTTTGATCGGAAGGTTGTCACGCTTGATCACGCCTTCCATATGCATCAGGCAGGAACTGTCGGCACCGGTGATATACTCGGCTCCTGTGCTCATGTGGTCCTTCACCTTATCTCGTCCCATACAGACGGACACTTCGGGTTCCTCAATCGCAAACATGCCACCGAACCCACAGCACTCGTCGATACGTTTCGGTTCGAATATCTCAATGCCTTTCACCAAAGAGAGGAGATCGCGCAACTTAGAAAAATACGGGATATTCCGTTCACTCGGAGAAGAAAGATGCAACTCGCGCACACCGTGACAGCTATTGTGAATGCTTACCTTGTGGGGAAATTCAGCTTTCAGTTCCTTGACCTTCACAATATCGTGTAGGAACTCGCAGATATCATAAATCTTCTTGCTGTTCATACACACATGACCTGCCTTTTCCAGAATACCGGGATGATTCTCTTTCACGAAAGCGACACAACTGGCAGAAGGGCCAACCACATAATCGTACGAACGGAACAATTCTTCCATACGCAGCGCCAACCCTGCCGATTCATGCTCGAATCCGGCATTTGCCATTGGCTGGCCACAACAAGTCTGGTCTAACGGATAATCCACATCCAACCCGAGACTTTTCAATAATTTATAGGAAGCAACACCAACTTCCGGATATACCGCATTGATATAACAGGGAATAAATAATCCTATCTTCATATTGGTTTATTTTAATTACCACAAATGTAATAATTATTTCTGTTACTTTGAACTTGATCCAAAAGTAACAAATCACTTATACTCCTGCCAGCTTCGGATTTGTATATCGTCCATGCCCAGCGTGCAAAATGCTTCGATAAAGGCGCTTGCCAGACGGGCATTTGTGATGAGCGGAACGTTCAGATCGATGGCGGCACGACGGATCTTATAGCCATTATTCAACTCACCGGCTGAAAGGTCGCGCGGAATATTCACAACCATGTCAATCTTCCTTTCGTGGAGCATGGTGAGTGCTTGAGGTTCCATGTCCTCCTCGCTCGGCCAGTAAACTCGCGTACTGGAAATGCCGTTTTCTTCGAGAAAGCGGTGTGTCCCGCCTGTTGCGAAGAGGTTGTAGCCTTTCGATGCCAGCATCTTGGCGGCATCCAACATGGCCACTTTCTGTTTCGGTGTACCCGTCGAGAGCAGAATATTTTTTTCCGGGATACGGAGACCGACGGAAAGCATACTTTTCAAAACAGCCTCGGAAACATCGTCACCGATACACCCGACCTCTCCCGTCGAAGCCATATCAACACCTAAAACAGGGTCAGCTTTCTGCAAGCGGTTGAAGGAGAACTGCGAGGCTTTGATACCTACATAATCCAGATCGAATTCGTTCTTATTAGGTTTCTCGACAGGTAAACCTAACATGATACGAGTGGCCAGTTCAATAAAGTTAATTTTCAATACTTTGCTGACGAAAGGAAAGGAACGGCTCGCGCGAAGGTTACATTCGATCACCTTGATCTCGTTGCCTTTCGCCAGATATTGGATGTTGAACGGACCAGAGATATTCAGCTCTTTTGCGATCTGCTTGCTGATACGCTTGATGCGGCGGACCGTTTCAACATACAGCTTTTGTGCGGGAAACTGGATAGTTGCATCGCCGGAATGCACACCGGCAAACTCGATATGTTCGGAGATAGCATACATGACGATCTCACCCTTATCGGCTACTGCATCCATTTCCACTTCCTTGGCATGTTCGATGAACTGGCTGACAACGACCGGATGTTTCTGCGACACGTTGGCTGCCAGCTGCAAGAAGCGTTCGAGTTCTTCCTGGTTGGAGCAGACATTCATGGCGGCGCCACTCAGCACATAACTCGGACGAACCAAGACCGGAAAACCCACCTCAGCCACAAACTCGTTGATATCTTCCATCGACGAAAGCTCTTTCCAACGCGGCTGGTCTACACCGATGCGGTCCAGCATGGCGGAAAATTTCTCGCGATCTTCGGCATTGTCGATACTCTTGGCGGATGTCCCCAAGATATTAACATGCTGCTCGTCCAGACGCATCGCCAGGTTATTGGGTATCTGGCCGCCTGTCGAGACAATCACGCCATGCGGATTTTCCAGTTCGAGGATATCCATCACACGCTCGAAGGTCAGTTCATCGAAGTAAAGGCGGTCACACATATCATAGTCGGTCGAAACTGTTTCGGGATTGTAGTTGATCATCACTGAACGCCAACCTTCCTTACGGATCGTTTCCAACGCCTGCACGCCACACCAGTCGAACTCGACCGAACTGCCGATCCGGTAAGCGCCGGAACCCAGCACGACGATGGAACGGTGGTCACCCTGATACTGCACGTCGTTTTCCGTACCGCTATAGGTCAGATACAGATAGTTCGTCTGCGCCGGGTATTCAGCAGCCAGCGTATCGATCTGTTTCACTACCGGAACGATGCCGTGTTCCTTACGAAATTGGCGGATTTGCATCATACCTTTTTCTATATTTCCCTCAAGGCCGAAGGCGCGAGCTATCTGAAAATCGGAGAAACCTTGCCGTTTCGCCTTGCGAAGCAATGAACTATAGACTATGGACGATTGACAATTATCAGGATTGCGATATTCTTTTTTAATTGCCAATTGTCCATTGTCAATTGTCAATTTATGCAACTCCTTGGAGGTGCACATGATTCCGTAGAGTTTTTGTAGGAACCACCGGTCTATCTTGGTCAGTTCGTGTATCTGATCGATGGTATATCCGGCACGGAACGCTTTGGAGATAACGAAGATACGGGTGTCGGTCGGTTCATGGAGTGCCTTGTCGATGTCGGTTATCACCAGCTCCTTGTTTTCCACGAAACCATGCATGCCCTGTCCGATCATACGCAACCCTTTTTGGATCGCCTCTTCGAAGGTGCGCCCGATCGCCATCACCTCGCCCACAGATTTCATGCTCGACCCCAACTCACGAGCCACACCATGAAACTTACCCAAATCCCAGCGCGGGATCTTGCAGACCACATAGTCGAGAGCCGGTTCGAAGAAAGCACTTGTCGTCTTCGTCACCGAGTTTTTCAAATCAAAAAGGCCGTAACCCAGTCCCAACTTGGCTGCGACGAAAGCCAACGGATAACCAGTTGCTTTAGAGGCCAGCGCAGACGAACGGGAAAGACGGGCGTTCACTTCGATCACGCGGTAGTCTTCGCTCTCCGGATCGAAAGCATATTGCACGTTACATTCGCCCACGATACCGATATGACGGATGATCCGGATAGCCAGTTCACGAAGTTTATGATACTCGGCATTGGTCAGTGTCTGCGAAGGGGCGATCACGATAGACTCGCCGGTATGGATACCCAGCGGGTCAAAGTTCTCCATGTTACATACAGTGATGCAGTTATCATAACGGTCGCGGACCACTTCATATTCCACCTCTTTCCAGCCTTTCAAACTCTTTTCCACCAATACCTGCGGCGAGAAAGAGAAGGCCTTTTCAGCCAGAACATTCAGTTCCTCTTCATTGTCACAGAAACCAGAGCCTAGTCCACCCAATGCGTAGGCGGCACGGATAATAACCGGATAACCTAATTCTTTAGCAGCGCGACGGGCATCTTCCAAGTTTTCCACCGCTTCACTCTTGATGGTCTTTACATTGATTTCATTCAGTTTTTCTACAAACAACTCACGGTCCTCCGTATCCATGATGGCCTGCACGGGAGTACCCAACACACGGACATTGTATTTTTCGAAAATACCTGCTTTGTACAGTGCCACCCCACAGTTCAAGGCAGTTTGTCCGCCGAAAGACAGGAGCACACCATCCGGACGTTCCTTTTCTATCACCTTTTCCACAAAATAAGGAGTAACGGGCAGGAAATAAATCTGGTCCGCCACCCCTTCGCTGGTCTGCACAGTAGCAATGTTTGGGTTGATCAGAACCGTTTCAATCCCTTCCTCCTTCAAGGCTTTCAGCGCTTGCGAGCCTGAATAGTCAAACTCTCCGGCCTCGCCAATCTTCAAGGCGCCGGAACCTAATAATAATACTTTCTTTATTTCGTCTTTCATACTTGTTCTTTTTAATACACGGTTTATAACAACTTCACAAATTCATCAAACAGGAACTCGGTATCCGTAGGTCCCGACGCCGCTTCCGGATGGAACTGTGCCGAGAACCAAGGTTTGGTTTTATGCCTGATGCCCTCGTTGGAACCATCATTCATATTGATGAACAGCGGTTCCCAATCGGTTCCCAATGTATTATTATCTACTGCATAACCATGGTTCTGGCTGGTAATGAAACAACGTTCCGTTCCCACCATGCGCACCGGCTGGTTATGACTGCGATGACCGTATTTCAATTTATAGATGATGGCACCTCCTGCTTTTGAAAGCAACTGATTCCCCATACAAATGCCAAAGATAGGCTTGTCGCTCAGGCTCATCGCCTTGCGGATATGCTGTACCGCCTCATCACATGTATCCGGATCACCCGGGCCGTTCGAGATAAACAATCCGTCATACTCCATCCCTGTAAAATCATGGTTCCAAGGAACGCGGATCACTTCCACATCCCGTTTCAACAGGCAACGGATGATATTTGTCTTTACACCACAATCCACCAACACCACTTTCTTCTTGCCAGCGCCTTCGTTGTAACGAATCACCTCCTTGCATGATACTTTATCCACATAGTTGATACCTGCATACGTTGCTTCGGGCACTTTATCGGGCTCATCATCAAATACGATCTTCCCCATCATCACCCCATGTTCGCGAAGGACTTTTGTCAGTTCACGGGTATCGATGCCTGTAATGCCCGGCACTTGCTCACGCTTCAGCCAGTCGGCCAGACTTTCTTTCGCATTCCAGTGACTGAATTCTTCACTGTAATCACTTACAATAATCGCTTCGGCATGGATACGTTCACTCTCCATAAAAGTGGCCAAGCCGTTGGGTTCGACAGTAAAGGGAGGCACCCCATAATTACCGACCAACGGGTAAGTCAAGGTCATCAACTGCCCCGCATATGAAGGGTCTGTCAAGCTCTCAGGATAACCGGTCATAGCGGTATTAAACACCACTTCACCGGCTACCGGTTTCTCATAACCGAACGACTTGCCCGGGAAACGGCTCCCGTCGTCGAGGATCAATGTTACATTTCTCATCTAATCTATCTTGAATGTTATTCTTTAGAATTGATATACTTTTTCTATATAATCTATAAACGCCTGGTTCACCAGCTTCACTCCACCCGGAGTAGGATAATCCCCACTGAAATACCAGTCGCCCGTATGGTTGGGACATGCTTCATGCAATCCTTCCAATGTCTGATAAACAATCTCCACTTTAGCTTGCGTACCTTTCGGAGTGAGAAGTTCCACCATTTTTGCCGCAATCTCCTCATTAGTGAAAGGAGCGTAAATTTCTTTCACATAATTCACCATCTGCTCTTTGGGTAACCCCACCTGGTCTTTCGATTTGTTGTAAGCACGGGCTATTACATCTTTCATATCTCGTTCTTTCAATAAATCGATAGCAGCCTTGAAAGCGATAAACTGATCCATGCTGGCCATATCAATACCATAATAGTCCGGATAACGCACCTGTGGAGAAGAAGAAACAATGACGATTTTCTTCGGATGCAGACGATCAAGAATACCGATAATGCTTTGTTTCAATGTAGTTCCCCGGACGATGCTGTCATCAATAATAACCAGATTATCGACATAAGGTATCAAACTACCGTAAGTGATATCGTACACATGGGCGGCCAGGTCATTCCGGCTGTTGCCTTCGGCGATAAAGGTACGCAGCTTGATATCCTTGATGGCCACTTTCTCGCTACGGATACGCCAGGACAGGATTTTTTCCAGTTCCTCGTGATTGGGATGATGTCCCAAAGCCTCTATCTTCTTTACTTTCAGTTCATTCAGATAATTGTCGAATCCTTCCAGCAGTCCATAGAAAGCCACTTCCGCCGTATTGGGTATAAAAGAGAATACAGTATGCTCCACATCATAGTCTACCGCTTTCAAGATAGGATTCACCAGTTTTTCACCCAGCAGCTTTCTTTCTTTATAAATATCCATGTCGCTTCCCCGGCTGAAATAGATTCGCTCGAAAGAACAAGCTTTCTTCTCTTTCGCCCGGTTGATCTGTGCCAGATGCATCTTTCCGGTCTTGCTCATAAGGATGGCCTGTCCCGGTTGCAATTCATTGATGCTTCCGGCAGGTACATTCAAGGCAGTCTGAATGACGGGACGTTCGGACGCCAATACCATGATTTCATCGTCCATGTACCAGAAAGCCGGACGGATGCCCCACGGATCGCGTACCGCAAAAGATTCACCGCTACCGGTCATACCGCAGATCACATAGCCTCCATCCCACTCCTTGCTCGAAGTCTTGAGGACATTGCCCAAGTCAATGCGGTCTTCTATGGCGTGAGTGATATTCATACCCTTCAGACCTTCCTTCTCACATTCCACATAGAGGCGCTCCACCTCACGATCCAAACGGTGTCCCACTTGTTCCAACATAATATATGTGTCGGCATATTTACGCGGATGCTGGCCGTCAGCAGTGATACGTGCGAAAATCTCATCCACATTGGTCATGTTGAAATTGCCGCACAGTGCCAGATTCTTGGCACGCCAATTGTTACGACGCAAGAACGGATGCACGTAGGAGATACCGCTTTTTCCGGTAGTAGAATAACGCAAATGACCCATGTACACCTCTCCGGCAAAGGGAAGGCATTTCTTGGCGTATCCGGCATCATGCAATTGTTCGGGCGCCAAATCCTTGAAATGATTTTGCACCGTACCGAATATCTCTGTTATCGCCCCTGAACCTAAAGCTCTTTCACGGAACATATATTCTTCACCGGGATTGGCCTCCAGTTTGACACAGGCCAGCCCGGCGCCTTCCTGTCCGCGGTTATGTTGTTTTTCCATCAGCAGATACAGCTTGTTCAAGCCATACATCCAGGTTCCATACTTTTCCTGATAATATTCCAGCGGTTTCAGCAGTCGTATCATAGCGACCCCACATTCATGCTTTAACGGTTCCATGCTCTCTCTTTACTCCTTAAATTAATATATCATTTTCAGATTCTTATAAAAACATCCCAAAGGTATGACAAGACCTTCTGTCGTTTTTCCAAACTTACGGCACATCTTTCAAGAATTATGCCGGAAACTTCCGGGAACTTCCTGCATAATCTCCGGCAGCATTGCCTTCTATTCTACTGTTACCGACTTCGCCAGATTTCGTGGCTGATCCACATTTTTCCCTTTGCAAATGGCTACATGGTAGGCCAATAACTGTAAGGGGATCGTAGCTATCAACGGTTCGAGGCACTCTAATGTTTCGGGCAACTCAATGCAATCATCAGCCAACTTGCTGATTACCGTATCTCCTTCTGTGACCAAAGCGATTACTTTTCCCTTCCGCGCTTTAATTTCCTGTATGTTACTCATTATCTTTTCATACATCGCATTATGCGTAGCTACCACAACAACAGGCATTTCGGCATCAATCAATGCGATAGGTCCATGTTTCATCTCAGCTGCAGGATAACCTTCAGCGTGAATATAAGATATCTCCTTCAACTTTAACGCACCTTCCAAAGCTACCGGAAAACTGTAACCTCGTCCCAAATAGAGGAAATTATGTGCATAGGTGAAGATACGCGACAGTTCCGCTATCTTGGGATTACTGATCAGAATCTTCTTTATTTTAGCCGGAATCACAGTCAATTCCCGAATCACTTCCAGGTATTTCTCATCCGTCATGCTCCCTTTCTCTTTTGCCAGGGTCAGCGCCAGCATGGTCAGCACAGTTACCTGTCCGGTAAATGCCTTAGTAGACGCCACTCCTATTTCCGGTCCTACATGAATATAAGAACCGGTATCTGTAATGCGCGGAATGGATGAACCTACCGCATTGCATATACCATAAATAAAAGCTCCTTTCTCTTTCGCCAGTTCTATGGCAGCCAATGTATCGGCCGTCTCGCCCGATTGCGAGATAGCTATTACCACATCATCTTCATGAATCACCGGATCACGATAGCGGAACTCGGAGGCATATTCCACTTCTACCGGAATACGGCAGAAACTTTCTATCAGTTGTTTCCCTATCAATCCGGCATGCCACGAAGTTCCGCAAGCCACAATTACAAAGCGACGAGCCTTGAGCAGACGTTCCTTATGATCAATAACCGCCGACAGTACTACTTTATCACCGTCCGCATTGATGCGTCCACGCATACAGTCGTTAATACAATCGGGTTGTTCGAATATCTCCTTCAACATGAAATGCGGGTATCCTCCTTTCTCCAGCTGTCCCAGATTCATTTCCACCGTACGTACTTCGGGATTTTGAAGCAGGTTATCCAAATTGACGACTTCCAGCGCCTTGTCTCTGCGAATCACCGCTATCTCCCCATCTTGCAGATACACCACTTTATCCGTATACTCTACAATCGGAGTAGCATCCGAGGCCAAAAAAAATTCATCCTTCCCTATCCCTACCACCAGCGGACTGCTTTTACGGGCTGTAATAATCTCATCGGGATTATTCTTGTCAAGCACCGCTATGGCGTATGCACCAATCACCTCATGCAGAGCCAACTGAACGGCAGTAAGTAAATCTAAATGGTTGGAAAGCTGGAAAAATTCAATTAGCTGGACAAGAACTTCGGTATCTGTACTACTTTTAAAGATGAACCCTTTTTTTTGTAGTTTTTCTTTCAGGGTAGCGTAGTTTTCAATAATACCATTGTGGATAAGAGCAAGATTCTCGGAAGAAGAAAAATGAGGATGGGCGTTAGCCTGGCAAGGCTCTCCGTGAGTAGCCCATCGGGTGTGGGCAATACCAATTGTACCGGAAACGTCTTTTTGGGAAACAAAAGCTTCTAGGTCTGAGACCTTTCCTTTCGTCTTATAGACGTTCAACCTCCTTTTTTTATCAATCAATGCGACTCCTGCGCTATCATAGCCCCGGTATTCCAACCGCTTCAGGCCTTTTATGAGGACAGGGTAAGCATCTCGTTTTCCAATGTAGCCTACTATTCCACACATAATTTATATAAGTATATGTTCTGATTTGACTGCAAAGATACAAATATCAATTAACATAAATGCAATAAAAGACCATAAATAATTGACGAAAGCGATAAAAAAGTAAGAATATAAATCGAAAAGAAATGTTTTATCCGTTTTTAAAATAAATATGAAAACTTACATTATCAAAGCAATTTCGCCAAATCATGTTACGATTTAAAAGTAATAGACAGGCAGAATAAACAATATGTAAGCATCAAAAGCAGAAGAGCATCTTTTTACTAACACAGCTCATTTATTTTATAGCAAAAAGAAATAAATTATTTACCTTTGCAAAACAAACTGAAATACAAATCAACATTATTACAAACTAAAGACAGTCATAATGGTAAAAAGAGAACAAAATGGTCTTTATAATGTAACCAACGAACATGATGCTTGTGGTGTAGGTATGGTAGTCAACATTCATGGCAATAAATCACATGAACTGGTAGACTCCGCATTAAAGGTACTGGAGAACATGCGCCATCGAGGTGCGGAAGGAGCTGACAACAAGACCGGCGACGGCGCGGGAATTATGCTACAAATCCCCCACGAATTCATCCTCTTGCAAGGTATCCCCGTACCCGAGAAGGGAAAATACGGAACCGGACTAATATTTCTGCCAAAAGATGAAAAAGAACAAGCCGGTATCCTAAGTATTATGATTGAGGAAATAGAACGGGAAGGACTGACACTGATGCATCTGCGCAATGTGCCCACTAATCCCAATTGCTTGGGCAAAGACGCACGAGCCACCGAACCGGATATCAAACAGGTGTTCATCACCGGAGTGACTGATGTGGAAAACTTGGAACGTACCCTTTATGTTATCCGTAAAAAGATTGAAAAACGTGTCCGGCATAAAGATTTCTATATCGTTTCACTATCGGGCAAAAACATTATATATAAAGGGATGCTTTCGTCCATGCAGGTACGCGAGTACTTCCCGGACTTAACACAACCTTACTTTACCAGTGGACTGGCATTGGTACACTCCCGCTTCAGCACCAACACATTTCCTACATGGAGTCTGGCACAGCCTTTCCGTCTGTTGGCGCATAATGGTGAAATCAATACCATCCGCGGCAACCGAGGATGGATGGAAGCACGCGAAAGTGTCCTCTCCTCTCCGGCATTGGGGAATATCAAAGCCATCCGCCCCATTATTCAGCCAGGTATGAGCGACAGTGCCTCACTGGACAATGTGCTTGAATTTTTTGTGATGTCGGGATTGAGTCTGCCCCATGCCATGGCGATGCTGGTTCCCGAATCATTCAATGATAAAAACCCTATCAGTGAAGAGTTGAAAGCGTTTTACGAATATCACTCCATCCTAATGGAACCTTGGGACGGACCTGCCGCGTTGCTGTTCAGTGACGGACGCTTTGCCGGAGGAATGTTGGACCGCAACGGCCTCCGCCCTGCCCGTTACCTCATCACCAACAATGACATGATGGTAGTGGCCAGCGAAGTAGGCGTGATGGATTTCGAACCGGGAGAGATTAAAGAAAAAGGACGTCTGCAACCGGGAAAAATACTGATGATTGACACTGAACAGGGTAAAATATATTATGACGGAGAACTGAAAGAACAATTGGCATCAGCCCGTCCTTATCGCACCTGGCTGTCTACCAACCGCATCGAACTCGATACCTTGAAAAGCGGACGCAAGATAGACAACCGGATAGCCGGTTATGACCGTATGTTACGCACCTTCGGCTTCTCGCGTGAAGATATAGAACGTACCCTCATACCAATGTGTAACACAGGGGCCGAACCTGTCGCCTCTATGGGTAACGACACGCCGCTGGCAGTTCTCTCGGACAAACCGCAGTTACTGTTCAACTACTTCCGCCAACAATTCGCACAGGTTACCAATCCGGCTATCGACCCTATCCGTGAAGAATTAGTCATGTCGCTCACCGAATACATCGGCGCCGTAGGAATGAACATTTTAGTACCCAGCGAAAGCCATTGCAAAATGGTACGTCTGCCCCATCCCGTACTAAATAACACCCAACTGGACATTCTCTGCAATATCCGATATAAAGGATTCAATACCGTGAAACTCCCCATCCTATTCGAGGTGAGCAAAGGAAAAGCCGGACTACAGGAAGCGCTGAGTAATTTGTGCAAACAGGCCGAGCAATCCGTGACCGACGGAGTAAACTATATCATTCTAAGCGACCGTTCTGTTGATGCGGCTCATGCCGCCATCCCGTCACTGCTGGCGGTAAGCGCTGTTCATCATCACCTCATCTCGGTTCAGAAACGCGTACAAACCGCATTGATTGTAGAAAGCGGCGAGATTCGCGAAGTGATGCACGCCGCCCTGTTACTGGGATATGGTGCCAGTGCCATCAATCCGTACATGGCCTTTGCCGTACTGGATGAACTGGTGAGAAAAGGCGATGTGCAGATGAATTACGAAACGGCCGAAAAGAATTATATCAAAGCCATCTGCAAGGGCTTGTTTAAAATCATGAGCAAGATGGGTATCTCTACGATCCGTTCCTATCGGGGCGCGAAGATTTTTGAAGCCGTAGGGGTCAGTGAGGAATTATTGAGAAGCTATTTCGGCACACAGACATCCAGCATCGGAGGTATTCGTCTGGAAGAAGTCGCCAAAGATGCCATCGCCCTGCACGATGCCGGATTCTCTCCGAAAGAAGTGAGCGACATTTTACCGCATAACGGACTGTTCTCTTTCCGCAAAGACGGAGAACGGCACGCCTGGAATCCGGAAACCATCTCCACCCTGCAACTGGCCACCCGACTGGGCAGCTACAAAAAGTTTAAGGAATTCACCTCTATGGTAGATGAAAAAGATTCCCCCCTCTTCCTGCGCAACTTCTTCGGGCACAAACGAAACCCTATTGATATTGAAAAGGTGGAGCCGATAGAAAACATCGTGAAACATTTCGTGACAGGAGCCATGTCCTTCGGTGCTATCAGCAAGGAAGCACATGAGGCGCTGGCACTGGCCATGAACAAACTGAGTGCACGCAGCAATACAGGTGAAGGTGGTGAGGACAGCGAACGCATTACAGGCACTTACGAAGGTATCTCACTATGCAGCAAGACCAAGCAAATAGCGTCGGGACGTTTCGGAGTCACCACCGAATACCTGGTCCATGCCGAAGAGATCCAGATAAAGGTAGCCCAAGGCGCCAAGCCGGGAGAGGGAGGACAACTACCGGGATTCAAGGTAGATGAGGTAATTGCCAAAACCCGCCACTCCATTCCGGGCATCTCACTCATTTCCCCTCCGCCCCACCATGACATTTATTCCATCGAAGATTTGGCCCAGTTGATATTCGACCTGAAAAACGTAAACCCACAGGCACGAATCAGTGTGAAACTGGTAGCCGAAAGCGGGGTGGGAACCATCGCCGCCGGCGTGGCCAAAGCGAAAGCCGATCTGATTGTCATCTCGGGAGCTGAAGGAGGAACCGGAGCGTCACCTGCCTCAAGTATGCGGTATGCAGGTATCTCGCCCGAAATAGGACTGAGCGAGACGCAACAGACCTTGGTGTTGAACGGACTCCGCGGACAAGTGAAACTGCAAGTGGACGGACAGTTGAAAACCGGACGGGATATCGTATTGATGGCGATGCTGGGTGCCGAGGAGTTTGGATTCGCCACCTCCGCCTTGATCGTCTTAGGCTGTGTGATGATGCGTAAATGCCATATGAACACGTGTCCGGTAGGTGTCGCTACCCAAGATGAGGAATTACGTAAACGCTTTCATGGCCGACACGAATATTTGGTGAATTTCTTCACCTTCCTCGCCCGTGAAGTTCGGGAATATCTGGCAGAGCTAGGCTATACGAAACTAGACGATATCATTGGCCGTACGGACTTACTCATGCGTAAACCTTCCGATCATATCGAGAAACATGATCTATTGGATCTCAGCCGCTTGATCCATCTACCGGAACAAGCCGCCACGCAGGCCATCCATCATGTCACCCGTCAACTCCATGCGATCGACAACGTGAAAGATGTGGATATCATCCGTCACGCAAAGGCCGCCATCGAATCCGGACAGGAAGTATCGTTGGATTATGCGATAGCCAACACCGATC
>ENA-OPMG01001545-OPMG01001545.1-human-gut-metagenome-genome-assembly--contig:-NODE-1545-length-13370-cov-2.714457_pt1 | contig 13370 bp, 17 predicted proteins | sample MGYA00241522_ERZ501741 | MGnify/ENA primary metagenome ERZ501741 (study PRJEB25962, sample SAMEA2042616) | human gut metagenome | biome: human gut; feature: human-associated habitat; material: faeces...
GTCTGCCTGCTGGAACGCAAAGGCTTCTCCAAAACCGATTTTCGCCAGCGTCATCCGGGCGGAAAACTGGGCTCTTTCCTGCAAAAAGTCTCTGACCTGATGCACAAAGGCAATGAAATTCCGCTGGTTAACGAAAACGCTTCCATGCAGGAAGCTTTGCTGATGATGACCTCCAAAATGCTCGGCTGCGTCGGCATTATTGACAAGCAGGGAAATCTGGAAGGCATCATCACCGACGGTGACCTGCGCCGCTGCCTGTCTCCCGATATGCTCACCAAAACCGCCGGCGAACTGATGACCCGCAGCCCCAAGACCATTCGTCCGGATATTCTGGCCGCTGAAGCGGTAAACCTCATGAACGGCAAAGGCATAACCCAGCTTTTTGTCACCGAAGACGATAAGCCGGTCGGTATCATTCACCTGCATGACTGCCTGCGCGCCGGAGTTGCCTGATTTGTTCGATTCGCACAAAATAGACGCCTATTTTAACGGCGAAAAAGACCTTCGCCCCGCAGCCGAAACCATGTTGACGCGGGCGAAGATAATGCGCTGGATTAAACTGGCGCTGCCGAGCTTAGCGGCGCTGTTAATCGGGCTCCTGATTGTCCTTCCGGGACTGCAGACAGACGACGACCGCTTTGAGCTTGACGTCACCCGTCCCAAAAAAGGCGAGCTGGAAAAACTGCATATGGAAAACACCGTCTTTTACATTACCGACGCCGACAACCAGGTCAATAACTTCAATGCCGATAAAATTGACGAAACCGAACCCGGTTCAAAATTGATCAAACTCATCAACCCGCAGGGCATCATCCCCGGCGACGGACAGGACTGGGTTAATATTGAGGCCCCTGTCGGCTATTTTAACCAAAACACCAATATCCTCCAGCTTCTGGAAGACGTCGAGCTCTTTCACAGTTCGGGAATGACCGGCAACAGCACCGAAATGTTTTTTGACTTTAACCAGTCCAAAGCCTACGGTGTCAAACCGGTCACCGTTGACAGCGAAAACGGCCATATTGAAGCCGAAGGATTCGAATATTACAATAAGAAAAATTTAATTATTTTTACCGGGAAAACCCATATTACCATTCCCGAAGAAAAATTAAAAGGTAACGAATAATGCAGAAACTTTTTATTATTCCGGCTCTGGCCTTGCTGATTGCAGCCCCTGCCGCCGCCGAAGAAGTCCACCTGACTGCCGATGAAAGAGTCGAATGGCATCAGAACGAACAGAAAATGGTTGCCGTCGGTAATGCCGTTGCCACCAAACAGGACATGAACATCCGCGCCGACCGGATGACCGCCTTTTACGAAACCAGCAAAAAAGGCGGCGAAAAAGCCCGTTCCAACATCCGCGACGTTCATGCCGTCGGCGGCGTTGTTATGACCTCGCCCAACGCTAAAGCTTACGGCGACACAATGGATTACGACCTGATTAAAGACGAAATGATTCTTCGCGGCAAACCGGTGTCAAAAATCGTTACGAATGACAACAAAACCATTACCGCCACCGAAAGCATAACTTATTATCCTTCACAGGATAAAGCCGTTGCGCTGGGTGACGTTGTCGCCAAAGATCCCGAAAATACCATCTACGGCAACAAAATGATCAGTTTTTTTACCAAAAACGCCCAGAACCAAACCGAACTGGATAAAGTTGAAATTTACTCCGACACCAATCAGGTTAAAATCGTCAACGACCAGGCCACGGTCACCGGCGAATGGGGTGTTTATCTGCCCAAAATTAACAAAGTCCGTCTTTATAAACACGTTGTCATTAATCAGGAAGGCAATATCTTAAACGGAGATTATGCCGAAACGGATTTGAAAACCGGCATCAGCCGCGTTTTGTCCGACAAAAAATCCGGCAAACGGGTTTCCGGCGTCTTTATTGAAAAAGACAAAGAAGCCGAAAAAAATAATGCACCGCAGAAAAAACAGCCGACAGCCGATAAAGCGGAAAACAAAACGAATGCCGACAAAGCCGGAGACAAGTCCCCCGACTGGTCCCTCAAAGAAAAAGAATAAGAGGATAACATGAACAAATTTGACACCATTCCCGCCTCCACGCTTGAAGTCTTTAACATCGGTAAAAAATATAAAAACCGTCCGGTTCTGCGCAATGTTTCGCTGAATGTCAAACGCGGCGAAGCCGTCGGTTTACTGGGGCCGAACGGCGCCGGCAAAACCACCTGTTTCTATTGCGTTACCGGGCTGATTACTCCGGACTACGGTGATGTCCACATTGACGGACATGACATTACCAATCTGCCGATGTACCGCCGTGCTCGCATGGGAATTGGCTACCTGCCGCAGGAAGCTTCTATCTTCCGCGCACTGACCGTCGAAGAAAACATTAAGGCGATTCTTGAAATTGTTATTGATGACGAAAGCCAGCGTGAAAACATGCTGGAAGAACTGCTGTCCGAATTCTCGATAGCCCACCTGCGCAAATCTCCCGCGATTGCTCTTTCCGGCGGTGAGCGCCGTCGTCTGGCCGAATTTCATCCTGCTCGACGAACCGCTTGCCGGTATTGACCCGATTGCCGTCGGCGAAATCCGCAATCTGGTGTCCCAGCTCAAACACCGCGGCCTCGGCGTGCTGATTACCGACCACAATGTTCGCGAAACCTTGGATATTACCGATCGAGCCTATATCTTACACGGCGGAACCGTTTTAATGGAAGGCAATCCCGATGAAATCGTCAATAACAAGGAAGTTCGTAAAGTCTATCTGGGTGACAACTTCTCAATGTAAACTTTGAGAAAGATGCGCTGATGGCTCTGACGCCCAAAATAGAAATCAAGCAATCGCAGTCATTACTGATGACTCCGCAGCTGCGGCAGGCCATTAATCTGTTGCAAATGTCCAATTTGGAATTGGGTGAACTGGTCTCCAAAGAACTGGAAACCAATCCTTTTCTTGAAAGAGAAGACGAGCGCCTCAACGACAGCCAGCCGCATGAACAAACCATAGACGACTACGATGCGCCACAGGAAGCACCGAACCCGCAAGATGAAACGCCCGATATTGACTATGACAACAGCTTCGACGATGATTTCGGCAGCGACCGTGAAGGATACGAAGTCGGACAGGACGCTGACTGGCGGGATTATCTGCCTCCGGGCAAAACGGGAACTGATGATGACTTTAACTATTTTGAACAGCGTCTCCCGGCGGAAAAATCCCTCTACCGCTATCTTGACGAACAGATTCTGCTCACCTTTGCCACAGCCCGGGAAAGGATTATTGCGGCCCGCCTGACCGAATTTCTTGACACGGCCGGATATTTTCGCGGCGACTGCACCGCCATAGCCAAACAGCTGCAAATTAAAGAAAGCGAAGTAAAAAAGATTCTGTCCCGGCTCCAAACTTTTGAACCTTCCGGCATTTTTGCCGTCTCTCTCGCCGAATGTCTGGCCATTCAGCTCAAAGACCGCGGCCGTTTCGACCCCTATATGGAATTTCTGCTCAACCACCTTGACCTGGTTGCCGAACGCAAATTCAAAGAGTTGAAGAAACTCGGCAATCTGACTGACGAAGATTTAAGCTCCATGCTGGCAGACATCAGAGCGCTGAACCCCAAACCGGCAGCAGGTTTTGCCAATGACCTGACCGGCTATGTTATTCCCGATGTCTTTGTCAAAACCAACAAATACGGTGAATATTTAATCGAACTTAATGCCCGCTCTCTGCCCAGAGTTCTGATTAACCGCGAATACTACAGCGAAATAAAGAACCTCAGTTCACAAAACAAAGAAGCCAAACGCTATTTGAAAGACCGTCTCAGCTCAGCCGGTTTTTTGGTCAGGGCACTTCACCAGCGAGCCGCGACAATTCTGCGCGTTGCCGAAGAAATCGTCAGACATCAGCGCGACTTTTTCGAAAAAGGAATTGAATTTATAAAACCGCTGCTGCTGCGCGACGTTGCCGACGCCCTTGAAATGCACGAAAGCACCGTCAGCCGCGTTACCAGCGGCAAATATATGCACACCCCGCGCGGTATTTTTGAACTGAAATACTTTTTCTCATCTGCCGCCGGAACCTACACCGGTGACGAGAACACCTCGGTTACCGCCATCAAACACCGCATCAAACAACTGACCGACGAAGAAAAACCCGACAACATTCTCTCCGACGATATGATTGTCGAATGTCTGGCCCGGCAGGGCATAAAAATCGCCCGCCGCACGGTAGCAAAATACCGCGAAGGAATGGGCATTCCCACTTCCGGACAAAGGAAACGCCTTAAACGCTCGGCCTTTTAACACTATCCACAAGCCGCTTGCTTTTGATTGAATCATATTATATATTGACTTTTAGAGAAATTTAGAGTTATCTCTCTTTTGACAAGTTTTAATAATATATTTTGCAAGGAAAAATTATGAAAATTACATTGACAGGCAAACAGGTTGACATCGGAGACAGACTTCGTAACCATGTGGAAGAGAATGTATTAAATTCGGTTAACAAGTATTTCCCGGCACCGATCAGCTGCACCGTCGCTTTCTCCAAAGACGGTGACGACTTCTGCGCGGAAGTTACCGTTCACCCGGCTAAAAACATTGTCTTAAAAGGTACGGGAACCGCTGGTGATCCTTATTCTGCCTTTGACAATGCCAATGCTCACATCGCCACCCGCCTGCGCCGCCACAAAAACAAACTGAGCGACCACAAAGGCAAAACCGGCCTCGCCGAGATGGCTAATGAAGCTGTTTTCCCGCTGCATGAAACCGAAGACGAAATGGACATTGACGTCAACGCTCCGTTGACCATTGCCGAAACCGAAGCCAACATTCCGGTTTGCACCGTCAGTGAAGCTGTTATGTATATGGATCTGGTCAATGAAGCCGCCATCATGTTCCGCAACAGCGCCAACAACCACATCAGTATGGTCTATCGCCGCAAAGACGGTAACATCGGCTGGGTCGAACCCAAAGCCGACAACTAGTTCTAAATATTAAAAGGCATAAAAGAAAATGAAAATTTCCGAGATAATGTCCGTAAATTCCATTGTGCTGTCTTTGAAAGCCAACAACAAGAGACAATTACTCCAGGCTTTGGCTGAAAAAGCTGCCGAAATAACCGGCATTAGCGAGCGAACCATTTTTGACACCATTCTGGAACGTGAGAACCTGGGTTCTACCGGCTTCGGAGGCGGAACCGCCCTGCCGCACGGCCGTCTGGCTGAATTAAATAAAGTTTACGGCTTTTTTGCCCGTTTACATGCTCCGCTTGATTTTGACGCAATAGATGATAAGCCGGTCGATTTGGTGTTCCTGCTGCTTTCTCCCGAAAGCAACGGCGCCGATCATCTGACCGCTCTGGCACAAATCTCCCGGATTCTGAAAGATGAAGCAACCTGCACCAAACTGCGCGCTGCGGCTTCTGATGAAGAAATTTATGCTCTCTTAAACAACTAGTACAAACAACAGTAAAACACCCGGCTAACGCCGGGTGTTTTTTTATTCCTCACAAATGCCGCAAAGCGAACAGCCAAAACTTAATCAATGTACGCTCTTCGGACAGAGATCATTCTGCTTGGCCATCACAAAAGCAAAATCACGATCATCCGTAGCCGCAATTTTGGTACCATCCGCGGCATAAATCAGCCACATTTCCTTACCGTCATGAACCCCGCTCTTAATAAAAGCGACATCTTCGTCATTCCAGCTGCAGAGCTCGGCCTCAACTTCGGGCAGCAGCTCCGGAAGCGTATCATTCTTTACGCTGTGTTTTGTCATTTCTTGTTCCTTTGGCTATATTTTATATTTATTAAGATAATATGTTTATATTAATAAATAATAACCAAAAAGACAAATGCAACCTTCTCTGAGGACAAATTTGATGTTTTTCAGCTTAAATAAAAAACTTATTTATACCATAACGGTCTTTTTTCTGTTCACTTCGCTGATTTTTATTTATGCCTTCTACATTCTCAACGCCAACAAAATCAGAGAAGAACAAAAATCCGCCATCGCCCGGAACCAACAGTATATTGAACTGCTCTATCAGAACATCTCCCTGCGCAAGGAATTATCCGACATAAAAAAAGAGCATCCTGTCATCACCCTTAAACCTGAAATCGGCAATTTGGTTCAGCCTCAGGATCTGAATGAAAAACAGAAACAAATATCCCTTGAACGCAAAAGAGCCGACGAAACATTGAAAAACTACGATGATCGCTATCAGGCTCTGGCCGAAAGTTTCAAAATTGTCCTTATCAGCGCCGTATTGTTTTTCTTTGCCTTGCTGGCACTTTGGATATTAATCCGTATCTGGGTTTTGAAACCGATTGACAAGCTGTCCAAAGTCAGCCGTTTGGTTCTGGCCGGCAACTATGCCAGCCGCCTTCAGCTGCCCCCCGACCAGCTTTTCTCAGATGAATTTGATAACCTGATGCACACCTTCAACAGCATGTTGGACAATATTGAAAACGGCATTAGAGAAATCCGGAAAACCGAATCATTCCTCCAATCCTTGATTGATTCCATTCCCGACGGCATCCGCGTTCTTGACGAACAAGGCAACATCATCATTGCCAACAAAGAATATTACCGCCAAATCAACAGCAATGAAAACTGCATCGGGCGCAAATGCTATGAATCGTCGCAAAACCGCAAGGAACAATGTCCCTATTCGCTTTTCACCTGCCCGCTGCGCGCCCTCAGAGAAAAGAAAGCCTCCAGCATCAAATTCATTCAGCAGTTTGCCGCCTATCCCAACCGGCATCTGGCTATTAATGCCGCACCGCTGAACATTCAGGATGCTCAGGGGAAAACGCTGAACTACATCGTCGAATCAATCCGCGATTTAAGTGAAGATATCCGTTTTTCTCACCAGCAAAAACTCTCTTCTCTGGGTTTTCTGGCCACCTCGGTTGCTCACGAAATGAAAAACCACCTCGGCTCCATTCGCATGATTACCGAAGGCCTGCTTAACAAATATTTTCAAAACCGCAGCGACGAAGACGAAGAAAAAAAATATCTGACCCTGATTGACAAACAGCTGGTTGAATGTATCAATGTGCCGGAGCGGCTTTTGAAAATGGCCCAGTTTTCCCAAGAAGAACAAAGCAAATTTTCGCTGCAGTCAGGCATTCATGACGTTATATCTCTGCTTGACTATGAAGCCAAACGCAACGGCATCAGCATCAGCTTCCAAACGCCGCAAAAAGAGGCCAGCCTGTTGGGCAACGAAGCCGACTTCAAAATGATGATAATGAACCTGATGCAGAATGCCCTTAAGGCAATGCCGGACGGCGGCAGCTTGGCGGTAAGGCTTTCGGTCGGCAAACAAATCAAAATAGAAATTGAAGACACCGGGCAAGGCATTCCCGCCGATAAGCTGAAACGCATTTTTGAGCCGTTCTACTCACAGGGACACAGCTCTCAGCATCAGGGAACCGGCCTGGGGCTGGCTATCGTCAAATCCATTGTCGAAAAATTGAACGGCACCATCGAGGTCAAGAGCAAGCCCGGGCTTGGAACCTGTTTTACCATAAAATTTCCGCTTAAGTGAGAGAAATAATTTGCCAAAATAAAATTTAAGGTTTATACAAAAGGAAATAATTAACAAATGAGGAAAATTTTATGAGTAAAGAAGAACTTCTTGAACTGACCGGAGAAGTTATCGAAAAACTTCCCAATGCGATGTTTCGCGTTAAATTGGAAAACGGGGTTGAGATTCTGGCTCACACCGCGGGAAAAATGCGCAAATTCAGAATCCGGGTCATGGTCGGCGATAAGGTCGATATCGAAATGACCCCTTATGACCTCACCAAAGGGCGCATTACATTCCGCCATAAAGATTAAAAAAAATCCTCCTTCGGGAGGATTTTTTATAAACTCTAAAAAAACTTAATTGCCGCAAACCCGCCGACCAGCAGCAGCACGAACAGAACAGACAACATCCCCAGATTCTTGTCAATAAACTCTTTCATCGGCTCACCGTATTTTTTCAGCAGCCAGGCCACCAGAAAAAACCGCCCGCCCCGCGCCAAAACCGAAGCAACGGTAAACACCAGCAAATCCAAATGCACTACGCCGCTGGCAATTGTCACCACCTTATAGGGAAACGGCGTCAGCCCGGCCCCGAACACAATCCAGGCACCCCATTCATGGTAATAGCCCTTGAAAACGTCAAACTGCGACATATAACCGTAAAACGTTAAAATCGGTTTGGCAATCAAATCATATCCGAAAACACCGATGAGATAGCCGAAATAACCGCCCAGCACGCTGGCAACCGTAGCCAGTCCCGCAATACGGTAAGCTTTTGCCGGCGTGGCCAAAACCATCGGAATCAACATAATATCAGGCGGAATCGGAAAAAAAGAACTCTCGACAAAGGCCACGATAAACAAAAAGAGCATGGCATTTTTGCGAGCAGCCAGCTCCAGCATATAATCGTATGTTACCTTAACTAAATGATGACCCCAGTCCAGTGTCTTGCGTAAAAACATCAGTTTCATTCCCGTCTTAAAATATCTCCGCCGGAAATGATAACATACCTACTGCAAAAGTGTAGCTAAATTTTCCAAATTGCGCGGATTTTCCACATAAAAGATTTTGTCATGTTTCAGCTGCGGCTGAATTTCCTGACACTGTTCATAAGGCAGATAGAGACAGACACAACGCGGAAAATTCTTTTTCAAATAAGCTTTGGCTCCGCCCAAATCATGCACTTCAAAGCAGGTCAGGTTCTGCCGGCCCAGTGTCAGCAGGGCCGCTGCCGACTTCTCTCCATATTCGTCAAGCAGCAAAACATCATGCTTTTTACGCCCGACACAATAAGCCTCGATAATCTCCGCCGCTTTTTCCATGGTTGCCAATTCCGACAGATAATGCGCCACGCCGTAACGCCCGGATAAATCCTGTTGTTCCGAAAGCATCAGCATCACAATCGGAATTTCCTTCAGCCCCTCGTCACTGGCCAGCATGCCCGCAACTTCCCAGCCGCTGACATCTTTCATATCCAAGTCCAGAACAAACAGATCCGGCTGCATTTCTTTTGAATACCGCAAAAACTGAAAAAGGTTGTCCGTTGCCAAAAGCTCATAATTTCGCAAACCGCACCAGTCTGCAAACAGCTGACGGACTTCACTGTCCCCGTCCAGCATACAAATTTTACCTGACTTTTTCATCTCCTGTCCTTGGCTGATTGTTTCCATGACAGATAATATAAGCAGGCAACGGCAAAATTTAAGATTATGAATGTTGTTTTAAATAGGCCCGCCAGGTATTTTGCAGCAGCATCGCTACCGTCATCGGCCCGACCCCGCCCGGAACCGGCGTGATTAAGCCGGCCTTTTCTTTAACATCGTCAAAATCAACGTCACCCACCAGCTTGCCGTCCACCCGGTTAATACCGACGTCAATCACTGCCGCTCCCGGTTTAATCCAGTCTCCCTTTACCAAACGCGGACAGCCGCAGGCGGCAATCACTATATCCGCTTCGCGGCACAACAGCGGCAAATTGACGGTCTTTGAATGGGCAACCGTAACCGTACAATCATGATTCAGCAGCAAATCCGCCAGTGGACGGCCGACAATGTTAGAGCGGCCGATAATCAGCGCATGTTTTCCGGACAAACCGCCCGGTATATCTTTAAGCAGCTCATAAACGCCGCCTGGCGTCGCCGCCACCACCGCTTCAGAGTTGTTCATCTGCAGCAAACCGGCATTATACGGACTGAAACCATCCACGTCTTTATGATATGAAATCATTGATAATATCTGCAACGCGTCAAACTGCGGCGGAAGCGGAAGCTGAACGATAATGCCGTTAACATCGAAATTATCATTCAAATCAATAATCAAATCCCGTAAATCCGCCTCTCCGGCATTTTGAGGCACATAACTGATGCGGCATTCCATCCCTATTTCCGAGGCGGCCTTATGCTTATTGCGGACATACACCTGACTGGCCGGATTATCGCCGACCTGAACCACCGCCAACACAGGGCGGGCTTTTGCTTCGGCAATTTCCCGCGCCAGATTTTCTCTGATTTCCAGAGCCTTTTTTTTCCCGTCAATAACAACCGCCGTCATCTGATTATTCTCCCTGCCGTAAAATTTCCGCCGCCTGAACGGCATCAATTCCTTTGATTAAAATACGCTTGCAACGTTCGCTCGCTCCGCTGATAATTTCAAAATTGCTCTTGGCCGTCTTCAGCCTCTTCGCCAAAAAACTCAGCAATTCCTTGTTGGCCTTTCCCTTTTCCGGAATGCTGACAACCGAAATTTTAAGATACTCCGCGCCGTCGGCATCGGTAAAAACGCCTCTCGCCCCGCAGACGGAAGCATTCGGCATAATCCGAACATTCAAAATTATTCCCTCTGCAACTTCCCGAAAAAACATCGCCGCCCAGTCAAAAAAAGGAATCGTCCGATTCCTTAAACACAATTTCCACAGAGCCTTTCGACCCGAATTCAAAACCGCAAAGCCGCCGGCGCCTTTTCTCTTCCGGGAAAGCGCACCGGCAGCCTGCCAAACGTCTTTATTACATAACCAATTCGGACAAGCGATAAACCAAACGTCCGATAAAAAGCAAAATCAGCAATAAAATAAACGGTGAAAAGTCAAAACCGGATACCGGCGGAATTTTCTCGCCGATTTTCTTATAAACCGGCTGCGTTGCCTTTTCCAGAATCTCCATCGTTTTCTGAGCATACTTGTTATTGGCTTCCAAAATTTTGAAATAAATCAGCCAATGAAGAACAATCTCAACCACAACAACTTTAAAATAAATATCGACCACAAAACCGATAATGTAGAAAAACGGCTCTAATAAAGCACCCATAAAAAATCTCCTCAAAAATTACATTACTTTATGATATAAACCCACTCCGGCGGCTTCGCAACAGTTTTGTTGATTTTATTAAGCCCTATCCATCGCTTCGCGCTGAGCCTGGCGAGCCAGTGCCAGCTCAATTCCCTCCCGGGTCAGCGCTCTGGCGCGCAGTTTCCGTTCATCATAAGCCGGAACCTCTTTAAGCGGCGGACGCAGGCCGCGCAGACGTTCAATACGGGTACGGATATCTTCGCCTTTATCTTCGACATGTTTGGCCATATAAATAAATTCGCCCGGACTGCGGTTATAAGACAAACTGTGGTCAAAACTGTTCTCGCGAATTTCGCGCTCTCTCCTGTCGGCATGACGTACGTCTTCCAGCAGCCGCGTATAAAAACTGTAGCCGGGCAGCATTTCGACATCAATGCTGTGATCAACCTTCAATGCCAGCGAACGTTCCCGGAACTCCTCCGCCTGCGTCCGCGTCGGCCGGGCTCCCATCTGTCGCATCAGTCCGATCAAACGATAATACTCCAAAGCCACCTCATATTCACGCCGCTCAACCTTGTGGTCAACTTCGTGATTACAGGTAGTTTCAATGGAACTGCGGATTTCGCGCAGCTTTTGCAGTTTAAGCCGCAGCTCGTCAAAACGAACCTTTGCATCCTGATTGCCCATCTGCATACTGCGTTCATACAGTCCCAGACAAGTCAGCAGCTCGGTCTCCCGCTGAAACGACATATCCAGAAAGTCATTTTTTTCCGCAAAATCCTGCGGCGTGACTTCACCGTCGTTCATATGCTTGACAATTGTCTGCCCCTCCTCAATCCAGGTAAAATATTCGTTCATTGTCGAGGTTTCGCAGTTAATGCGTTCGATTGAATTAGCCTGTTCAAAATAAAAAGTGTCTTTTTCAATCGCTTCCGCCAAGTCATTAACGAACTGGGAGAGTTTTTTGTTTTCTTCTCCGTCGTTGACAACTTCGTCCTGCGACGCATAAAGGGCTTTCTGCACCAAATTCATCTTTTCGGGAGCATTCAGTCTCCCGTCTTTGCCGCCTAAGGCATTAAACATGATATTGCGCGGATTTCTCTGTTCCCGTTCTTCCTGCTGACGCTGAAAATTCTCCCATACGCCGTTCAAACGTCTGACCCGCTGCTCATGCGCCTGAATTTTTTCCTGCATATTTTCCATAGTCGTTCTCACTCGGTTAAAGATTTAGACTTCCTCAAAAATAATTTTTGCCTCTTCCAGCCAGATTAAACGGTCGATAACCCAGTTGCTAATCTGTTCGATTTTATCCAAATCAATTCCCATTGCCATGCCCACCTTGCCGATAAGGGCTGTTTCTTCGTCGGAAAGCTCATCGTCGGCATGTGCCAGAACGCACATTTCCTTAATCAGTTCCAAAGCGGCGCGACGATTGTCTATCGTTTTGACGGCATTGATAATTTCCTCGTCATTGTCGATTTGCAGAATTTCGTCAACCCGCCGTGAAGACACACCGAAACTGACCGCGACATGCCGGATGAATTCTTTTTCTTCCGGATCAAGATGCCCGTCGGCAGCGGCCAGACGCGAAAAAGCTTTCAAAAAAGCGATCCGTTGATCCTCGGTTAACTTTGCAACACAGTCCATATCCATCTCCATTTGTAAATCGACCATAATAAACCTCTTGTTAAAAATGACTTTCAAGCGGAATGATAGCCAAATTTCCGCTTTTTAGCAACGAAAAAGAGACATCCCGCCGAATAAATTTCGTCAAACTGGGCAAAGGCTTAAAAAAGGTTTGAAAATAATTCTCATTTAACCTAAACTGATAGTTAGATTTAAATATGAAACGAGAAGACCGTGAACAAACAAAAATATTATATTAAAACGTTCGGCTGCCAGATGAATGTTTATGATTCGAACCGCATTGCCAACATTCTTAACAGTCTCGGCTATGAAGCCGCCTCCTCGGCCGCCGATGCCGACATTATCATATTCAACACTTGCCACATTCGCGAAAAAGCGGCGGAAAAAGTCTTCTCCGATTTAGGACGTGCTCTGCTGATCAAACAGGACAGGGCTGCCGCCGGCAAAGACACGATCATCGGCGTCACCGGCTGCGTAGTTCAGGCCGAAGACCAGCAAATTGCCGTTCGTGCACCTTATGTTGACTTTGCTACCGGTCCGCTGACCTATCACCGCCTGCCTGAAATTTTGGCAAAAATAAAACGCAAACGCGGGCAAAGCATTATCGACACCGAATTTCCCGCGGAATCCAAATTCGATTTCCTGCCGGAAAACCGGGCACAGGGCGGCTGCTCCTTTTTAGCCGTCCAGGAAGGCTGCAACAACTTCTGCACCTATTGCGTCGTCCCCTACACCCGCGGCATCGAAACTTCCCGTCCGGTAGAGGAAGTTCTGCACGAAGCGCGGCGCCTGGTTGAAACCGGCAGCGTCGAATTAAACCTCCTCGGGCAAAACGTCAACTCTTATCATGGCGCGGACGGCTCAGGCAAGGAGCGTTCTCTTGCATATCTGTTGCACAAGCTGGCAGAAATCGACGGTCTGAAACGTATTCGC
>ENA-OPMG01001547-OPMG01001547.1-human-gut-metagenome-genome-assembly--contig:-NODE-1547-length-13344-cov-4.514787_pt1 | contig 13344 bp, 10 predicted proteins | sample MGYA00241522_ERZ501741 | MGnify/ENA primary metagenome ERZ501741 (study PRJEB25962, sample SAMEA2042616) | human gut metagenome | biome: human gut; feature: human-associated habitat; material: faeces...
TGCCGTAGTCTTCGTTGACTCCGTAGAACCAGCGTGACTTTTCTTTCCAGTCGGCGGTGGTAGACATCATCAGCTTCGGTGCGGCATCATAGAAGTCGACCATGTTCGGTTCCCGACGGAAGGGCAGGATGGCATCTTTAGCAAAGGTATAGACTTTCCGTCCGTCTTCGTAGCGCATGGAGGAAGCGCAGCTGCCCTGATAGAACTGGAATTGCATTTCTTTTTCGGCCGGCAGACTGACGCGGTACACTTTCCGCAGGGTAGGGTCGTCCGACCAGAAGGGTACGATGTCGTAAAACTGTCCGCGCATGGGCGGGATAAAGCGGGAATCGTCTCCTGACTGGGGTGTATCTCCCAGCAGGGCATACGTGAATCCTTTCTTGTCGATTTCATAGTCGATGATGTCGCCCGGTTGCAGTGCCCCTAGTTCCAGCATAATCTGGCGGGCTCCCCAGTAGATAGCTCTGGCCGGAGCGGCATAGTCGCACGCCTTGCTCACATCGACCGATGTATAGGTCCCGTCGGCATGGTAGATAGTCACTCGCTTGAAAGTGGCGGCTGCCGTCAGCGGGTCGTAATCGTATTTCAGTACCCGTTGCTGCAAGGCTCCGGCAGTTGTCTGCACCCGTCCGGCCCGGCAGACCGCAAACGAACCTTGTCCGGTGGGTTCCACCGTCACACTGGTACTGTCCAGTAAATTCACACAAGGATAATCGGCATATTGCTTATCCAAAGAAACTGCCTCGCCGTTTCTCCACGACTGGGCATGTACGGCCGTTCCTCCTCCTATCAGGACGGCAGCACCTACAAAAAATAGTTTTGTCTTTTTCATATTTTTCTGATAGATTGCCTGGTAAAAAATAACGGTCTTAAAGGTAGGTATTCTTGTGTAGCTGACCTAACGATTGAGGGATTTATTTTTGATAAATGCCTCCGTAATTGGTCAGGTTTTGGTATATTTGTGGGAGATACAACCTTTGAACTTAAAAAATACGCGTTATGAAACACATCCTGATTCTTTTGTGTGCCCTGCTGGGCCTGGGCAGTTGCCAGAGTGGTAACAGCACTGAGATAGACAACCGGACGGTACAGACGTTCGACGTACAGCGCTTTATGGGGAAGTGGCACGAGATTGCCCGCTATGACCATCGCTTTGAGAAAGGCATGACCCGTGTAACGGCCACTTATACCTTGCTACCCAACGGCCGGATTGAGGTGCTGAACGCGGGATACAAGGACGGGAAGTACAAGGAAATCAAGGGAAAGGCCAAACAGCCCGATCCGAACGACCCCGATAAGTTGAAAGTGTCGTTCTTCCTGTGGTTCTATGCCGACTATTACGTGCTCGATATTGACCCGGATTACCGCTACGTGCTGATAGGCAGTAGCAGCGACAAGTATCTCTGGATTATGAGCCGTGAAGAAACCCTGCCCGACGAGGTGCTTCAGGAACTCTTGGATAAACTTCGAAAACGCGGATATGATACGGACAGACTGGTATTCAACTAATGAGAGAAAAAGAATATGGGAAATAAAAGAGTCCCTCTGCTTCACTTTGCAGCGAAAGCAAGGGGACTCTTATTTTATTGGCCGATAAAGAAGTCAGGTTTGTTTTTCAGGCCCTAAATCCGATGCGGCGGATGGGCTGCGGTTCTAGTTTCACTATTTGTTTACTACGAAGGCGGTTACCTGCCTTCACGACATCTTCCTGGGTGATGGTACGGAACAGGAAGGTATTGTCGGGAATAGAAGGTTGTGACATGATACGCTGGGCCATGCATTTGATGATACCCTGCTCAATCAGGTTGTGCAGCCAGCGTCCGTTGCCGAAATACTCATCGCGCTGGGCAGTGGCTTCCGTAATCAGAGCGTACAGTTCCTTGTCCGCTTCGGGAGTAAGCTGGAAATTGCGTTTCTGCAAGAGACGGTGTGCCATTTCCATCAGTTCGTCCGCATTGTAATCGTCAAAGTAAAACTGGAGAGGGAAACGTTCCTGCAAGCCGGGGTTGGTACGGAGCATCTGCTGCATTTTGTCCTCGTAGCCGGCCAGGATGATAATCATGTCGGGATTGGGTTCCGAGAGCACGGTGAGCAGGGCGTGAATCACCTCTTTCCCGAAATCTTTCGTTTCTTGTTTCGTGGTAATCAGGGTGTAGGCTTCGTCGATGAAAAGTACACCTCCCCGGGCTTCCTCAATAGCTTGTCTGATGTGTTTTTCTGTTTCACCGATGTATTCGCCTACCAGCTTTGTGCGGCATGTCTCTATGGTATGTCCGCTGGAAAGCAGTCCCATCTGGTGATACAGCTGTCCGATGAGTTTGGCCACCGTCGTCTTTCCTGTACCGGGATTGCCTAAAAACAGCATGTGGTGGCGGTTATCCAGCTCTGTGTCGAGTCCTAATTCCATACGCCGCTTCATGAAGGCGGCCAGCATCCGGGCCTCCTGCAAGTCTTCCTTCAGGCGGGTCAGTCCCACCATCTCCTGCAAGGCCTGTTCGGCATCCGATGGCATGTTGTCTTCGGGCAGGGGACTATTTTCTTCGGTATGCGGAAGCGGCTGTTCTTCATCAAACGGTAAAGGAAGATCATCTACCGGAAAGGCTTCGTCTAGGTTATCGGTTTCCGTCTTGTCGGGGGTATAAATGGTGTTCTCTTCTGTAAAGATGCGGCTCATTGCTGTGCTGCATCTGCGCAGTTGGTAGGTACTGTCTATCGTGCCGTAGAAGATGAAGATAGGGCCGGAAGAAACTTTCTGTTCCATCAGGTTTCCTAACAGGTCGAGCAGGTTGGATTCTTGTCGGGAGTACTCTTTGTAGGGCACTTCCACCAGCACCACTTTTCGAGTAGCCATCTTCTCTTGCAGGACTTTCCATTGCAGGGAACCTTCCAGCAATTCTTGTAGGGAGAAATGGCTGCAAAGAGCTGTCTGCTTTTTACAAAAATGACGGGCCAGCAGGCGGGCGGCATATTTGCGGGCCTGATTGCCTGAAACAAACAGGTGAGGTACGGCAAGCTGATGGCTGTCGAGCGCATACAATGTTTCGAGGAACTGCCGGATGATGTTCGAGTCACATTGTTCCTGGTGCATCCAGGAGAACAAGGGCAGGAAACAGAAGGTCTCGGCAAAGTATTTTTCTTCAGGGCGGGTCTGGAAATCCTCCACTTCGGTCTTGTCCCAGCATTCGTAGCCGGAATAGAGCTCTAAGAGTGTCCATCCCACCGGGCGTCCGTTGCGGTAGACATAGATACGGTAGAGTCCGGCTTCCCATTCTTCTTCAGAGAGGATGTCGAACCGTACTTTTCGGGACTTTTTCCCTTTCAGTGAACGGGTGTCACAGCCCAATAGGCGGTATTCGCAGGAATACACCCGGATAGAAAGTTCCTGGGCATCGGTAAAACCATCGGGATGAGAGATTTCCACGGCGAGGTGGTTGTGAGCGTATTCGGGAGCACAGAGATCTTCAATAAAGGTGCGTGTAGCACGTAACATGACATTTTTCATATACAACAAACGAATTTTAAAATGAGAAAATAGAAATAGATAAAGATAGAAGCTTACGGACACTGAAGGTCCGTAGCAGCGTAAATTCCCTCTCGTTTCCCCATTGAAAGAGAGGTGCGCAGCTAGTACGTCAAAGAGCACAACAATCCCGGCCTCCTTGTCGGAAGCAATAATTCATTCGATTCCTATGCTGAGAAAAATCCGGTCAGGACCTCAGCGGAACGTAACGAAAACTTTGTGTGACATCTTTAACGATCATTTGTTGTATCTAAATCAATGTGCGATGAAAACCGCCTTGTGCGGATTTTCGGGACAAATATAAGCATAACTCTTTAATTAACGAAGAATTAGGGAGGAAAATCATACTTGTGGCAAAAATAATTCTCCTCGCAATCGTTTGCTCATTGAGAGATTATCTTTACATTTGAGTAAAGATAAAAACGAAGGAATATGTCGCACACGAAATTTAATCTGCAACGGTTTCTGGATGCGCAGGAAGGTGTGTATCCCGTGGCATTGAAGGAAATCAGGAATGGCGGTAAGCGCAGTCATTGGATTTGGTATATCTTCCCTCAGCAGAAGGGCTTAGGCTATAGTTACAACTCGGAGTTCTACGGACTCGACGGGGAAGAAGAGGCCCGGGCTTATCTGGCACATCCTGTATTGGGTGCCCGCCTGCGGGAAATCTCCCATGCCTTGTTAGGTCATCGTGGCCATCGTACGGTGCGGGAACTGATGGGTTCGGAGGTGGACGTGCTGAAACTGCATACTTCGATGAAACTGTTCGATAAGATTGCACCGGGAGAGGTGTTCGGAGAAGTGCTGAAGGCGTATTTTCATTAAAATTTAAGAGTATGTTAGCTTATACGTATATGGAGCACGGTCGTTTCTCACTGATAGAGAAGCTTGTGCCCGAACTGAAAGACCCGAAGGACGCCCTGGTGCGCGTCACGTTAGGAAGTATCTGTACCAGTGATTTACACATCAAGCACGGCAGTGTGCCGCGTGCTGTACCGGGTATTACGGTGGGTCATGAGATGGTGGGCATCGTGGAACAGGTGGGAACGGAGGTCACTACCGTGAAGCCGGGTGACCGGGTGACGGTCAACGTGGAGACCTTCTGCGGGGAATGTTTTTTCTGTCAGCACGGGTATGTAAACAATTGTGAGGACCCCGACGGAGGATGGGCACTGGGTTGCCGCATTGACGGGGGACAAGCGGAATATGTGCGGGTGCCGCATGCCGACCAGGGATTGAACCGCATTCCCGACGGGGTGACGGATGAGCAGGCACTTTTCGTGGGTGACATTCTGGCCACTGGTTTCTGGGCTGCCCGTATCTCGGAAATCACACCCGAAGATACGGTACTGCTGATTGGAGCCGGACCTACGGGAATCTGTACGTTGCTCTGTGCCCGACTGAAACATCCGCGTCGTCTCATTGTGTGTGAGAAATCGGAAGAGCGCATCCGTTTTGTACAGACCCATTATCCCGATGTACTGGTCACTACGCCGGAACAGTGTCAGGAGTTTGTAAAAGCCCACAGCGCGCATGGAGGGGCCGATGTAGTCATTGAAGTGGCCGGAGCTGATGATACCTTCCGGCTGGCTTGGGAGTGTGCCCGTCCGAATGCCATTGTGACCGTCGTGGCTTTGTACGACCGTCCGCAGGTGCTTCCCTTGCCCGACATGTACGGCAAGAACCTTACCTTCAAGACAGGCGGAGTAGACGGTTGCGACTGTGCCGAAATCCTCCGGTTGATAGCGGAAGGAAAGATTGACACTACGCCACTCATTACACACCGCTTTCCGCTTAATGAAATAGAAGAAGCCTACCGCATCTTCGAGAACCGTCTGGATGGGGTGATTAAGGTGGCGATAACTGAAAAAGTCGAGCTTTATGCAGGAGATACGGACTGGCAGCGTATTGCTCGGACCAAACAATCTGATTTCCGTCGGAATTGTTTGCAGGTGGGATGTGAGGTCAATTCATTGAACAGGCAGGATGGTACGAAGAACTATTATGGCAATGTGCTTCAGGAAAAGGATGCCCGGAAAGGATTGAATTTCTACGAAGGTTTCCGGAAAGAAATCTTGTCTGCCATAGGGGCGTACAGACAGCCGTTATGGGCTAACTTACTCCGTAGTGAACATATTCCGTGGAACTTGTTTTTCCCGATGGGACTTACTTCTCGTGCGAAAGAAGCGTGTGGTGAACTCTTGAGGGAACTGACAGGGCTGGAAGTGAAGGAGGTGACCTGTATCCGGGTTGAATATGCTCCTTCTTCTGCAGACACTACAGATGGATGGCGCTATTTGAATGACGGTACCTCGTTTGACTGTTATATTGCGTACAAGGATAATTCGGATGCTTTCTGTGGAATCGGTATAGAAGTAAAATACACGGAAATGGCTTATAAGTTGCAGCCGGGTTCGTCTGAATATAGGCATACCCGGGAGAAACTGAGTGAAGAGTATCTGTGTGTCACCCTTCAGAGTGGATGCTATCACACGCTTTCTGCTGCCACTGACGAGGAAGCCTTTCCAAAAGTTCTGATAGAAGATGATTACCGTCAGTTGTGGCGTAATCACATGCTTGGCATGTCGATGGTACAGCATTCAGATATCCGGCATTTCTTGTCGGTGCATTTGTATCCTTCCGGGAACAAACACTATGAGAAGGTGCTTCCTGAATACGAGCGTTTGTTGACAGAGAAAGGCCAGAGCACCTTTCTTCCTCTTACTTATGAGCGATTGTTTGAAGCAATGGGACATTATGTGTTTTTTTCTTGTGAGGAAGATAGTAAATGGAAAGAATATTTGCGGGACAGGTATTTGTATTGAGAATCTGAAAAGGAATTATGAAGAAATCTTTAATAGGAGCCATTGGAGAACAGATGGTTTCAGTGAAATTGATGCAACAGGGATGGAATGTGTTGAATGCTAATGCTTCTATTACGAATTTTGAATCCATAGATTTGGTGTGCATAAATCCCGAAACAGATGAAATATCCCTTGTTCAGGTCAAGACTCAACTGGGGCAGAATCCTAATTTTAATGTAGGATGTACGATTCAGAAGGTGGATACCTTGTTGGAAAAGATTAAAGGACCATGGGTATTCGTTCAGGTTATCGGCGAAGGGCTTGATATGGAATTTCATTACTTTATCCTTTCGCGACAGGAAGTAGCTGACTTGATTCTTACTAGTAATGAATGGTACCTCAACGATTGGAAAAGGACAAAAGAATTATCGGATAATTGTACTGTAAACTTGAAACTGAAGTGGTTGAAAGGGGAAGGAGAGTCAGAAACGCCCTTACATTCTGCCTACGTTTGCAGTTTGGATCATGATTCAGAAAATTGCTGGCAGAAATTATGGGAATAATGAGAATCTGAATAAATGTTGTTTTAAAATATACAGACTATGCGAAAGAATTTTGGAGTAAAAACATGGTTGTACCCGATGCCCGTATTTATCGTGGCTGCGTACGACGAAAATGGAAAACCCAACGCCATGAATGCGGCGTGGGGAGGAATCTATACGGATGACATGGTGGGCATCTGCCTGGCCGAAGGACACAAGACGACCCAGAATATTTTGGCTACGAAGGCCTTTACCGTGAGCATGGCTACAGCCGATCATGTGGCAGCCTGCGATTATGTGGGGCTTGTCTCGGGAAAGAAGGAGCCGGATAAATTTGCCAAAGCCGGTTTCCATGCCGTAAAATCGGAGTGTGTGAATGCGCCGGTCATTGAGGAACTGCCCATGACACTGGAATGTGAGCTGGTTTCATACGATCAGGAGAGCAATCATTTGGTAGGCCGTATTGTCAACGTGTCAGCTGCGGAAGAGATTCTGGATGAAAACGGCCAGATTGACCCCTCTCGTCTGAAACCGATTACGTACGACCCGATTCATCATCACTATCTGGTGATAGGAGAGAAGGTGGGTAATGCCTTTTCCGACGGGAAAGTATTGAAGTAAAATATAGCCGCCACACATCTTGGAAGGGATACGTGGCGGTTTTTCAATGTGCAGATTAGGAATTGCGGCAGATAAATCTTACCTTTGTGTGTACGAAAGGATTAAAACGATACGGCCATGAACAGACTTTATCCGGTAGGCATACAGAATTTCGAAGATCTCCGCAGCAGGGGATATATTTATGTGGATAAGACTTCGCTTTTATATACCATGGTACAGACAGGGAAGTATTATTTCCTGAGTCGTCCCCGACGGTTTGGCAAGAGCCTGATGATTTCCACGTTGGAGGCTTATTTCCTGGGAAAGCGTGAGCTGTTCAAAGGGCTTGCCATGGAAAGTCTGGAAAAGGATTGGACGGTGCATCCGGTGCTTCACATGGATTTGAATACGGAAAAGTATGATACGGAAGCAAGTCTAGAAAATAAGCTGGAGTTGACGCTGAAGCAGTGGGAAGCAGAGTATGGCCATAACCCGGATGAGTATTCCGTGGCGACTCGTTTCGAAGGAGTTATTCGTCGGGCTGCGAAGAAAATGGGGCAAAAGGTCGTGATTCTGATTGATGAGTACGACAAGCCCATGCTTCAGGCCATCACAAATCCCGAACTGCAGACAAAATTCCGTAATACGCTCAAAGCATTCTATGGCGCGCTCAAGTCGTGCGACGGCTCTATTTATTTTGCCATGCTGACGGGCGTGACGAAGTTCAGCAAGGTGAGTGTGTTCAGTGATTTGAATAACCTGATGGACATCTCTATGGACAACCGTTATGCGGAACTCTGTGGTATCAGTGATGCTGAACTTCATCAGTATTTTGACGAGGACATTCATGCGCTTGCCGATGCACTGGACGTAGATTATGCCAAAGCCTGTGGGCTGCTGAAGGAAAATTACGACGGTTATCACTTCTGCTATAAGTCGGTAGGCATGTACAATCCTTTCAGCCTGCTGAATACCTTTGCCAAGAAACAGATAGGCAGCTATTGGTTTGAAACGGGCACCCCGACTTACCTGGTAGAGTTGATGAAACTTCATCATTATCCGGTGGAAGAGATTGAGCACATCGTAACCAGCGGTCCGGTGCTGGATTCCATCGATGCGGCTTCTACCGACCCGGTACCGGTCATTTATCAGAGCGGCTATCTGACTATCAAGGATTATAACGCGGAGTTTGAGAACTATACCCTCGGTTTCCCGAACCGTGAGGTGGAGCAGGGTTTCCTTCGTTTCCTGCTTCCTCACTATGCGTCGGTGAGCATCAGCAAGTCTCCTTATGAAATCCAGTGCTTTGTGGGCGAGGTTCGTAAGGGGGATGTGGACGGTTTCCTGAGCCGCCTGCAGACCTTCTTCGATGATACTCCTTATGAGTTGGCCCGTGACCGCGAGGTGCATTACCAGAACATCCTTTACATTGTGTTCAAGTTGATGGGTTTCCACACCGAGGTGGAATACCGCACATCGCGTGGCCGTGTGGACCTGGTGCTAAAGACTTCCGACTACATCTACGTGATGGAGTTCAAGTTGAACGGTACCGCCGAAGAGGCCATGCAGCAGATAGAGGAAAAAGGTTATGCCTCTGCCTTCGTTTCCGATGGCCGGAAGGTGATAAAGGTGGCAATAAACTTCAGTGACGAGACACGAAGCATTGAGCGATGGATTGTTGCGTGATTGAAATAGAATATTATAACAAAGGGGAAGCGGCGTATCGATGTGCTGCTTCCCTTTTTTATATACCATTAGCCAGAGTCTTTTATTTCCCTCCAAAAAACTTCTTCCGGTAATAAGAATCCGCCGTATACAGTGCTGCCGTAGGGTTATTACCCGTCACACGGTCCTTGGTCACGAGGGTGGTGACGTAGGCATCCGAGTATTTGTAGAACAGGCTGTCGTGTCCTACGCAGAGACCGATGACCACGTTCAGGTCGGTATGTGCTTCGTTCAGCAGACGGGCTTGCAGAATCGGGTTGCACATGGCGGCGCCGATGCTTTCACATTGTGCGGGGATACCCATCGACGTTTTGGGCTGGCCGGCTACCTTGCAGATAACCGAGTAAGCCTCGAAGCCGTTGGCACGGAGGATACGGGCAAAGATACGGGCTTCGCGGATGAGGCCGATGCAGTTGGCAATGCCGATGCGGTGCGCACCGATTTTCCGGGCAAATTCCATGATTTCCTGCACACGGGTCCACTGGCAGTAGCCCTCGTATTCCACTTCTGCACTGGCAATCATAATCTCGCGGTTGCGCCCCTCGTCGTAACGCTCCAGTGCCCATTGGCGGTCTTCCTCTTTCAGGTTATCTGTAGGACAGAAATCAGGGTAGGTGCGGTCTTTGTATTTGCAGTTCTGTGTGCCGCAGTCCACACAGGTAGGTATTGTTTCTTTTTCCATAAAAGCGTGTGTGATTGGTTAAACTGAGGGCAAAGATACGAGATTTCTTTCCAATTGGTAGACAGAAAACCGCATTTGGTGGATTCTATTTTTTTAATTTGCAGGCGACTTCTACATTTGTTTTCGATTAGTTTTCATTTAAATTGTAAGTAAGATGAAGAAAATTGTGTGGATGGCCTGCGGAATGGCCTTGATGTGTGCACCTTTGAGTGCAAGTGCGAACGTTCGCTACGATGACCCGCAGGAGAAAGTGCAGAAGAAAGAAGTGCCCAATCCGGAGAAGGCGGCCCAGCGACGGACCGATGAGATGGATAAGGCATTGAACCTGACGGAGAAGCAGTACAAGAAGATTTACAAGTTGTTCCTGAAGGAAGAAAAGGAAAAAGTGGAAGCCATGATGCAGCGTCATCCGGGAGGAATGGACGGGCAGCGTCCCATGGGCGGAAGACCCCCGATGGGTGGAGGACGCCCTCCGATGGGAGGTGGAATGCCGCCGCAGGGTGGAGGATTCCCCGGAATGGGAGGAGTTCCGGAGGGCATGAATCCGGAAGAACGGATGAAGGAGCATGCCGAGAAAATGCAGAAGGAGCAGGAAAAGCGGGAGAAGAAAATCCGCAAGATTCTTACCGAGGAACAGTATGCCACCTGGCAGACCGTGAAACCGCAGCCGCAGGTGTTGCCTCCGATGCCGGAAGGCGAGAGACCGGGGCCGGGACCTCGCGGACCGGAGGAAGAGGAAGCTCCGTTGCTCGATACGGCAGCCGAGTGAATGGGATACCTGATTTTCCCGTGGGGTGATTCTTGGAATGTGCGGCAGATGTCGTAACTTTGCGGTTCATTCAAAAAGTCTATGTTATGCCCGTTATCGAAATCACCTCGCTGGAGCATCCCAGAGTGGAAGTGTTCAGCACCCTGACCGAAGCCCAGTTGCGCAACCGCATTGACCCGCAGCGGGGCATCTTTATCGCCGAAAGCCCGAAAGTGATTCGGGTAGCGCTGGAGGCTGGCTATGAACCCGTGTCCTTGCTTTGTGAGCGGAAGCACCTTACGGGTGATGCAGCGGACATTGTGCAGCGCATGGCGCATCTGCCGGTCTATACGGGCGACCGGGAACTGTTGGCCCGGCTCACCGGTTATACGCTGACGCGGGGTGTGCTGTGTGCCATGCGGCGTCCGGCTCCGCGGCCGGTGGAAGAAGTATGCCGTGGAGCACGCAGGGTAGTGGTTATTCATGGGGTGGTGGATACTACCAACATCGGGGCTATCTTCCGTTCGGCAGCTGCATTGGGAATGGATGCCGTACTGTTGACTACGGATTCGTGCGATCCGCTGAACCGTCGGGCGGTACGCGTGTCGATGGGGTCGGTGTTTCTAGTGCCCTGGACGTGGGTAGACCGTCCGCTGGAGCGGTTGAAGGAATTAGGCTTCCGTACGGCAGCCATGGCGCTGACCGACCGTTCCGTACCGCTGGATTATCCGCCGCTGAAGGAGGAACCACAACTGGCCCTGGTGATGGGTACCGAAGGGGACGGACTGCCGGAAGCAGCCATCGAGGGAGCGGACTATGTGGTACGTATTCCCATGGCACACGGAGTAGATTCGCTCAATGTGGCCGCTGCTTCGGCCGTAGCTTTCTGGGAGTTACGATGTGGTGAGAACCATTGAAAATACGGAGTTTATATTCCGAAAAAAAACTCCTTTACGCTTGAAATAAAACGTAAAGGAGTTTTCAGTAAAACGTCCTTGCGTTTCAATCCAAACGCAAGGACGTTTTGTATGAAATGCACTTGCGTTTTCACTGAAACGCAAAGGCGTTTTTTCGAGGGTCAGATTTCGTCCGGCCAGGGGCACGGTTTTCCGGTCTTTTTGAACGATGGGCGCTGTGCACCGGAGCTGCGGAGGAACTCGCCGAGGTTGGTCGAGAGCGATTTTACTACGTCCGGATAGCGTTCGGCCAGGTTGTGCTTCTCGCTGATGTCGGCCGGAATGTCATACAGTTCCTTCTTGCCCGTTTCGTAGAAATAAATCAGCTTCCATTTTCCCTGACGTACGGTGCAGGTTGCGCCGATGCCCGGGCCTTGTTCGCCCCACAGGTTCGGACAGTTCCAGTAAAGGCTTCTGCCTTCCGACGGGTCGCCGGTCTGCTTGAGCAGGGGCACGAAGCTTACGCCGTCCACGGTCTGCGGTGCCTTCCAGTCGGTAATACCGGCCATTTCGAGGATGCTGGGGAAATAGTCTTCCACGATGACGTACTTGTCGCAGCGGGTATTGGGCTGAGTCACTCCCGGCCAGCTCACAATCATCGGTTCGCGGATACCGCCTTCGTAGGCTGAGCCTTTTCCGCAGGTAAGCGGTGCATTCTGTGTGTAGAGCGGTTCATCTCTCCATTCCTTACCGGTGGCATATCCTCCGTTGTCACCACAGAACAGGATGATGGTATTGTCGGCTTCTCCGTTCTTTTCCAGCCAGTCCATGATGTCGCCCAGACTCTTGTCCATGCCTTCGATGAGGGAGGCATAGGCCGCTTCCTTGTCCGACATGCCTTTCTTCTTGTACTTGTCATAGAAGCGCATATCCTTGTCGATAGGGATGTGGATGGCATAATGCGACATGTAGAGGTAGAACGGCTGGTTGTATTCCTTGGCCTTGTCGAGGGCTTTCAGGGCTTTCTGTGTCAGGGCCTCGGTGACGAAGGTGCCTGTTTTCCAGTATTTCTCCAGCCCCGGAATCGACATGAGCGAGGTGGGGTTGCCTTTCTCGTCGTGTCCGTAGTTCAGTTCACTCAGGTAGGTAGCCAGTCCGCCTGCTGCATGGCCGGCAATATTCGTTTCAAAGCCGAAGTGGCAGGGGTTCTCTCCCGGAGTGTCGATGGCTCCCCAGTGTGCCTTTCCGCAGTGGATGGTGTGGTAGCCGCTGTCTTTCAGGTACTGCACGAACGACTTGGCCACGAAGGTGTGGTTCGTGCCTTCCACCTGCGCAATGCCGTTGTAGTTCCAGTCGGGCAGTTGCAGCACGTCGCTCTTGGCATCGGTGGTCTGGTTCTTCCGCAAGGTCCAGTTGGTCACCCGGTGGCGGGCCGCATTGGCTCCGGTCATCAGACTGCAGCGGGTGGGCGAGCTGATGCTGGAGGCGTAGGCCTGCGTGAACATCATTCCCTGACGGGCCAGACGCTCCATGTTAGGGGTTTCGTAACGTTCGTTGTACATGGTCTTCTCTGTCCAGAAAGGCAGTGAAGTGTCCTGCCATCCCATGTCGTCCACCAGGAAGAATATGATGTTCGGACGCGGGTCGGGACGGTCGTTGGCCAGGGTATGCAACGGGGTGAGCACAGGAGCTATCCCGAGAAGTGCTAAAAGATTTTTATTCATAATATCTTTCTTTACCTTAATTCCGCAACACTTTGATTTAACTTTATTTACCTTAATTCCGCAACACTTTGATTTAACTTTATTTATAAGTTCCTGAGCAACA
>ENA-OPMG01001548-OPMG01001548.1-human-gut-metagenome-genome-assembly--contig:-NODE-1548-length-13332-cov-3.358289_pt1 | contig 13332 bp, 10 predicted proteins | sample MGYA00241522_ERZ501741 | MGnify/ENA primary metagenome ERZ501741 (study PRJEB25962, sample SAMEA2042616) | human gut metagenome | biome: human gut; feature: human-associated habitat; material: faeces...
CCAATTGTCCCGCTCCCAAGGAGCTTTCCGACAAATGTGTCGATGCTTCCGGCGCGCATTATGCCGAATGCAAATGCCCTTCTTATTACAAACCCTGTGACGCCTCCAAGAACCTTGTCGGGGTCGGCGAGGCCTGTCCGGGCGTCGGCGAAACCGTCTATGCCGCCTGCGACTGCAAGTCGGGATACAAATATGTCTGTGAGGAATTCGGGCCGACCAATCCGAATGACTTTTGTCAGAACGGCATCAAATATTACAAAAGCTGCAAGACCTGCGGGGATTACGGTTATCTGACCAGCTGTCCGACCGGTATCGAATGCTCGTTTGAACAATGCTCGGGGAAATATTTCCCGACCGGCAAATGCGCTTCCGGTTACACCGACATCTCCGATGCCTCCTGCAGCTGGTACAAATACTGGATACCCTGTTCCGTCGCTCCGGAACGGCCGAGCGGAACATAGATTGTCATTCCACCCGGTCATGCTCCGGCCTGACCGGGGCATCCTGAGGATTGGCGACGGCAAAGGGATTACCCGATCAAGTCGGGTAATGGCAGAGAGAGGAAGATGTCAGGAAATGACGATAAGAAAGGGAAAGTTGATAATGACGACAAAAGAAAAAAGCCGCTAAAGGCAGTGAGAGAAACAAGTCGGATAACAGAAATTTAACACTAAGGAGAAAGAAGATGAAACTATCAATTTTACTGGCGGGGAGCATTTTAACCTCGGCGATTGTCGGCAACGTGTATGCCCAGACCTGCGGTGCTCAGCCATCGTGCTCCTCTCTCGGGTATAACCTGTCTTCAACGTCGGGCTGTTTGGGAACTGCTTTAAAATGCCCGTTTGAAAACAAATACAACTGCATAACCCAGTCCAATCTTTCCGAATATTCCAAAAACAGCAGTAACTGGTGGTACAAAGACAAAGGTACCGGTCTGATCTTTCAGGGCGGGAAAATTTATGTATCGACAACAACCGAAAGCGGAACTTATGTCAGCTTTCCAAAATCATTCAGCAGCAAACCAATGACCCTTGTTGTCAGTCCCTATGATACGACAGATGACAGCCCTGCAGATAAAAACTATGTTACAACGACAAGAAACATCTCTAGCTCATCATTTTATGTAAGACTTTGGGATACTGAGAAGAGTGAGCCTCGCAGAGGTTATGCCAGCTGGTTTGCCGTCGGTTATTAAAAAAAGCCCCTGCTGAAATGCGGGGCTTTTTTTTAATCGGAAAGCTTAATCAATTTGCACGGCCTTTTTTCCGTCTGTTTCAACAACCGTCAGATTTTCAGCCTGAACTCCCGCTTCCATTTCACAATAATGCAGGCGGGTTGTTTTGTAAGTATGTCCGGAAAGCATTTCCTTGACATAATACATTCCCTTTGCATAAACAACCAGACAAAAATGGATTGTTTTTTCGCAACCGGTAAACACACTTGAGAGTACGGGCATTTCGCTCAAAAAGCAGGCATCTTCGGGAAAGGCTTTCTTCATTTTCTGCAAGCCGTCTTCCATTGTTAAAATTCTACTCATGATAATTAATGTTTTAGGTACGACATCATAATATTTCCATGTCAACAAGCTAGGTCATGTCAGGCAAGAAGTCAATAAATTTATTTGCCACCCTTTATATTCCGAAATCAACGCATAAATAATCGGAACATTTGTTTTTTTAGGAGCCGAGGGATGAAAACACAACATTACATTTTAGGAATTTCATTGTTGGCGCTGGGATTAAACCTGCCGACGGAAACTGCCGCCCAGACAGCAACCGTTGATGACAGCCAACAAAGTCTGCAAAACGAAATCAACAAATCTAAAAGCGCCAAGGAGCGCATTGCCTCCAACCGAGTACGGAGAAATCACACCTTCAGCGATTTCGGCCAGGCTTATACCGATTTCAAAAACCGTCTCAATAAAGATTACGGTTTTGATTACTCGGTTGACATTTCTTATATGGGGCAGCGGGCGGCGCCAAACGGCAAAAAGAACTCCATGCAGACTTATATCTATCCGTCCATTACCTGGACAACCTTTAATAACGAATACGGCACGGGAACTTTAAATGCTGCCTATACCATAATCCGATACGGCGGCAAAAACGGCAGCTGGCTCGGCAACCACCCGCATCGGCGTTCAGACCGGCATAAACGATTACACCACCGCGCAAAACTCTTTCGACGAATTATATTACAGTTATCAGCTGGGCGGCAAATGGAACTGGCTGACACTCGGCCTCGGCCAATTTCCGCTTTATAATTTTGACGGCTCGGCTTATGCTGCCAACCAGCAGGTTAACTTCATCAACTATGCTCTGTCGCAAAACGGCTCGTCAACTTATTCTACCGGGGTCGGCTTGTATGCGCAAATTGCGCCGAATGAAGACTGGACTTTCGTTTTCGGCGGACAAGACGCTACCGATATCGACGGCACCAGCGTTCAACTGAATAATTTCAGCGATGAACATTACACGTCATTCGCCTCGCTTTCCTATACCCCGACAATTAAGGGTTTGGGCGCCGGACAATATTCGGTTATGCTTTATAACGTTCCGGGAGTCAAAAAGCAGCCGGAAACCACCAACGGCTGGTCACTCAACATCAGTCAGGATTTGGGCGAAAAGCTGGCAATTTTCGGGCGTGTCAACGGTGTATCGGGACACACGGCCACCATTAACCAGTCTTATGTTCTGGGCGCGGTTTACAACAATCCTCTGGATCGCAATCCGTTAGACCAGATAGGCTTGGCCTTTGCCTATAACAAAATAGACGAAGATGCCGTCGGTTCCAAACTCAACCATGACAGCGAAAAAATTATTGAGGGCTACTGGGCCTGGGGTATTTCCAAGTGGATGACGCTGACGCCGGATATTCAGTTTTACATTGATCCGGCCTCTAATCCGAAATCTGATTATGCAACCGTCTTTACCCTTCGCTCCACTTTTTTCTTTTAGAAACCGCAGCCGGAGCATTCCGGCTGTTTTTATATACAGCGTCAGAAATTTAACTTTACTTTTACCGGGCTTTGACTGTAAATAAAGTATTAATTTTATAAGTAATAATCAATGATGAACAACCATGAAGAAAATCAGTAAATTTGTAACCGTAATCTTTTTTACCGCCATGTGTGCCGCCTGCCAAAATACTCAGAAAACCCAGCCCGTCCCGCCGAAAATTGTTCCGGCGGTCGAAATCAAACGCCCGGAAACCCCTAAACATGTGCTGGGCATTATCGGCGCTGTGGAACCGATTTATATGCTGCCGATGAAAACGCCGTTTGCGGCCCGGATTGACACCGGTGCCGAAAATTCGTCGCTTGACGTTGATAATATGAAAACGTTTGAAAGAGACGGAGAAAAATGGGTCAGCTTTGATTTGGTCAACCGTCAGGGCGGCGAAAGACATCATTTTGAAAAGAAAATTCTCAAATTTGTGACGATTACCCGCATTCACAAAAGCGAAAAGCGTCCGTCTGTGATGATGGATGTCAATTTCGGCGGGCAAATCATCAAAGCCAGATTCTCACTGGCTGACCGCGAAAAATTCGAATATCAGACTCTGGTCGGCCGCAACATTTTAACCGGCCGCGCCATTGTCGATACCGCACTTTCCAATACCTTACGCTAGAAAAGAGATTTGACCCATGTTAAAAAAGTTTGTTTCGGTTCGCAAAATTCTTACACTCGGACTGGTTTTATCCATGCTGTTTGCCGCTTACAGCATTTATTACAAAACCAAAGACTGGGGATTTACCTTTATTCCGAAGCAAACGACCAAAGTATGGACAATCGAAGCTCATGTTTCTTTTGAGCCTAACGGCGACCCGATTAAGGTTTCAATCGCCACACCGACAATCAGCGACGACTTCAAAATTCTTGACGAAGATATTGTTGCTCCCAAATATAAAGTTCAAAAACAGGCAAAGCAAAACCGCGTAATTCTGACCTCGGACAATTTGGAAGCAGAACAGAACATTTATTACCGGGTTCTGCTGTTTGACAATGAAGATACCCGCGGCAAAACGGCTGCTCCGGTTCCGCCGAAACCGGAAAAACCGATTTTTGACGCTCAGATGACCGCAACGGCGGAAAAGCTTATGCAGCAGGCAGAGGCCATGCCAGGCGATGAGGTTCAGAAAGTTATCCGTTTGTTCAACCAGACGCCGCCGGATTCAACGGTGGTTGCCTTTCTGCCGATGAAAAAAACACCGAAGGACGTTTTAAACGCTATCCGCACTCTGCTTGATTTTAAGGGAATTCCCAACCGGACGGCCCGCGGCATCAGGCTGGAAGAAGACAAACAGTCCTTTACGGCCGATTTGATGCTGGAAGCTTATGCCGACGGCGTTTGGAAACTTTACAACATTGAAACCGGCAAAAAAGGGAAACCGGAGAATTTCGTTTTGTTCCAGCGCGGCGGCGAATCTCTGATTGATGTTGAGGGCGGCAACAATTCGACAATTAAATTCTCGGTAATGAAGTCGATTACCTCCTCGCTCAGCCTGGCGGGAAAACGCGCCAAACTGGCCAATCAGGAAACTTCTTTCGGCTTTTCGGTATTTAATCTTCCGCTGAACGAGCAGAACACGATTAAATGGCTGACCATTTTCCCGCTGGCGATATTGGTAATCGTTTTAATCCGCAATGTGGTCGGTATTTTGACTATGGGCACGTTTACCCCGATGCTGATCGCTCTGGCTCTGGTTAAAACCGGTCTGGTTCCCGGGCTTATCTGTTTTTCGATTATTCTGGCGGTCGGCCTGCTGCTGCGGTCGGTTTTATCGCGGCTGAACCTGCTGCTGGTGCCGAGAATTTCTGCCGTGGTTATTTTTGTTATTTTGATGATGCAGCTGATGACCATTCTCGGCTATCGTTTCAGCGTTGATATCGGTTTGTCGGCAGTCTTTTTCCCGATTATCATTATGGCCTGGATTATCGAACGGGCTTCGATTACCTGGGAAGAGGAAGGCTCCAGCAACGCACTGCGCGAGGTTTTCTTCAGCGTTATCGCCGCAATCATTACTTATGCCATTATCAGCAACGAGGTTATCCGCCATATTATGTTCGTGTTTAACGAATTGAATCTGGTTATTTTGTTCATCGTTATGCTGCTCGGCACTTATACGGGCTATCGCCTGACCGAACTGAAACGCTTTGCCCCTCTGGTCAAGGACAAATAAAATGTTTGAGAAACTGTTTTCCGGATTTGCCAGCCCCCGCCGATTGCGCGAAGCGGGCATCCTCGGCATGAACCGGCGCAATTACAACGTTATTGCCAAAAACAACAGGCGCCGGCTTTATCCGCTGGTGGACGATAAAGTACAAACCAAAATGCTGGCCAATAAAATCGGCATCAATACTCCGGGATTAATCGGTGTTATTGAATATCAGCACGAAGTCAAAAACATTCTCGACATCGTTAAGAACTATAAGGAATTCGTGGTTAAACCGGCACACGGCAGCGGCGGCAAAGGGGTTTTGGTGATCAAAGATTATACGGAAGACGCTTTTACCACGCCTTCGGGCAAACAAATCAGCTACAACGAGTTGTATCAGCATGTTTCCAATGTGCTCAGCGGCCTATACAGTCTGGGCGGCAAATATGACGTTGCCGTCATTGAAGAACTGGTTCACTTCAGCGATATTTTCGATCAATACAGTTATCAGGGCATTCCTGACGTGCGGGTTATCGTTTACAAAGGCTATCCGGCAATGGCAATGATGCGGCTGGCAACAGCCGAATCGGACGGACGGGCTAATCTGCATCAGGGTGCCGTCGGGGTCGGTTTGGATATTCAGAGCGGAAAAGCGATTAATGCGGTTATGCATAATCTGCCGATTACGGTTCACCCGGACACCGGCGTTGATTTGATGAAACTGGAAGTTCCGTTCTGGAAAGAACATTTGGAAATTGCCACCAAAGCCTATGAGATGACCAATCTCGGCTATCTGGGCGCAGACATTGTGCTGGACAAATTCCGCGGCCCGATGATGCTGGAGCTCAACGCCCGTCCCGGCCTGGCAATTCAAATTGCCAACAGCTGCGGACTGGCCAAAGTTTTGAAAAAAATAGACAAGAGCTATCCGAAAGGACTGACAGCAGCCGAACGGCTTGATTTCGTCTTAAAAAATAACTAAATATTCAGCAGAATACCAAAAAGGAGATTATCATGGCCAAACAAACGAAAGATAAAGGAAACAAGGCTGAATCCGAAGCCAAGCTGCTTAAGAACGAGACTAAAAAGCTGGGTAAAAGCTCAACCAAAAACATCGGTAAATCAGAGGTTAAGCAATTGGATATGAGCAAGACCAGAGCAAAGAAAATCAAACATTCATATAAGGTTAAAGATGCCGAAAACGCTTTGTTGCTTAAACTCAAAGACGGCGAAGTCGTCATAGAGATGAATCCGGAAATTGCACCGAACCATGTGGCCCGGATTAAAGAGCTGGTTCGCGCCGGCTTTTACAACGGTTTGAAATTTCACCGGGTTATTGACGGCTTTATGGCTCAGACCGGATGCCCTTACGGCACCGGAACCGGCGGCAGCGGCAAAAAGCTGGAAGCCGAATTTAACCGTACGCCGCACAAACGCGGCACGGTTTCGATGGCGCGTTCGATGATGCCGGATTCTGCCGACAGCCAATTTTTTATCTGCTTTGCCGACTGTCCGTGGCTGGACGGGCAATATACCGTCTGGGGTGAAGTGACTTCCGGCATGGAATATGTTGATATGATTAAGAAAGGCACCGGCGCCAACGGTTCCGTTTCGGATCCGGACGAAATTATCAGCATGGAAGTTATTGCCGACATTTAATTTTTCGTCCTGGTCTCATAAATCCGAATCTGAAAAAGGTTCGGATTTTTTTATACGCCTTTAGTCTAAAGATATAGAAGCTTTATCTGAACAAAATTTTGTATCTTATGACTATTTGACACTTTTCAAAGAATGTGATATTCTGAAAATGGTTTTGATTCAGTTATAGTCTATGAGGTGTATTATGAAAAACATTCGTTCATACGTGTGCGCCCTGTTTCTGGCCGGCTTTTATGCGGCTGATGCGGGGGCTTTGGTGTATTCCAATCCTTCTTCATGGTATGCCGATCTTATAGGCAAAAGCCAAAACCAAATATTTGAATCAAAACCGCTAAGTTTACCCGAAGCCCGGAACATTTCCCCTTTTCCCAAATATGCCAAGGTTCATTTTATAGTAGATACAAATGACAAGCTCGGTTTTGACAATATTGAACAGAGCTTTGACCATGACAACGTTAACCGCTGTAAAACTCTGGGCTTTAACAAAACCGGCGCATGCGGCGCCAACGAGCGGGTGTCGCGTTATTGTCCTTATGACAATTCATATTATGACCAGTGCTGCGATTTGAACTTCGGTTATGCCAAGGCCGAATGTTCCTATCCTAACACCATCAGCGGAAACTCCTGCGGCGGAAAGTTCAAATGTTACTGTGACCGTTCCATTTATCCTTATACCGCCACTTCTTGCCCTTCCCCGAAAATTCATAATGAAGACAAATGTGCCGAAGTAACTTATTCGGCTGGCAAAGCCACAACCAGTGTTTATTATTCTGACTGTCTCTGCCCTTCCACATGGATTACCTGTGACAGTTCAATTCACCAGAAAGGAAACGGCACTGCCTGCGAATATAACGGCGTTACCACTTATGCTTCATGCTCCTGTGAAGCCGGTTACAGCCTGCTTTGTGACGAGTTCGGCCCGCAATCGCCGATGGATTACTGTTTCCTGAAAGGAACAAAATATTACAAGACCTGCAAGACGGAAAAAGACGTTTGCGAAAGTTTAGGCTATAAATATTCCAAAGACGAACCCTGCGATGCAGACTCGGTAATTGCAAGTTATTGTCCTCGTGGAAGCAGCAATACGTATTTCTCATGCAAAATAGACCCGGACAAATACTGTAAGAACCGCGGTTATACGCAGGCAGCCTGCGGCGCTTATGAGACACAAAGCAGTTCCAAATGTAATGTTCCGGGATATGGCGTTCAGGAAAGCTACCGCAAATGCAACGCAACCTGCAAGAGCCGTCTGGCCAATGCCGGTTACAAAGAAATCAACGAAGGTTTGTGGTATAAAGGTACTACCGCCGTCGTCTTCAAAGACCTGACTTTAAGTGATGCGTCGATGAAAAATCCGCTGGGAACATATTATTCTTCCTGGCGCGGCGAAGCTTCCTTTTACAAATATGACGGATATAAGGAATGTTCTTCTTATAACCGGCCTACTTTGACTTTCACGCCGGATTTGTGGCTGTTTAATAACAATCTTGACAATCTCTGGATTAGAATTAATCACAACAACAATCCGAACGAGGCTCATACTTACAGTAAAGGTAATTATATATGGCGAGATATTTATATAACTTCTACGAATGAACCTAGCTCTGTCAGCAGCAAAAACTTTAACTGGAGAGAATATATTCCTTTCGGAACATTAAGAATTCACATTGAAGGACAAATTGACCTTCATGGTTCCAATAATTTTTCTTCTGCCAGCTTTTACAATTTGGATGCCAATCATCATGGCAGAGCCAACAACCATGATGTTGCTCTTCACTTCTTTGAGTTAAATGGTTACGGTAAATTAGTGATGGACGGAAGTCAAAATTATTTTAACAACGTTCCGATTTTGCTCTACCAATGCAATGGCGACTGCTCCGTTGTTTTGAGGAATAAAGCTTACATAAGCATGCCTCACAACGGGATTGCCATTCAAGGCGGCAACGGCAAATTCAGCATGGACAACTCAAGTGCCGATATTTATGCACTGCGCATTTCCGGTTGCGGCGGTGCTTGTCAGAACATGAGTGTTACAAACAATTCGACGCTTAATCTGGATACCTGGCTGCGTCTGTACAATGCCCGCTTGGACTTGAAAAGCAACTCGAAAGTTACAACCCAGGATAACACGATTGAAGTCTGTAACAAAGACAAAATCTGTCTGGGCAGCGGGGCAACCCTGAGATCCGGCGGCGGCGCTTATTCCGTCAGCGGACCGGCCGGTTACTATGCTACTCCGGGTAAAGGCGACTGTGATAACGGTGTTGCCGGACAAGACGGTTACAACGGCTGGTATAAAAAGACTTATAACGAAATTGTGGATCGTTGCGGCTATTACGGAGGATAGTCCGCCACAGAAATCCCCCTTTGAAATTCTTTTTCAAAGGGGGATTTTTTTTGTGATAGATTATCTAACTTGTTTTCTTTTACTGTCATTACCCGACTTGATCGGGTAATCTGTTTGCTGCTGCGGTTGTCATGTATGGAAGATACTCCGATCAAGCCGCACCCGGCGGGTGAGGCAATAGATGACAGAGAGATGAATGCCGGGAGATACTCCGGTCAAACCGCACCCGGCGGGTAAGGCAATAGATGACAGAGAGATGAATGCCGGGAGATACTCCGGTCAAGCCGGAGCATGACGGAGAAGGAAAAGCCGGAGCATGACGGTGATGATAAAGCAAGGATGGCTTCGGGTTAATATCCTCGCGATGACAATGAAAAAAATGCCCTGGAAGGGTAATAAAAAAAAGAGCCCTAAAGGGGCTTATTTGATAAGATTAAAACTCAATATCGGGCTCAATGCCATATTCCCGCAAGGTTTGAATGATTTCCGCCAGCCAAAGGCGTTCAGTATAGCTGACGGCTCCGTCAGAAGCACTTATTTTCAACGCTTCTTTAATCAGTTCTTCAACTTCTTCAGGCGATTTAGCCTTTAAATTATCTACCGCGGTTAAAAAATTGTCTTCATTTGGATTCAAATCCTTAAGATAACTGCTGATATACTGGTCGCTCAATGCTTTGGTCTGCGGCAGGCAGCGAAAAATATAATCTCTGATTGCCTTGTTTTTTATCCGGTTAAAATCAGCCGTGCATTTAGCCATAAACGTGAGGATAATCAGGTTATCCTTTATCGGTTCCAAATGCTTGAAATCAAACTGCGGCGTTTCGGGGAGTTCGCTTTCCGTCTCGCAGCCCTGAGAGGAAACAAACGCACAGTAATCGCGAATAAAAAGTTCCGGCGAGGCGTAAAACTTTTCAGTGCTTAAGTCAAAAATATCTTTTACATAAACGCTGTCAATTACCTGTGACTTTTTGCTGCGGTAAAAATACAAATCCATAAAGACCAGATTATCTTTCTGCCAGATATTTTTAACGGCAACATTTTCTTCCGCCGGCCGGCTGCCGGTTCGCAGGTGAACCAGCATATTATAAAAGCGCAGCGGGCAGGATAATCCGTTTTCTTCAGTCATCAGTTTACTCCGAGCAGCGCGGTCAGTTTATGCAGATAATTTTTGATGGTTTCGACCCGAACCGCATAATCTTCCAGATTTTTTTCAATAAACAGCTTTTGGTCGGGGCGGATTTTGACAACGCCGAACTGTTTGGTGACAAAGTCAATCAGCTTATCCGGCGCGGCAAAAACATTGTTATGAAAACTCAGTAAAATTCCCTTGCTTCCCGCATCAATTTTTTCAACATTGGCCAAAACCGCCAATTGTTTGATTTCAACGGTTTTCAGCAGGTTATCGACCTCGGGCGGAAGCTTGCCGAAACGATCAACCAGCTCTTCGCGCATATCGAGCAGACCGGCACGGTCTTTGATTTCGCCAATGCGTTTATAGAGCCCCAGGCGCACACCCAAATCTTTAACATAGGTTTCGGGAATCATAATCGGGATACCGGTGGTTATCTGCGGAGCCCATTCGGCGGCGGCCTGTTTGTCCTGCGCCAGTTCTCCGGCTTTAAGACGGGCAATTTCCTCTTCCAGCATGTGCTGATATAAGGCAACGCCCACTTCCTTAATATGCCCGGACTGCTCCTCGCCGAGAATATTGCCGGAACCGCGGATGTCCATATCATGGCTGGCCAGCGAGAAGCCGGCACCCAGCGTGTCCAAAGCCTGCAAAATGCTCAGCCGCCGTTCGGCCACCGGTTTGAGATTTTTCTGTTTGGGAACGGTAAAATAGCAATAGCCGCGCAGTTTGCCGCGCCCTACCCGGCCGCGCAACTGATAAAGCTGTGCCAGACCGAACATATCGGCCCGGTGGACAATCATGGTATTGACCGTCGGCATATCAATGCCGGATTCAATAATCGTGGTGGAAAGCAGCAAATCAGCTTTGCCGTCGGCAAAATCGTTCATCACCTGTTCCAGATGTTTGACCGGCATTTGCCCGTGCGCCACCAAAATTTTTATATCGGGAACCAGCTCCCGCAGCTCTTTTTCCACACCGAAAATGTCAGATACCCGCGGACAAACGAAGAATGTCTGCCCGTTGCGGAATTTTTCGCGGTAGATGGCTTCTTTTATCATCACCTTGTCAAACGGCATCACAAACGTTCGGGCTGCCAGGCGGTCAACCGGCGGCGTGCCGATGATACTCAGCTGTTTAACCCCGGTCAGAGACATTTGCAGCGTACGGGGAATCGGCGTTGCCGTCAGCGTCAAGACATGAACGTCTGATTTCAGCGATTTAAGCTTTTCCTTATGCGCCACGCCGAAATGCTGCTCCTCGTCGATAATCAGCAGGCCGAGGTTGCAGAATTTAATATCCTTTGACAACAGCGCATGTGTACCGATAACGATTTCCACCGAACCGTCGGCCAAACCGCGCCGAGTTTCTTCCGCCTCTTTCGGCGTTACCAGGCGAGAAAGCATTTTGACTTTTATCGGAAAACCTTCCATCCGCTTTTTGAAATTATAATAATGTTGCCGCGCCAGCAGGGTGGTCGGTACAATTAAAGCGACCTGGGCTCCGGAGGATGCGACGGCAAAAGCCGCCCGCAGTGCCACTTCGGTTTTGCCGAAACCGACATCGCCGCACACCAGGCGATCCATCGGAGAGCCCTGCCCCAAATCCTTCAAAACATCGGCAATCGCATTAAGCTGGTCGTCGGTTTCGCTGTAAGGGAATTTAGCACAGAATTCATCATAAGCGCCGGAGGCCGGAATAAAGACATCAGCACTTTTCAGGTGTCTTTCGGCGGCAATTTTAATCAGTTTTTCGGCAATATCGCGGATTTTGGCCTTAACCTTGGCCTTTTTTGCCTGCCAGGCCAGTCCGCCCAGCGTATCAAGCTGGATATTGTCGTCTTCCAGCCCGTAGCGGGAAACCATATCGATATTTTCAACCGGTACGAATAATTTGGCATCATTGGCATAAAGAATTTTCAAACAGTCATGCGGGGCGCCGCCGGCGGTAATGTTTTCCAAACCGAGAAACTTGCCGATACCGTGCTCTACATGCACGACCAATTCGCCCACCGACAAAGACGATACGTCGGCAATAAAATCTTTGGCGGTCACCTTTTTAGCGGTGCGGCGGTTTTGGCGTTCGCCGAGAATATCCTGCTCGGAAATCAGACACCAGCCGGCACCTTTGAAACCGTGCGCCAAATTCATTATAATCAGAGCGGTTTTCTTGTGTCCCGCTTTGCTTAAGGCTTCATGCCAATCGTCAGCCAAAGCCAGCTCGTCAATACCGTATTCGCTCATCAGGGAAGTCAGACGCTCACGCGAACCCTCGCTGTAACAGCAGATGATGCGCTTTAATTTGCCGTTTTCTGCCAGATAATCTTTTAAATCGGCATAGACCTGAGCGGCATTCACGTTTTTGGCACTGGAAAAATCACGCCCGGGGATAACGCCGGCACTCACATTGTCATCAGCAGACGGCAGCGACATATTGGTCAAAGTAATTGCCCGCCGCCTGCGGAGAAGCTCGCGAAACTCTTTTTCGTTCAAATAGAGCAGCTCCGGCGCAACCGGACGATAAGCATCTGCCTCGTTGACCGATTTGATGTTCAGCGCCTCCAAACGGGCCTGGTAATAATCGGCAATGCTTTCTTCTTTGGATTTGACGGCATCACGAACGTTTTTGCCGGCAATAACGTAAGCCTGCGGCAAATAGTCAAACAAAGTGGGCAGGGTTTCGTCATAGAAAAACGGCAGCCAGTTTTCCATACCGATATATTTCTGGGAGTTGGAAATGCTTTCGTAAAGTTCATCGCCGGTTCCGCCGGAGCCGAAAGCCTCACGGTATTTGGCGCGAAAAGTTTTGATCGTATTGTTGTCAAGCGCCACCTCTCCCATCACCTGGAAAGTATAACTTTTCAATTCGCCCGCGGTGCGCTGGGTGAGCGGATCAAAAGTGCGGATCTTTTCCACTTCGTCGCCGAACAAATCAATGCGCAGCGGCAGTTCGCTGCCAACCGGAAAAATATCAAGAATATCACCGCGGACGGCGTATTCTCCGGGTTCCATCACCTGCTCTACCCGATTATAGCCGTTG
>ENA-OPMG01001573-OPMG01001573.1-human-gut-metagenome-genome-assembly--contig:-NODE-1573-length-13173-cov-1.869492_pt1 | contig 13173 bp, 12 predicted proteins | sample MGYA00241522_ERZ501741 | MGnify/ENA primary metagenome ERZ501741 (study PRJEB25962, sample SAMEA2042616) | human gut metagenome | biome: human gut; feature: human-associated habitat; material: faeces...
TTTATTAAATGATGCTTATGATTGTTATGTTCTTGATCAATCTATTTTCTATATTCAAAATGATAATTTGTATTGTTTAACGATAGATGATCAAATGAATAAAGTAGCTAATAAAAAGATCAAAGAGAATGTAAATCATTTTAGTATTGATGATCAAAACAAACGTATTTTATATGAAAATTTAAATTATAAAAATCAATTAATTGATTTTAATGGAAATGTTTTGAAAAAAGATGTTGATAGTTATGATGATTGTTATTTTTCTAATGGTTTATTATATTATCGTACTTATCAAGGAATCTATTATGTTGATTTAGATACACAAGAGGAAAAAGAACTTAAAGAAGTTGATAATATTTATCGTTTTGCACTCGCAAGAGATGAAGCAAATCAACAAGATATTGCTTATGTAGAAAGCCTTGATGATCAATTGGATGCATATGTAGGAGATGAGCAATATGCTATTTACGATGATGCAAGAGATTATTTTGTTGCCGGTCAATATGTTGTTTTTTATGCCTATGACGATGATTATAGTCAACATTATTTTATTGGAAATAGTGAAGGAATGTATACATCAATTGGAGAATGACAATTTAGTCATTCTTTTTATTTTATGACTGTGGTAGAATAAGGTCACTAGGAGTGATAAGAATGTATTGTAGTCAATGTGGAACATATGTTGAAGATGATATGCTGTTTTGTCCTCAATGTGGAAAACAGTTAAAACCAATAAAAAAAGTTTGTATTCGTTGTCAGTTACCATTAACTGAAAATGAAGAAGTCTGTCCAGCTTGTGGAATGAGACAAATACAAGAAGAAGTAGTGGAAGAAGATCCTTATAAAGGATATTGGAAAAAGCCAATTCTTTGGATACTTTCAGCTGTTTTATGTTTATCAGCTGTTTTTCTAGGAAGTTATATGACAAGTCATCCTTTACAATCAATGTCAAGTCAAGAAAAAAATTATGTCTTAGAAGGCAAAGTGAGTACGTATAATGTTTCTGCTAATAATCAAGCAGGTGGCCAATATCTAAAAGATAATCAACATCTTTATTATGTTATCAATAATCAACTTTTAGTAAGTGATTTAGATGAATTAGAAACAAGTGAAGTATTGATAGATGATTGTGTGGGCTATTTAAGTATTGAAAATCATGTTCTTTATTATTGTGATTCTCAATACAATTATCAAGCTTATAATTTAAAGACAAAAACAACGACCCAAATATTAGAAAATGTGTATTATCCAATTATAAAAAATCATGTTATTTATTATCAATTAGATCAAGATCATGAAAGTTTATATCGTTATTCATTGGATGATCAAACAAATCAAAAATTAAATGATGAAACATCTTATGATATTACAATAGATGGAAAATATATTTATTATTTAGCTAAAAATGATGAACAATATGCTTTAAAAAGAATGACAATTACAGGTGAAAATATAGAAACACTCTATGAAAAACAATGTACATTCGCTCTTGATAACAAAGATTTATATCTTACTGATAATTCACAAATTATAAAAATCAATAAAGAAACATTAAAACAAGAAACAATCAAAAAAGTAGAAAATAGAGCCATTGCTTTAGTCAATAATAAAATTGTCTATGCAACAGGAACCCAACTTAAAATGATGAGTTTAAATGGGAAAGATGATCAGATTTTATTTAAGAATATCGTTGTATCAGATTTACAAGTTTTAGGATCTGATTTATTTACCAAAGGATATGTTCAAGAAAGTGGAGTCAAATATATTGTTTTCAATATTAAAGGGCAATATAAAGCTTTAAATGAAAATACAGCACAAGAATTTGAAAATTTACAAGATGCATAGGAGAATAATATGAAAGTATATGAAATATTAGAGGCAACAAAAGGTATTTTAGTTTCTGGAAATAAAGAAGATGATATTTGTTTCTTTAGTCAAGATAGTAGACAAATGAAAAATGGAGGAATGTATATTCCTTTAAAAGGTGAAAGATTTGATGGACATGATTTTATTGAAAGTGCTTTTCAAACAGGAGCAACAGCAATTATTACTGCTAAAGATGTAAGTTATCCAGATAAAATTGTGATTAAAGTAGAAGATACTTATCAAGCTTTAAAAGATATGGCCATTTATTTAAGAAGTCATCGCCCTGTAAAGGTTGTGGGAGTTACAGGAAGTGTTGGAAAAACAAGTACACGTGATATGGTCTATAGTGTTGTTAAACAAAAATATAAAACTTTAAAAACAGAAGGTAATTATAATAATGAAATAGGTCTACCATTAACCATTTTAAGATATCAAGACGAAGAAGTCATGGTCTTAGAAATGGGAATGAATCATTTAAATGAAATGTCAAGATTATCTACGATTGCTCATCCTGATGTCTCATGTATTACCAATGTTGGAACAGCACATATTGGTGAACTAGGAAGTCGTGAAAATATTTTAAAAGCAAAGTTAGAAATTACAGATGGTATGAAAGATCAATCTACTTTAATTATTAATAATGATAATGATATGTTACAGACTGTTGATTTACCTCGTTTAAATGTTGTAAGAGTTGGAAAAAATGAAGGGGCTTCTATTCAAGCAAGTGATATTGAATTATTTGAAGATCACAGTACATTTATTGTTCATTATCATGATCAAAGTGAAAAAATTTGGGTTCCTGTTCAAGGAGAGCATAATGTTTTTAATGCGTTAATTGCAATTGCAGTAGGATTAGAGTTAGATATTTCTCTAGAAGATATTAAAAAGGGTATACAAGAGTTTGAATTAACTAAAAATAGAATGGATATTCTTGAAAAAAATCATAAAACAATTATTGATGGAACATATAATGCAAGTGTAGATTCAATGAAATCAAGTATAGATGTTCTAGCAAATTATAAAAAACGTAAAGTTGCTATTTTAGCGGATATGTTAGAACTCGGAAGTTATAGTCAACAACTTCATGAAGAAGTGGGAAACTATGTTGCTACTAAAGAAATAGATGTTTTGATTTGTATTGGAAAAGAAGCAAAGTATATGTATCAAAAAGCAAAAGAAAAAATGGAGAATGTTTATTATTTTACTTCTAATCAAGAAGTTATTGAACAATTAGATCAATTTTTAAAGAATGATGATGTGGTTTTAGTTAAAGGAAGCCACTCTATGAATTTAAAAGAAATTGTAGAAAAGATATAAGTTATGAAAAAAAAGAAAAAATTAAGATTAAAAAGACCCTTTCAGTTAATTCTTGCAGCATTATTGTTTTTATTAGCTTTTTCATTCTTTCAACTTATAAAAAATCAATTTAAGCAAGAGAATAAATTGGTTTCAACTCAGGTATTGAATTATGAAGATTTAATGCTAAAATATGCAAGGGAAAATGATATAGAAGAGTATTTAGGATTATTACAGGCAATGATGATGCAAGAATCTGGAGGACAAGGAAATGATCCAATGCAATCATCTGAATGTGAATTTAATACACAGTTTGAAAAGAAACCTAATGCTATTAGTGATCCCGAATATTCTATTCAAGTAGGTATTCGATACTTTGCTAAATGTTTAGAAAAGGCAAATGTAAGTTCTTTGAAAGATGAAAAAGGAATATTTTTAGCTTTACAATCTTATAATTATGGTATTGGATATATGAATTACGTTGAACAAACAGACAAGCAATATACTTATCAAAATGCTATAGATTTTTCTGAGAAATGTAAAAAGGATTATAACGTATCAGTCTATGGAGATAGTAAGTATGTATATCATGTTTTAAGATATTATGAAGATACTACTTTAGTAGATGATTGGTTAGAATTATATCGTTAAGGAGATTATTATGAAACAAAAATTGATGGTTGTTTGTGGTGGACAATCGAGTGAACATATTGTTTCTCGTATGTCTTGTACATCAGTAATGAATAATTTAAATAAAGAACATTATGATGTGACATTAGTAGGAATTGATCAAGATGGATCTTGGTATTTATTAGATCAAGGTCAAGCTGATTTGGCTCAAGATACTTGGTTAGAAAATTCTCAAGTTATTCAAGATATTTTTGGAGTATTAAAACAACAAGATGTTGTTTTACCAATTTTACATGGTGCTTTTGGAGAAGATGGAACAATCCAAGGTTTATTTGAATTAGCAGGTGTTCCTTATGTTGGATGTCGTGTTTTAGCTTCAGCAGTATCTATGGATAAAATCTATACAAAGAAGATTTTAGAAACTGCAGGAATTCCACAAGTAAAATCTTTATATGTTAAAAAAAGATATCTATCCACCACTTATAACAGAAAACTTAGTACAAGAAATTATTAAACAAATTCATTCACAAAAACCAAATATTGAAATATCATTACCTGTTAATTTTGTGTTCATAAAAAAGTATAATAATATAGCCGTTAGAAAAAAAGAAATTGACGATACTTATTATGTAAAGTATGAATCTTTTTATAAAGATCAACAATTACATTATTTTTTAACAGATCAAGGACATCTTCACGATGGTGTTTTTCTTTCAAAAGAAGACTTTCCAATAGTTATCAGATGTTTTAAAAATGGTGATACAATCAAAACATCTGGAGGAACAAAAAAGGTCTCTAGGCTATTTATAGATCGTAAAATTCCTAGAGATGAGCGTAAAATATGGCCAATCGTTGAAAATTGCCATGGTGAGATCATTTTGATCCCACATATCGCCAAAAATATCAAGTATTTATATACAAAACCAAATGTTTTTGTGATAAAATATGACACATGTAAGTGAGGTGTAAGGTATGCACAAGGATATAAAAGAAATATTATATACAGAAGAAGAAATTAAGGCTAAATGTGATGAATTAGCAAAACAAATTGATCAAGATTATGCTGGTCAAGAAATTTTATTAGTTGGTTTATTAAAAAGTTCCATTTATGGCAGAACTTGCTAAACATTTAAAAAGTGATGTTAAGTTCGACTTTATGTCAGTAAGTAGTTATAGTGGTGTTGAATCTAAAACATTAGTTGTTAGACAAGATATTAAAGAAGATATTCGTGGTAAGAATGTTTTAATCGTAGAAGATATTTTAGATACTGGAAAGACTTTATATAACGTTAAAGAAATGTTAGAAAAAAGACATGCTAAGAGTGTTAAAATCGTGACTTTATTAGATAAAGAAGAAGGTCGTGTTTTTGATATGAAAGCTGATTATTCAGGATTTAAAATTCCTAATGCCTTTGTTGTAGGATATGGTCTTGATTTTAATGAACGTTATCGTCAATTACCTTATATAGGTATTTTAAAAGAAGATTGTTATAAAAAATAGTTAGGAGATTTTATGGGAAATAAAAAAGGATTGTTGAAGTCTATCCTACCATGGCTTATTGTACTGATGGTTATTTCTGTGGCAATTCCTTTCTTTAATCAAAGTGAATCGTCAGAAATTAGATATGATAAGTTTATAGAGATAGTTCAAAAAGAAAAAGTAAAAGATGTAGAAATCGTTCCTAAATCATTAGTCATTGATGTGAGTGGAACATATTCTAAAAAAGCAAGCAATGGTAAAAAAGAAGATACTAAATTCTCTGTTGTTATTCCAAGAACAGAAACAGAATTAGATTCTTTAATTAGCTTGTTAGATGAAAATGGTACAAAAATCAATGTTGTCAATGATGCTGAAAGAAATCAATTATTGAACTTCATTGTAAGCTTATTACCATACTTGATCTTATTTGGAGGAATGTTCTTCTTCTTGAAGATGATGTCAAATACTGCTGGTGGTAATAATAAAGCCTTTGAATTTGGTAATTCAAGAGCTAAACTAGAAAAAAATTCTAAAACACATTTTAGTGATGTTGCTGGAATGGATGAAGAAAAAGAAGAAGTTAGAGAATTAGTTGACTTCTTAAAAACACCAAAAAAATTTGCTGATATGGGTGCTAAGATCCCACGTGGTGTTTTACTTGTAGGTCCACCAGGGACAGGGAAAACATTACTTGCTAGAGCGGTAGCAGGTGAAGCAAACGTTCCATTCTACTCAATTTCAGGTTCTGAATTCGTAGAAATGTTCGTTGGTGTTGGGGCTGGACGTGTAAGAGACATGTTCAAAAAAGCAAAACAAACAGCACCATGTATTATCTTCATTGACGAAATTGATGCAGTTGGTCGTCAAAGAGGTACTGGTATGGGTGGAGGACACGATGAACGTGAACAAACACTTAACCAATTATTAGTTGAAATGGATGGATTTGATACAGAAGAAACAATTATAGTTTTAGCTGCAACAAATAGACCAGAAATGTTGGATAAAGCACTACTTAGACCGGGAAGATTTGATAGACAAATAAATATTGCACTTCCAGACTTAAATGGAAGAGAGGCAATATTAAAAATACATGCTAAAGACAAAAAGTTTGCAGAAAATATTGACTTAAAGAATATTGCTGAAGACACAGCAGGTTTTTCTGGCGCAGAACTTGCAAATATTTTAAATGAAGCTGCAATTATTGCTACAATAAACAAGCATGATGCAATAACAAACAAAGATATAGAAGATGCTACAAAAAAAGTAACAATAGGAATTGAAAAACATAGTAGAGTTGTTTCAGAAAAAGATAAAAAATTAACAGCATACCACGAAGCAGGTCATGCTATAGTTAGCAGTCAATTGGAAACACAAAAAGACATTAAAGAGGTATCTATAATACCAAGAGGTGTAGCAGGTGGATACACAATGTACAAGTCAAATGAAGATAAATACTATATATCTAAAACAGAAATGGAAGAAAAATTGGTATCTTTATTAGGTGGACGTGCTGCAGAAAAGATAGCTTTAAATGATATCTCAACAGGTGCAAGCAACGATATAGAAGTTGCAACACAAATTGCTAAAGATATGATTGTAAAATATGGAATGAGTGACGATTTAGGACCAATTTATATAGACACAGAAAAAGATCCATATGAATTACAACTATTTGGTGAAAAATTTGGAGATGCAGTTGGTGCAGAAGTAAAAATAATGATAGACAATGCTTATGTAAAAGCACAAAAACTTATATTAAATAATATGGATAAGCTAAATAAAGTAGCTGAAGCTTTAATAGAGAAAGAAATAATTTCTGCTGAAGAATTTCAAGATTTAATAAAATAATAAAAAGTAATAGAGACAAATGCTTTTTCAAATTTAGGAAATTAGCATATGTTTCTATTTTTTGTAAGTTGCTTTTATTGTATAATTGCCTTTAACTTAGTTAATTAGTAAATTGAATTTGTTAATTAATTCTTTTGGTAAGACAAATTCTTTTTTGTTTAAGTAATTTAAACTATGTTTCTTATCACAATGTTTTTCGTCTGTTTTAAAATTAAACTTTATTTTATAACTACAAAGATTTTGAGTTTTAAATCCAAATTTTTTGTTTATTTCGTTTTTTCCGTATTTTCCATCACCAATTATAGGGTAACCAATATGTGCTAAATGAGCACGAATTTGATGAGTTTTTCCTGTTAAAAGCTCAACATCTAATATAGAATAATTTTTAGCTTTATTTATATTTAAAACAGTGTATTTTGTAGTAATTGGTACATAACCTTTTTTAGGAGTATCAGATATATACACTTGAGATTTTTTATTATCTTTAAATAAATATGATTGTAATGTTTTTGTTTTATCTGAGGGAACTCCATATACCATAGCTAAATAATGTTTTTCAATTTCATGATTTTTAAATTTATTTAATAAAATATTTAAAGATTCTTGATTTTTTGCGAATAATGTTAGTCCAGTAGTATTTCTATCTAATCTATGACAAGGCTCTAAAAATTTAAAGTTATGTTGTTTTTTTAATAAGCAAGTTAAACCGCTATCTCCTGTAACTTCAATTTGTTCTGGCTTGTTTGCTATTAAAATATTGTTATCTTCATAAATAATATTTATTTTAATTTGTGTATTTGGTAGTAAAAGTTCATCAGAAATGTATACTTTTACATTATCATTAGTATGTAAAAGTATATTTTCACTTATTCTTATATTATTTATTTTTATATCTTTTTTACGCAAGGGTTTATAAAAAAGTGAATTTGTTAAAGAAGGAAAATTGTGCATTAAAAAAGATTGTAGTTTTTTATTATTAAATTTACTTGGAACAACTAATTCTTTCATATATTTTATAAACTCCTGTATATTTTAATGAAAAAGGTACTCCAAGGTAGGAGTACCTTTTTTTAGGCAAACTGTTAACTTTAATAGACTATAGGTATAGGAAATGAATTATAAAAATGCACATTACATACTTTGCATGTTTACAATACATATCCATTTGGACTGTAAGAAGTAAATTAATAGCCAGCTTTTTTCAACCGTTCTACTTCTTCTCTTGTCCAAGAACCTAAAGGGAAGCATGGAAAGGTATATTGATTTATCAATCCCTGCTTCGCAAGTTCGGTAAACCGTGACTTATTGTGAGATTTGATGGCTGCTTCTAAGTCATTGAGCCAAATACGTTCCCGGCGGTCGTCTTCATAGGCTTCCCAAGCGCGCATACTTTTACCGTACGTCATAAGTTAATCCTCCTCTATAATAAAGTTTGCATGAGTTAATTATAACATTTATCTGTAAATTTAGCAATCTTAGTCGAATTTTCGTATGAATTTCTGTGACATAATTATCAAAAAAATTCCTTGACTAAGATATGTAACAATGATATACTTTATGTGGAAATTTGGTACAAAAGGAGGAAAAATGTTGGAAGACATTTTTAAGAGAAACAGTAGAATTATGTTAAGAAAAATGTTATATATATTCATAATAATTAATTTATTGTCATACATATTTATATTCTTACTAGCTAATGTCTCTAAGGCTGCAACAGATGATTTTAGCAAATATCCAGGGTATCAAGAACTTATAAATGAATTAAAAAAAGAATTTCCTAAGAGCGAGTTTAAAATGCTTAAAACTGGATTAGACTGGAATCAAGTTTTAAAAAATGAGACAACAGCAAGTCATGGTAGAAATTTAACTAGCAATAGTGCATCAGAATGGGTATGCCCAGTATGTAAAAATAAGCAATATGAACCCGGCTGGTATTGTGCATCAGAAGCAACTGTAGCTTATTATATGGATCCAAGAAATTCTTTAAATACAAACGATGTTTTTCAATTTGAATTATTAAATTATAATAGTGATGTACAAGATGAATCTGGTGTTAAGTGGATTGTTTCAGATTGCAATTATCTACAAGGAAAAATAAATTATACAGCAACAGATGGTTCTACAAAGACTATTAACAAAACATATACACAAGTAATAGTAGATGCAGGAAAGAAATTTAATATAAGCCCATATCATTTAGCTTCTAGAATAAGACAAGAACAAGGACCTGGTAATGCTACAGAAACTGCAACTGGTAATGGAAAAGGTAAGTATAATAAAGGATATGCAGGTTATTACAATTATTATAATATTGGAGCAACAGGTGGAACTACTGCAACAATAATAAAAAATGCATTAGAAAAGGCAAAAAAGGAAAATTGGACAGACCCAGAAAAAGCAATTGTTGGTGGTGCAGAGTTTGTAAGAAATGAATATATTGGGTATGGTCAAAATACATCATATTTACAAAAATTTGATGTAGACAATAGTGATGGGGATTTATATTGGCACCAATATATGACAAATGTTTCTGCTTCTAAAACAGAAGGACAAGAGACGAGAAATGCATATAGCAAAATGGGTAAGTTAAATAAAAATTCGCATTTTATATTTTCTATACCTGTATTTGAGAATATGCCAAAACAAAGATGTGAGCTTCCAGGAACTAATTCAATTGTTACACAAAATGTTGAGGTTAATTCAGATAATGTTCGTGTAATGGAGAAAAAGGGAGAAGGAAAAGAATTAGCTAGATTGAATAAAGGAGATAAAATTTTAAGAATAGAATTGGCACAAACTCAAAATCCAGATGGAAGATTTATGAGATATTGGGACAAAGTTGTTTTAGCAGATGGAAGAAAAGGTTATGTAGTAAGAAATTATCTTACTCAAATTGCAGATATTACAAATTGTAATGAAAAATACATTGTTACAGCATATACAAATTTTAGAAACGGACCAGGAGTAACAAATACTACAATAATAGAAACTTTATCTCCAGGACAGGAACTTACAGTAATAGAGAAAGATAAATATAAAAATGTTGATGGAGAAAGTTGGTATAGAGTTAAACTTCCAGATGGAAGGCAAGGATATGTTGGAAACGGCTATATAGAAAAATGGACAGATACAAGTGGATATGACCAAGTAAAAGTTGTAAATAATTCGGGAGTTAATGTAAGAGAAACACCAGGTACAGGCTCTAAAGTACTAACTACAGCATACAAAGGCGATATTATGACAAGAATGGAAAAAAATGCGTCAGATAAAGATGGTTATATTTGGGACAAAGTAAACTATAATGGTATTATAGGGTATGTAGCAAGAGGAGACAGCAAAGAAGATTATATAGTTCCAGTAGACGAAGAAGGAAATGGTGACAACAATGGAAGTGGAGATGAAAATATACCAAGTAAAAATAATCAAGTTAAAATGGATGGAAAACAAGTTATATGTGACGCAGTATCAAATGTAAATACGATAAAGAGTGCATTTAGTGGTGCTGTTGTAAAAGATGGTAAAGGCAAAGAGATTACAGGAAAAACAAATGTAGGAACAGGATATACAGTTACAGTAAACAAGAAGACTTATACTATTGTAAAAAAAGGCGATGTAAATGGAGACGCAAATATTAATTCAGGTGATTTATTAAAACTACAAAAACATTTGTTAAAAGATACTAATATAGTGGGTACCCCATATGGAAATGCAGCAGATTCAAATAATGACGGAAAGCTAAATTCAGGAGACTTGCTAAAAATACAAAAATTTTTATTAAAAGATTCATCTAATATAAATATTTAAATTTAAAAAGATATTTAAGTGAATTTACAATAAAAAATGCAAGCAATAACTTATAAAACTTAATTGTTGTGCATAATATAAAATCACATAAATTAAATGATAAATTACTAATTTATTATTTAACAAAAGAAAAAGGTTATTATATTTGCTTTAAGCAAAAGAATGGAGGATAATATGAGAAAATCTTTAAAAATGACTTTAATAACTATGATAATTGCAATAGTCATCTGTATGTTAAATGTGACTATTGTAAAAGCGGCAAGTTCTAGCATAACAGGAAGTAAAACGGTAACAGTAGGAGAAAGCGTAACAATAAATGCATCTGTAAATGCAGGAGCATGGAATGTAGTTTTATCTGGAAATGGACAAACTAAGGAATTAGTAGGGCAAACTGCAACACAAGGAAATAGTTCTGCATCAACAAGTATAACTTTTACTCCAAATAAAGCAGGAACATACACATTTACACTAAGTGGAGATATAACAGATTATGAAACAGAAAAAACAGACAGCATAAATAAAACTTGTACAATAACTGTTAAAGAAAAAGAAACTTCTGGTGGAGGTTCTAATTCAAATACAGGTTCTGGGTCTAATACTGGAACAGGGTCTAACACAGGTTCTGGTTCAAATCAAGGATCAAGTGGAAACTCTGGTTCAAATTCAGGGTCAAATAATAACTCAAGTTCTGGAAATTCATCAAATGCACCAAGTTTTACAAATGTAAATGAAACAGTTTACGCAACAGGAAGTGTAAATGTAAGACAAAGTTGGTCAACAAGTAGTAAAGTAGTAGGTTCACTTTCAGAGGGACAGAGTATTACAAGAACAGGAAAAGGAAGTAACGGATGGAGTAGAGTAACATTTAATGGATCAACAGCATATGTTTCATCTGAATACTTAACAACAGAGAAAAAAGAAGATAAGTCTAAGAATAGTGCATTAAAACAGTTGACTTTATTACAAGGAACATTAACTCCAGAATTTAAAAAAGATGTAACAGAATATACTGTACAAGTAGGAACAGATGTAACAGAATTACAATTAGATGCAGTTCCAGAAGACGAAAAGGCTAAAGTAACTGTAGAAGGAAATACAGATTTAAAAGATGGAGAAAATAAGGTAACTATTAAGGTTATGGCAGAAGATGAAAGTAAAACTGTATATACATTAATAGTAAATAAAACAGATAAGACAGATGAAACAGGTTTAACATTAAATAAATTAGAAATTGCAGGAGTTACATTAACCCCAACATTTACTCCAGATGTATATTCATATTCTATAAATGTTGCAACAGGAACAACATCTGTGGATATAACAGCAGAAACAGGAGATGAAGATGCAACAGTAGAAATTACAGGAAATACAGACTTAAAAGATGGAGAAAATTTAATTACTATAATGGTTAAAAAAGGTGAAGGAGATAAACAACAAATTGCAACATACCAAATAACAGTTAATGTAGGTAAACAAGAAACTGTAGTAACTACAGGAAAAAGCTCAGGACCAAATATATTAATAATTATATGTGGAGTAGCTGCAGCTATTATAGTTATTTCAATAATTACATTAATAGTAATAAATCGTAGAAATAAAATGGACTATGACGATGAAGACGATGATGAGGACTATGCAAATACAACAATTCTTAACCAGAATTTTAACTATGCAGATGAATTAAAAGCAAAAAGAGAAGAAAAAAACGAAGCAAAAAAACAAAGTAGAGAAGAATATTTAAATAGTTATAAAGATACTATTGCTACTAATGACATTGATGCAAATAATGAGAATAATTATGAAGAAGATGATGATACAACAAGAAAAAAGAGAAAGGGTAGACACTTTTAGTTAGAAAGTTGGGGTTAACTCCCACTTTCTAAATTAGAAATTAGGCTTGTCTTTGGATTAAAAAATAGAGACAAGTCTATAATTTATATTTTTGCCAATATAGCTCAGTTGGTAGAGCAACGGATTCGTAACCCGTAGGTCAGCAGTTCAATTCTGCTTATTGGCTCCAATTAAGTAAAATCGTTGAACCAAGCGAAAACATTGATAAATCAAAGTAGTCAAAATTCGTATTATAAGACTAAGTACCATTATAATATTTTGTATTTATTAATATAAATCGGAGATGATATTTGTGAATGATGAAATTAATAGTTTAGCAATTCAAGACAATTTATCAAATGAAGATATAAAAAATTTAATATATACAATAAAAGGAAAACAAGTTATGTTAGATA
>ENA-OPMG01001587-OPMG01001587.1-human-gut-metagenome-genome-assembly--contig:-NODE-1587-length-13062-cov-2.478973_pt1 | contig 13062 bp, 6 predicted proteins | sample MGYA00241522_ERZ501741 | MGnify/ENA primary metagenome ERZ501741 (study PRJEB25962, sample SAMEA2042616) | human gut metagenome | biome: human gut; feature: human-associated habitat; material: faeces...
ATACGGAGGCACTCCTCCATACTTCTGTACTGAACCACTGCCAGCATTATATGCTGCAAGAGCAAGCGTAGCATTACCATCATAACTGTCTAACAGTTCTGATAACATCTGTGCACCGGCATATACATTCTGTCTGGCATCAAAAGGATCCGTAACACCATAGCTTTCTGCCGTATATGGCATAAGCTGCATTATTCCCTGTGCTCCGCAATACGATACAGCATCCGGATCAAACCCTGATTCTGCCTGTGCTACAGCTTTAAGAAAATTCTCATTGATTCCAAATTCTTTTGCTGCTCCGGCAAAAATATTCTCAAGAGAATCATCCACAGTAATATTATTATATATTTTATCAAAATCAGTCCCACCAGAATTAACATATGTCTGGTTATTAACAAGATATATGTCACCATCTGACGGAGTGATATAGTTAACAGTATTCATCATCATTCCTCATAATCATGCAATTAATCACTAAACAATATTATACATTCTCACGACTTCAATATCAATAGCCGAAATATGTATCAAACACAGCTTTTGCTACTACCTGTGCACTTGACACACCAGAATAACCCCCTTCCAGAATCACACATACTGCTATCTGGGGATTATCATAAGGTGCAAAGCCCGTAAACCAGCTATGATATCTGTCAGAGTCATCATACTGTGCCGAACCTGTCTTTCCTGCTGCTTCATATGATGAATATTTCATAGAATTTCCTGTACCAGAAGTTATTACCTCTCTCATGCATTCTGTAAGGTATTCTGCCTCTTCTGCTGACATCACAGTTCCTGCCTCTGTTGGCTTATTCTTAACAACCGTTCTTCCCTCACTGTCACTTATACTGTCAACAATATAAGGAGTCATCATAACGCCATCATTAGCAACACTAGCCGCTATCATCATATTGTGAAGCGGTGTCATCATCGTCCTTCCCTGACCAATACCAGTCTCCTGCATCTCACTTATCGAAGAATCCTGTGTTACAGCCATTGTACTCTTAGAATACTCAAACCCTACAGGAAGATTAGAATTAAATAATAATGTACTGCACAGATTCATGAAAGATGTCTTATTAAGTCCTGCTCCAATCGTAGAAAATGCAGAATTACAGGAATTAGCAAATGCTTTTCTTAAATCCTGATATCCATGTGCCGTATGATCAAAGCATGCAATAGTAGTTCCACCAGATATATATGCCTGTCCATCGCAATTATATGAATAATTATAATAATCATTCTGATTCTGCCTTATATATGCAAGAGCAGTAATTATCTTGAATGTTGAACCAGGTGGATATAGCCCTTGCGTTGCCCTGTTTAAAAGCACCGAATCCGCACTATCATAAGTAATCCACTCATCATAATCGGTATTTACTGCATTTGCATCAAATGATGGATTCGATACCATTGCAAGAATCTTACCCGTAGCAGGTTCCATCGCTATAACTGCACCTTTATTATTACCAAGTGCTTTATATGCCGCTTTAGTAAGTTCAACATTAAGTGTTGTTGTAACATTATGCCCCTTTGCTTTTCCTCCAGACAGGTCATTACCAATCTGATCAAGCACATTATCTGTCTCACTTAAAAGAAAATAATTCTGAGACTGTTCTATTCCTGTCTTCATCCCTGTAAGAGAAGTAAATCCAACCGAATGACAGAACAGATTATCATAAGGATAATAACGTGTTTCATTACCATCCTCATCCGTAAGCGTTGTTGCAAGTACATCTCCGTCATCTGCTAATATATCACCTCTTACAACCTTGCTTTCCTGATTGTCTACTCTTTTATTGTAAGGATTATTCACAATTGTTCCTGCATCTCTCACATTGAATATACACAGATACACAATAGTTGCAAGAAAAAGTCCTACAAAAAAGAATGCAATTATATTAGTCTCTTTATTTCGCAGATTCTTCTTTTCATTATCAACTATATCACTTTGTATGTTTTGTTTTTTTCTTCGTCTGTCCTGTTTTTTGTTTTCTGCCATCTTTCCTGTCACCTTCATCCTGTCTCATATTGTACATTCCATTAATAAGAGCAAACATTATAAGCGAGCTTAATATAGAGCTTCCCCCGTAACTTACAAAAGGAAGTGTAACACCTGTCATCGGTATAAACTTAATTGCACCTCCCACAGTTAAGAACACCTGAACCCCATATGTAACCCCAAGTCCTACAGCTACAAGACGATAAAAAAGTGTCTTACATCTTGAAGCTATATTCATCATAAGAATAAGATTATTAAGACACACTAAGAATAGAGCTATTGAAAATATGAGTCCAAATTCTTCAGATATAGCAGAAAACATAAAATCTTTCTCTGCTACAGGTATCTTATCAGGCATACCCTGACATAATCCATATCCAAACCACGATCCCATACCAATTGCAAAAAGAGACTGACATATCTGATATCCGCTTGTATCAATATATTCCCACGGATTACGCCATACAATAACTCTCGCTCTCACATGTGCAAAAAGCTTATATGCAATAACAGATGCACCTGCTCCGGCAATCAGTCCTGCCCCGGCATAGGCCAGTTTTCTTGTTGCTATATAAAGCATTGCAATATACACCACAAAGAATATAAGTGCAGCACCAAGGTCAGTTGAAAGCACAAGAATAATAACATGAAGTGCTGCAAACGCTGTAACAATACATGTCTGTTTAAATGTCGTTGACTTATTAAACATCGAAGCAACAAACATAACATACAAAATCTTAACAAACTCTGCCGGCTGTACAGAAAATGCTCCTATGCTTAATGTAAGATTGGCTCCATACACCTTATTTCCTAATAAAACAGCACATAAAAGCACAAGTCCCGAAATGCAATATATCCATCCAAAGTTTCTGAAGCTCTTAACAGTTTTTAAAAGCCATGGAACAAGAAACATAATAACCGTTCCAAACACAGCAATAACAAACTGTTTAACACATTTGTCAAAATTAAGCCTTGCTATCATGATAAATCCAACTGACATCAGCATACACATATTATTAACAAGAAGCCTTGAAGCCTTTGGATACAATATGTAATAAAACGCAATGAATACTATAAGATATATAAGCTGTACAAAATAAAAGCCTATATATCTAGTCTCACCTTTCATAAGATACAACACATAATATCCAAGAAAATGTATCGCGAATATTATAATATACTGCTGGATATATATTCCTTTTCTCTTTTCTTCCTTATGGATTATTGCTCCTCTGTAAGCAGAAAGAACATAAAACGCCATCAGAAAAGCAAATATGTATTTTGTAAGTTCAATAAAAACTGACTGCATAGCAATCTCCTTTATTCAAGTCACTTAATCTTAGTCGATTGCCTGATGAAAATGTCCTGTAGTACCGCCACTCACTCCATCAGTCATAACTAATTGTATATCATCTGCTTCACTTTCGTCAAATTCATAACGAATTACACACACACCGCATTCTTCGGGATTTTCTTTTGTAAGATTGAGTTTTTCTCCATTCATTACAGAATAACAGAATTCACACATACTTTCCACTGTATAAGAGCTGCCCTTCGGCCCTGTAATATTGATGCTGCCCCAGCATCCGTCACATTTTCCGTAAGTTCTTCTCACACACTGTTCAGATACCATAAGAGGCACATTCCCATATACTACAAGTTCCGTGTCACTTCCAATTACAGGCTTCATCTCCTTATCTGTAAGTTCAAGCGGCAGTGTCATTCTGTCAAGAATAACCCCGGCATTACTGCACAGCCTTCTTAATTCATCTTTTGCAAATGTATTAAATATATATATGCTGCTGTCCGTAATAATATGCACCTTGTCAGATAATTTTTTCCAGTTGTCACTTCCAAGAAAACCAATCTGCTCAATATTACGGCATACAAATCTGTCTATGCCACAGTCAGAAGCTTTCTCACACAAGTACTTAAACTTATCATATTTCTCTGCCTTAAGAATATGTGGAAGGAACATATATACATATATTCCATGTGACTGACAGTACTTTACAGCCTCTTTTAATGAATTCTCATCATTCATATAAAACATCTTATAATCAAGATAAATGCTTTCAACACCTGAAACTGATGCTGCTTTCTTTACCTGCGCTATATCATGAAGGTATGCAGCTTTTCTTACCTGATAATTATTATCATCAGTATTCTCCCTATCGTCAGGCTCTGCACATTCAGGCTTATTATAAGTTCTTACAAGACTGTGCTTTAAATGTGTCTCAAGCTGTTCAAGTACATTTCTTCTTAACTCCTTAATCCAGCCAACAGGCACAAACACACCATCATCAAGCTGCACTTCTGCATCTTCCACCACAAAACATGTATCGCCGGTTTTCTTTAAATTCTTAACCAGTTCCTCCTCTGAGGCCGGACGGCTCTGTGCTTCGGTAACTATCTCTCCTGTACATGTCTTTTCAATTCCATCATACATTACTGTAAGTGATATATTTTCATTCTTTCTTACACTAAGCTTCATATCTACATGAAGCTTAGGTGTTATTCCGACATAATTATCCGCTACATATGCCTTAATCTTAGCATTATTCATTCTGTTGACAATTCTTCCCTCATATAGTGGGTATTTCTTAGGAAGATTGACAACGAAGGTCTGTCCTGCTGCCACATCAGCTCCACTCTCAAATGAATGTTCCTTATCAATCTCAAAGACATCACCTCTGTTTACATTCTTTAATGCTTTAAATGTAATTCTTCCTGCCTTGTTAGATACTACCTTAAGGCACTCCGTTCCCATATGGTTAGGACGCCCCAGTGACATCATCTTCTTTCCCTTGACGCTGTCATAATAGCCTGTAGTAAATGCACCTCTGTTATATATATCTGAAAGTTCTTCAATATCCTTCTTATCTACCTTGAAGCCTTTTCGTCCCCTCTCAAGATACATATCAACATATTTACGGTAAATATGCGTTACCATAGCCGCATATGTGACATTCTTCATACGGCCTTCAATTTTCAGAGAATACACTCCACTTTCTATAACATCAGGAAGTATCTGTAATGCACACATATCCTTAGGGCTTAATGCGTAACTGTTGTTTCTGTTATTAATCTTTTCGCCGTTATCATACACATCATAAGGCATCCTGCACGGCTGGGCACACCTTCCCCTGTTGCCGCTTCTTCCTCCGTTAAAGCTTGAAAGCAGGCATTGTCCCGAATAACAGTAACATAATGCTCCATGCACAAAGCTTTCTATCTCCACATCTAATCTCTCATGAAGCTGCTTTATTTCCTGCAGATTCATCTCTCTTGAAGTGACTATTCTTGTTGCACCAAGTTCCTTTAAAAGCCTGCTGCCATACACTCCGGTCTGTGTCATCTGTGTGCTTGCATGTATATCCATATCAGGAAAATGTTTTCTTATAAGGTTAAACACACCCATATCCTGTACAATCACTGCATCAAGACCTGCCTCATAGAATGGTATAAGATATTCTATAAGACTGTTCTCTATCTCTCTCGACTTAAGAAGAGTATTAACTGTCAGGTAAACCTTTCTACCGAATAAATGTGCATATTCAATAGCACAGATAAGCTCTTCATCATTAAAATTATTGGCAAATGCCCTTGCTCCAAACATATTGCCTCCCAGGTATATTGCATCTGCCCCTGCCGCCACAACAGCTTTCATAATATCAAGTGAACCTGCTGGTGCTAAAACCTCCACCTGTGTTTTTCTCTTATCAACATTCATAGTTGTAACCGCCTTTAAATTAAATGGCTGCTGCAAATGCATTTGCAACAGCCGTTATTATTAATACCAGATAATCTTATGTAAATCACTTCTTAGAGTCATTCAGTTCTGTCTCTAACTTGACAATATTCTTCTGATACTTGTTAATCTCACTCTTTAATTCCTTAATCTCTTTTGCTGAACTTTCTGCCTTAATCTGTGCTGCAATAAGCTCATGCTTAAGGTCGTATATTTCCTTATCCTTGTTCTCAATATCTAACGAAATACTGTCTGCCATCTTCTTAGCCTTGAAGTAATCATCTGCAATATTAAGATACATCATATCAGTTCTGAGCTCTGCTGACATTCGTCTGTAACTCTCTTCTTTATTAAATTCAGTTATCTTGTTATTAATGTATGATGCAACTCTCTGAAGATACTCCTCGCTTTCATATCCACCAAGCTTGATTACCTTACCTCCAAGAATTACTTCTGCTGTATTCTTTGATGACATAAGTCCCCTCCATATATGTAGAAATAAACATATTAAGTATATAATAAATACACTTACTATTCAACTCATAAAACACATTCTTTAGAATATTTTATGTTATTTTTGTTTGAATGGCCTGCCAAGATTATCATAAGCTGCTTTAGTTGCAACTCTTCCTCTTGGAGTTCTGTTAATATACCCGTTCTGTATAAGATATGGCTCATAAACATCTTCAAGCGTTCCTGAATCCTCGCCTATTGAAGCTGCCAGTGTCTCAATACCAACAGGTCCGCCATCAAACTTATCAACTATTGTAGTAAGTATAACACGATCGTTACGGTCCAATCCATCTCTGTCAACATCTAACAGATTAAGTGCATAATCAGCAACATCCTTATTGATATGTCCGTTATATTTAACCTGTGCAAAATCTCGCACTCTCTTTAAAAGTCTGTTGGCAAGTCTCGGTGTTCCTCTGGATCTTCTTGCAAGCTCATGTGCTCCGTCTGAGTCAATATCAACATTAAGCACATTGGCTGAACGGATAATGATTTTCTCAAGCTCCGGAACTGTATAGAATTCCATATGGCTTACAACACCGAATCTGTCTCTTAAAGGTGCTGATAAAAGTCCCGCTCTTGTTGTTGCACCTATCAGAGTGAACTGTGGCAGATCAAGTCTTATAGACCTTGCTGTTGCACCCTTTCCGATCATAATATCAATCTTATAATCCTCCATTGCCGGATACAACACTTCTTCAACCTGTCTGTTAAGTCTGTGAATCTCATCAACAAAGAGAATATCACCCTCACTCAAGTTGTTAAGTATAGCTGCCATATCTCCCGGCTTCTCGATTGCAGGACCGGATGTAACCTTGATATTAACCCCCATTTCATTAGCAATAATTCCTGCCAGAGTTGTCTTTCCAAGTCCCGGAGGTCCATAGAAAAGCACATGGTCAAGTGCCTCTCCTCTTTCCTTTGCTGCCTCAATATATACTTTAAGATTACTCTTAACCTTATTCTGTCCAACATAGTCATCGAGAGATAATGGTCTTAAGGAATTCTCAATACCATAATCTTCTTCAGTTATCTGTGTTGATATAATCCTCTTTTCCATATAGCCCCTCATTTCTCAAATACTATTCTGCTCTAGAATTTAGCCAGCTTCTTTAACGCTTCCTTAAGAACCGTCTCAGAATCCTTATTCTCTATATCTTCCACTTCCTTGACAGCAACAAGTGCATCTTTGCTTGAATATCCAAGTGATACAAGTGCCTCAACAGCGTCATTTCTTATCATCATGACATTACTTACATTACTGTTATTGTCTGCCTTTTTATTCTTAGAAAGTGCTGATTCAAATACTTCATCAAGCTTTAACTTATCCTTAAGCTCAATTATAATCTTCTGTGCTGTCTTAGGTCCGATACCAGGAAGTGCCTTGATTGCTGCCACATCATCAGCAAGAACTGCAAATCTTAAATCATCTGCTGTGATATTAGATAATGCACCAAGCGCTGCCTTAGGGCCAATACCATTGACACAGATAAGCATTTTAAACATGCTTAAATCATCTCTTGTAAGGAATCCGAACAGACTGCATTCATCTTCCTTGACATTCATATATGTATATATCTTAACCTCACTGCCAACTGATGGAAGCTCACCAAGAACTGAACCCGGAACATATATATTATATCCGATTCCATTGGCTTCCACAACGATTACATCTGGCAGGATTTCGGCAAGCTCACCTTTAATGTATGAAATCATTCTCTACCCCCAAGACAGTAATTGATAAACTGCTGTGCTGTTCTTCCTGATATTCCACCATGTGAAAGTTCCCACTTGTTAGCCTCTGCCATAAGCTCTTCATCTGTCATCTTAACATTATTCTTCCTTGCAAGGCCAATAACAATATCAAAGAATTCTTTCTGTGATGGCTTAGAGTAGCTTATCTGGCATCCAAATCTGTTCACTAATGAAAGCTTCTCCTCAATAGTATCAGATCTGTGAAGACCGTTATTGCTTTCCATATCATTTCTGTCATTCCATGTTTCCTTGATAAGATGTCTTCTGTTAGATGTTGCATAGATAAGAATATTATCAGGCTTAGTCTCAACACCGCCTTCAATTACAGCCTTTAAGAACTTGTATTCAATCTCGAATTCCTCGAAAGATAAATCATCCATATATATTATGAACTTGTAATTTCTGTTCTTAATGCTTGCTATAACATTAGATAAATCCTTGAACTGATGTTTGTATATCTCTATCATTCTAAGACCCTGGTCATAATATTCATTGACAATAGCCTTGATAGAAGTTGACTTACCTGTTCCGCTGTCACCAAAAAGAAGCGCATTATTAGCTTTTCTTCCCTGAACAAAGGCCTCTGTATTCTCAACAAGCTTCTTCTTCTGGATTTCATAACCTATAAGGTCATCTAACATAACCTTATCCATATTGTTAATTGGTGTAAATGTAACGCCATTATCACCGCCTATTACTCTGAATGCTTTATTAAGTCCGAACATTCCTACACCATATGCTTTATAGAAATCAGTAACATAATTAAAGAACTCATTCTCGTCCTTTGCTGTCTCAAGCTTAAGGCTTAAAGCCTGTACCTTCTCACTTACATTCTTATTGTACATAAGCTCTTTCTTAACAATTGCCTTGTAATCAGATATAAGTGAAAAACAGTTAATTCCAAGTGCAGCCTCAATAGGTCTGAAATCATAATTAAACAGATTCATAAACACCTTGAAGTCGTTTTTAGCAAATTCATTAACACTTCCATCATTAGCACCTACCTTTTCACATGTAAGGCTGAATGGATTCTCATTAGTTATAAGATAGAATGTAAGGTAATTATGCCATAAATTCTTATCAAAGCCATAATCTGTGGCAACCTCCAATATTCTCTTAATCTGCTCATATATATCACTTATAAGCTTGTCAGGAGTCTCCTCATCCCTATCAAATTTTTTGAAAATATCGGACATTTTCATAAGAATAGTGTCCTCATGATTACCATATATAATAAGTTTCGCAACTTCTCTGTACATTATTACTCCCTCTTCTTTCTCTTATTAATTACAAGCTGCATGGCAAAGATGGCCACACCTGCAAGTGACACCAACGCTCCCTCTTTAAGAAGCGGCGTAGAATACTTAAGTGTTACATTATGCGTTCCACTCGTAAGATATACAGCCATATACTGACCATTAGCATTATATAGCTTTTGTCTTTCTCCGTCTACATATACCTTCCAGCCCTTTGAATAAGGGATTGTAAGACACAGATATTTATTACGGTCAAGTGTTATCTGACCTGTAACCTTATTATTTCCAAGCTCTACGTCTGTTAATACATTTTCTTTAAGTGCATTAATCTCGTCAGTGTAACCATCCATCGGCTGGCATACAATCTGTATATCATCATAAGAATACACACCAATCTTCTGGAAAGTCACTGTAACTGATGTCACATTTTCTTCCGAATAGCCCATATTCACACTGAAATCATGCTGGTTACTATAATAGCTGTAATCAGATGTGAAGTAATTCATTGACTTGGTTACTCCTGTATCAGTCGTAATTCCAAGCTTAACACTGCTTGTAGACTGTGTCCAATATATGAAATTCTTAAATATCTTCTTCTTTTCATTATGTGAAAGCTCTTTCCAGTCTGCCTTAGAGTATAAGTCTAATGGGTCGAACTTCCTCTTTCCAAAATACAACTGGAACTGTGCTGCACCTTCATAATCAAGACCATTAATATTAAAGTAAGTCTCGCCTGCGCCACTGCCTGTAAAGTTAAATGTTACTCTGGCACCTGCCTTAGTTACTGCAAATGTATTATCCGTACACTGTACTTCTTTGGCATCATAATCCATTGTATAATCTTTAATCTGGCTGTCATAACTTAAATCTTTAACAGATACCCTGTCAGGAAGCGCCTCCCTCGTATATTTCCCACTTCTGTCAATAACAACAGCCTGAAGCATAGCCTTCTGCTTATCTACTGCACTTAAGCCTTCCCATTCCCTCTTATTAACAGCTTTGTCATAGGTAAAGCCTAATGGAAGTTCATTGTCGTTATTATACATTACATAATCATCATTTTCTGATTCATAAGTAAATCCATATGGAACAAGTCCGCCGGTCTTACTTACCAGATACTTTGAGGCAGATGACAATGTTATAAGAGATGACCTGTCATCATAGCCTGTGTATTTGTGCGGAAGCAGCGTATCAAGCCTGATTGCACAATCATATCTGAACTTCGATACATACGGATTAGTAAGTGTCCAGTACAGATTAGAGGACGATATTCCAGTAATGCAATTCATATTGTATGAAAGTCCCGAGCCTGAATATCTGATAAAATCTGTATCTTCAGCATCTTTACTTATAAGCTCCTTCTCGCTTCCAAACACATCTTCCTGTGCCATTTTAACGCTTATGCACTGTGCCGCATAATTTTCCCCAAATGAAGCATTTTTCCATATACCATTAGCTAATGCCGCCAGCATAACCGCTACCGGCACCATCATGCATCTGTTATATTCATTAACATTCTTTATGCTAAGTCCAATTAGCAATATTACTCCAATTGCAACTGCACTTATAAGCTTGCCATTTCTTGAATACTTTACGCACATACATACCACAAAATATATTGTAAGTGTAACTCCAATAAAGCGGATTTCTTTTCTTTCCAGTTTTATAAGACGCGGCATCATGCACACAAGTATATATGCACATAATAATGCAAATGAATATATCCACCTGTTACACATATATGAAAATCCGTTCATTGCCTGTCCGAAGAACGGTATACATATCATCACAGCACTTATAATAAAATAAGTCTTAAGCATTGTGTACTTACGTCTGCTCTTAAACATTAAAAGCACTGCAAGCAACACAGGTACTGCAAATCCCATGCATGTCCAGAAGTTATCACCCTCAACGATAAAAAGTCCCGGAAGCTTTGCATAGTATGAAAAAGGATATACCAGTCCCATTTTGTTAGGTGTATTAAATCTGCTGTCACTTAAGAAAACGTGAAGCACAGGCAGAAACACTATTGCTGCCATACACAGTCCTGTAACCGATGAAACTGCAAGTCTTAATATTCCTTTGCCCCACATTTTTACATTCTTTCCATAACAGAATATGAATCTCACAATAACATATATAATTGTTGTGAACACAAGCATGTAGAAGAAATAAAAATTACTCATTGCAGCAACAGCTACTGTTATTGTAAAGAGCCACATTTTCTTCTCTCTGATTATCTTCTCAACACCCAATATAAGCAGCGGATAATACAGAAGCGGGTTAAGAAAGAACGGATGTCTTACCGCATTGTATATTGCCCAGTAGCAGAATGCATAAGCTACTGCTCCTGGAAGGACATATCTTTTCTTATGTCCTGTATAAAAACACAGCATTGAAAATGCTATACCTGACAGATATATTCTTAAAAGAATCATTGCTTCATAGAATATATACATGTACTTTGCTGGAAACAGGAAACATAAGAATGTAAATGGGTCGCCTATCACATAATAGTGAAATGTTCCTATAACATCACTTCCCTCACCTATTGCAAAATCCCACTGTGGTATTACAAACTGATGATTGATAAATATATTTTTAAAGAAATCCCTTAAATACTGTGAATAATATATGAGTGACTTATAATGCTGTTCCCAGCCATCAACCTCCCATATGAATGTCTTTCCAGTGAAAAAATAAAAAGAAAACAGGTATACAGGTTATATTTCACAGTGTTATCTTGTGAAAAGAGACAAAGTATTTGTGGACTTTGTCTCTTTTTTTATGGAATAGACTGTGAAAAATTAGTGAATGTTTAACAGAATTTTACTTGTCTGTTGACGGGATATTTAAAGTGTAATATAATAGAGTCATAGAAACGTAACAACATTGTAAAAAACTTTGTTAAACCTTAGAGCGTATCTGAGAAGTATGTGAGATATCAGAGCGATACCCACGATTCATACTTTTCAGGCACGCTCTGATAATGAAAAAAGAAAAGGAAGGTATGTATGCAAAACGTAAACAGGAAGTTTAAAATCTGGGGGGCACTTCTGTTTCTGCTGTTTTTTGCTGTGGGAGTTTCCATGTATTTTACTGCGGCAAATATACAGGCTGCAACGAAAACAGGTTTTGTAACTATTAACGGAGATTCATACTACATAAATGAAAATGGTTCTAAACAGAAGGGCTGGCTGGAGCTTGAAGGAAAGAAATATTACTTTAACACAAAGAACGGTGTTCAGGTAAAGGGCTGGGTTACTGACAGTAAAGGACGAAAGAGATATTTCAGTAAACAGGCTGGTATCATGATGACAGGCTGGGTCACTGATTCAAAGAATCAGAAAAGATATTTTGATCCATCTCCCGGATTCATGCAGACAAAATGGCTGACACTGAAGGGAAAGAGATATTATTTCTACAGTAACAGTGGAGTGGCTGCCTGCAAGACATTCCTTACAGACAGTAAGAAAAATACCAGATATTTTACAAGTGCATGTTATATGCTTACCGGCTGGACAAAGAATTCCAGCAATGAATACAGATACTTTGAAACTGAAGACGGAATTATGGCAAAAGGTTTCCAGACACTGAATGGAAAGAAATACTACTTTAATACAGGCAGCGGCAAGATGGCTGTAGGCTGGACGACAATTGACGGAAATAAGTATTATTTTGATAAGGAAACCGGTGTGATGGCTACCGGAGATGTAACAATTGATGGACAGAAATACCATTTTAATTCCAATGGTATATTGAGCAATACTACAAGTCCGACCGGT
>ENA-OPMG01001593-OPMG01001593.1-human-gut-metagenome-genome-assembly--contig:-NODE-1593-length-13003-cov-3.863608_pt1 | contig 13003 bp, 8 predicted proteins | sample MGYA00241522_ERZ501741 | MGnify/ENA primary metagenome ERZ501741 (study PRJEB25962, sample SAMEA2042616) | human gut metagenome | biome: human gut; feature: human-associated habitat; material: faeces...
AAGCCATGAGAACAGAATAATCATAAAAAAGAAAAGAACCATGTTTGACATAGACAGATGGGTAGAGATATGGGTGACGATCACCCGAAACAAGACACGCAGCTTGTTGACCTGCTTCGGCGTATTCTGGGGAATCTTGATGTTGGTGATTCTATTGGGAGCCGGAAACGGGATGAAGAACGCTATGTTCTCGAATATCAACGGATTCGCCACGAACTCCGCCTTCTTTTTCTCCGACCGGACCAGCGAATCGTACAAAGGCTTTAACAAGGGGCGTCAATGGGACATGCGAAACCGGGACGTGGAGAGCATCCGGAAACAGGTGAAGGACATCGAGGCCGTCTCCCCCATCATCTGGGGAAATCGCTCGGACAAGAATATCGTTTTCGGCCAATTAAGCGGTACTTATAACGTAAAAGGCGTGCAGCCTGATTATTTCAAGATCGAGACCCAGCAGCTTTATTACGGACGGTTACTAAACGAGATCGACGAGATCGAGAAACGTAAGGTTTGCTTGATCGGCGCCAAGGTGAACGAGGTATTGTTCAAGGGAAGTGATCCCTGCGGGAAATATATCCGGGTAAACGGGATTTACTACCAAGTGGTAGGCGTCACGAAGCAACGAGCCTCTAGCGTCAATATCGGCGGACGGGCCGAGGAAAGCGTATTCCTCCCTTTCAGTACCATGCAACAGACGCTGAACCAAGGGGATATCATTCACTTCTTGTGCGTGAGCGCCAAACCCGGCTATAAGATCGATCCGGTGATCACGCAGATCAAGGATATCGTAAAGAGCCAGAACCAGATCTCTCCTACCGACCCGCAGGCCGTGACGGTGATCAACTTGGCGGCTCAGTTCGAGACCTTCAATATGCTATTTATCGGTATCGACATCTTGATCTGGCTCGTGGGTATGGGTACGTTATTGGCGGGTATCATCGGTGTAAGTAATATCATGATGGTAACAGTTAAGGAGCGTACCCGGGAAATCGGCGTACGCAGGGCTATCGGAGCGAAACCTTGGAACATCATCTCGCAGATCATGAGCGAGAGTCTGCTACTTACAGCCTTAGCGGGTTTGTTGGGGTTAAGCGCCGGGGTATTCCTGCTCGATCTGGTAGATAAGATCATGAGTGCCCAGCCGGCTTCCAACGGAACCATGATGGAGCATCCGGAGGTAAGCATCCAGATCGCGGTAGCGGCCACGGTGATCTTATTATTCAGCGGTCTGCTGGCCGGGCTGATCCCCGCATGGCGAGCTATGCAGATCAAGGCGATAGATGCCATACGAGAAGAATAAACAACAATTGTCAATTAATAAAACTATATAATCATGAAGAATCGCATTGTAAAAAAGATCCTGCGTATCATCTTATTAGTACTTGTGGGAGCAGCGGTAATCGGTACATTCTATTTCTTATGGAAGAAAGCGCAACCGGTCATCACCGTTTATGAGATCGTAACCCCAGAAAAAGGGGATGTGGAAACCAAGACGGTCGCTACCGGAAACGTAGAGCCTCGTTTCGAGGTGGAGATCAAGCCGCAGATTTCCGGTATCATCTCCGAGCTGAAGAAAGAAGCGGGGCAGATGGTCCAAGCGGGAGAGATTATCGCCATTATCAAGGTAATCCCCGAGATGGTACAGCTCAACAGCGCCGAATCGCGTGTGAACCTTGCCAATATCTCTTTAAAGCAAGTGGAAGAGACTTATAAGCGGGATACGCAATTATTTAAGCAAGGTGTTATCGCCCAAGAAGATTTCGACCTTTCCAAAGCGAACTACCTGAAAGCCGTGGAGGAAAAGGATAACGCGCAAAGTGCCTTGGAGATCATCCGCGACGGTATAGCCAAGAACTCCAGCGTAGCCAGTACGACCCAAATCCGTAGTACCATTACCGGTATGATCTTGGACATCCCCGTTAAAGTAGGTAACTCGGTTATTCAAGCGAATAATTTCAATGATGGTACGACGATCGCTACCGTAGCCAATATGAACGACATGATCTTCAAAGGAAACGTAGACGAGACCGAGATCGGACGCATCCACGAGGGAATGCCGATCAAATTGACCGTCGGCGCCATGGAAAGCCGTTCATTCGACGCTTTGCTGGAATATGTATCGCCCAAGGGAGTAGACAAGAATGGAGCTATTCAATTTGAGATCAAGGCGGCCGTAACGATCCCCGAAGATGCTTTCATCCGTGCGGGATATAGCGCCAACGCCGAGATCGTGCTAAAACGTGCGGAAGACGTGCTTACGATCCCGGAAAGTACGGTTGAGTTCCAAGGGGATTCCGCATTCGTTCAGTTAGTTAAACAAGAGCAACCGGAACAAGTCTTCGAGAAGCATCCTGTAAAGGTAGGTCTGTCCGACGGTATCAAGATCGAGATTCAAGAAGGACTGGCCGCGACCGATAAAGTCCGGGGCGCAGCTATTGACCCGAATAAGAAATAAAAGAAAGATTGTATGATGAGAAGAAACTTATATATACTGGCAATCGCTTCCCTCCTGTCCGGAAACTATGTTTTCGCTCAGGATGCGGTGAAGCAATGGAGTCTGGAGGAGTGCATCCAATATGCCATCGAGCATAATATCGACTTAAAGCAAAAGGAGCAGGAACAGGAAAGCCGAAAGGTAGACTTACATACCAGCAAATACAGTTGGCTCCCGGCCCTAAATGGCAGTCTTGGACAGAGCTTCCAGTTCGGACGCTCCACGTCTAAATCCGGGGTGATCGTGGACCAGAACGCCGCCAATTCCACATTGGGGATCAATCTGGACATGCCTTTATTTGACGGGTTAAAAATACCGAACGATATCGCCGCCCGCAAACTTGATCTAAAAGCGTCTATCGAGAACTTGAATAAGGCGAGAGAAGACCTATCCATCAATATAGCTTCCTACTACCTGCAAGTACTTTATAATAAAGAGCTACTGAAAATAGCGCAACTACAAGTGGAACTAGACAAGGAGCAGGTGAATAAAACGGAGGCCATGGTGAACGCCGGAAAGGTGCCTCTTTCCCAACTGTATGATATCAAGGCCCAATTAGCGAAAGATGAGGTCACGCTTACCGAGTCGCAAAACAATGTGAACCTCGCTTTATTGGATCTGGCGCAAAGTCTGGAACTAGAGCGAAGCGACCGGAATTTCGATATACAGACTCCTGTAATTGAAGATGCGGTGGCTGATAATATGAGCAGTATCCTACCTCCGGAAAACATTTACGACCATGCGGTTACGTTCAAGCCTCAGATCAAGGAACAACAGTATTTGCTAGAGAGCCAAAAGAAAATGTTGCGTGTCGCGCAAGCGGGCTATTACCCCAAGTTAAATTTCGGGGCTAGTTACAGCAATGGATATTATCATTCTACTTCCGGAGGTGAATTTGCCGATACTCGTTCCTTTAGCGAGCAGTTTAAGCAGAATGGGCAAAAGATCGTCGGATTCTCATTGAGCATTCCACTTTTCAACCGCTTCCAAGTACGCAATAGCGTTCGTACCGCAAGGATCAACATTATCAACCGGGAATTGCTGATGGAAAATACAAAGAAAACATTATACAAGGAAATCCAGCAAGCGTACTACAACGCAACGGCTTCCCAAGAGAAATATACGGCTTCCGACAAATCCGTCACGGCGAGCAAGGAAGCGTTCAATTATGCCCAAGAGCGTTACAACGCAGGTAAAAGCACTGTCTTTGAATTTAATGAGGCTAAAACAAAATACGCACAAAGTCTAGCGGAACAGGCACAGGCCAAATATGATTTTATCTTCCGTACGAAGATTCTAGATTTCTATAATGGCAATCCGATCCGTTTATAAACGTTAATTAACACTTCATTTTTTTCATTATACACACAAAGTTTAAGGGAAGATGGTCTTTATGGACATCTTCCCTTTCAGCATTCATTAATGCATTTAGTCTGCACAGAACTATGTTTAAAAGCATAATTAACAGACAGATAACCAAGACCAAAAACTCCCCTGCCAGCTATCATAATGCAAGAACTCCCCCAGTAGAACTAAATTGAATTTGGTAATATCAATCAATATTATATTAGTTTTAGAATGTTTTATAACAGCTTGCTTTTTTATAATAAAAATTAGTATATTTGCGGCTGTGATTTTCAGGAGTCTTGGTGTGTACATTTTTTTGATAAGTATTTTAACTGTAGTTCTGTGCAAACTATGGTCTCTTGAAAAAATAATGTGTGTCTAATTAACAAACAAATTCATTCTATGAAGCACAAATTAACGCTTGTACTACTCTCATTCTTTCTGGGAGTGCAGTGTATGGTCGCCCAGCAAATGAAGGTGACCGGTGTAGTGATTAATGAAGATGATGGGGAGCCTGTTATAGGTGCATCCATCGTAGTAAAAGGAACCACTATTGGAACCATTACCGATTTAGATGGTAAATTTGAGTTAGAAACTCAGAAAGATGCAAAGCTAATTATTTCTTATGTAGGTTTACGGACTCAAGAAACTACAGCTCAGCAAAACATGAGAATTGTTCTTTCTTCAGATTCTCAAGCTATAGATGAAGTTGTTGTCGTAGCTTATGGTACCGCAAAGAAAAGTTCTTTTACAGGTTCCGCATCCACGGTGGGTGCCGCTTTGATGGACAAACGTCCATTGAGTAACGCCCTCTCCGCATTAGAAGGAAACACTTCCGGAGTACAAATGACTTCCTCTATCGGACAACCGGGAGAAGCTGCTAAGGTAACGATCCGTGGTTTTGGTTCTGTAAACGCGGATAATGCTCCTTTATATGTAGTGGATGGCGCCATCTTCAGTGGTGATATCTCTTCTATCAGCCCATCTGATATCGAATCAATGACAATTTTAAAAGATGCCGCTTCTACATCTTTGTATGGATCTAGCGCAGGTAACGGTGTGGTTTTGATCACGACCAAGAAAGGTTCTACCAGCAGTGGCGCAGGTGTTACCTTGAGTATCTCACAAGGTTGGTCTAGCAGAGCTTATAACGATTACGCAAAAGTAGGTGTATACGATTATTATCCTTTGCAATGGCAAATGTTGAGAAACGCAAATATGTCACTCGGACAAAGTGCTGCCGACGCTGCCGCTAATGCTTCTAAAGATATTATCAACAAATTAAAATATAATCCTTTCGTAGGAATCGCCAATGACGCAATCGTGGGCACAGACGGTTTATTGAATCCATCAGCCTCGGCTTTAAAATGGGGTGAGGACCTTGATTGGGAAGATGCCGCTTACCGTACCGGACATCGCCAAGAATATAATGTAAGCTACAATACAAAAACAGAAAAGAGCGACACATATGCTTCCATAGGCTATCTGAATGATAAGGGATATATGATTAAGACAGACTTTGAGCGTTACAACGCACGCTTGAACTATAATATCTATCCGGTGAAATGGTTCAAGAGTGGATTGAATTTAGGTTTAAGTCGCACAAATTCCAATTATTCTACTTCTACTTCTAGCAACTCCGCTGGTTATGGTAACTTATCTCGTTTCATTCGTTCTATGGCACCGATCTATCCGGTACATAAGCATGATATTGAGACAGGGGCTTATTTGGATAAAGAAGGAAACGTAGTTACTGATCCGGCTTTATATACCTATGATTATGAAGGAGCCCGTATCTCCAGCAATGGACGCGACGGTATCGCTGAGGCCCTGTGGAACGATCGCTTGATGTCTACCACAAACTCTAGTGCCCGTACTTATGTAACGATCACTCCGATCGAAGGATTGAACTTAACAGTGAACTACGCATTTGACAATAAGGATGAACGCCGTAGAGTATATGAGAACCCAGAGGTAGGTGACGGAACCGCAGGACCGGGACGTTTGAACATCCGAAATAGAAACTACTTGACCCAGACTTTCAACCAATTGATCAATTACACAAAGACTTTTGGTAAACATAACATCGAAGCTTTGTTAGGCCATGAGAACTATAGCTACCGCTTCCAACATAACTATGGAATGAAGACCAACGAGATCGTTTCCGGAACATACGAGTATGGTAACTTCGTAAACGTAAGCTCAATGGAGTCTTACACACGCGAATATAAGAAAGAAGGATACTTCGCTCGTTTGAACTATGATTTCGATGATAAATATTATGTAACAGCCTCGTATCGTCGTGACGGTTCCTCTCGCTTTAGCAAGGATAACCGTTGGGGTAACTTCTGGTCATTCGGAGCATCTTGGCGTATCAGCCAAGAAGATTTCATGGAAAACTTGACTTGGGTGGACAATTTGAAACTGAGGGCATCCTACGGTGAAACCGGAAACGATGCCATCTATTATACAGATGATGACACACAACAGGATTACTATCCTTATCAAACCTTGTATAATTTGGGTATCAACAACGGTTTGGAAGCAGGTCTCTACTTCCCGACTATGGCAAACAATAATTTGAAATGGGAGACACAGGTTTCTACCGATGTCGCTTTAGAATTCGGATTGTTCGGTCGCTTGAATGGTACGGTCGAGTTCTTCCGTAAGGCCTCCAGAGACTTGTTATTCAATGTTAGCCAACCGTTATCCAGTGGTGTCGAAAAGATCGTACAAAACATTGGTAAAGTTCGTAACCAAGGGGTGGAAATCGACTTAAACTACCAAGTATTAAAATCAAAAGATTGGAAATTATCAGTCGGCGCAAACGCTACATTCATCAATAATAAGGTGACTCGTCTGCCTGATGCCAACCGGAAAGATGGTATCATCAAAGACTCTAAGAAATTGATGGAGGGACATTCAATCTATGAGTTCTGGTTACGTCAATGGTGGGGTGTTAATCCTGATAACGGAGATGGATTGTATATCTTTGATGCCGAAAACAACACCGATGCGAATGGTAATATTAAAGATGCGGTAAAAAAGACACTTGTAGAGAAAGATGGTCAAGTATTGACAAACTCTTATAGCTATGCGAAATATGATTTCAGTGGTTCTGCCGTTCCGAAAGTATATGGTGGTTTCAATATCAATTTGAGCTATAAGGCATTCGACCTTTCTACCGTATTCTCTTATTCATTAGGAGGTAAGGTGCTTGACTCGAGTTATAGAGGATTGATGGATGTAGGTGAGTTCGGTTATGCGATGTCACCGGATCTACATAACGCATGGACAACTCCGGGCCAGATCACAGATGTACCTCGTTTGGACAATAACTCAGGTCATGCGACTAGCATCGGACAATCCTATTCTACACGTTGGTTGACAAACGCAAATTACTTGAACTTGCGTACTGTCACTTTGGCTTACAACTTGCCTAAGTCTATCCTAAACGTTATCAACATCAAGAGTGCACGCGTCAATGTCAGCGCAGAGAACTTATTCATGTTGAAAGCCCGTCAAGGTCTGAATCCGCAAGCTAACTATGCCGGAGTATCTTACAATGAATATATGCCGGCTAAGAACTTTACGATCGGTTTAAATGTATCGTTCTAAATTCATAATACATCAAACAAAGGAAAAGATATGAAAAATATACAATTATTCAAACACATCGCAGCAGGACTGCTTCTAAGTGGCTCTCTGATCGGCACAAGCTGTTCCAGCGATTATATGGATACAATCCCAACCGAGAACGTTTCATTCACGACAGTATCCACTTCGCTCGACAATCTTTATCTTGCACTGAACGGTATTCATCGTAAGATGGTATCTCAAGACTTAGGCAACCAAGGTTTGGGAGGTGAGCCCGGTTTCATCATCGGTCGAGAAGCGTTAGCTGATGATTTGACATGGGACACGCAGACTTGGCATCAAGGTTTCTTAAACTGGAGTTATCCAACGAACGCAACAAGTTCGTACAACTCCGGTGAGTGGGAAACTTATTATAAGTTCATTTTGAATGCAAACAACATCTTGAAAGCGTTGAATGATAACTTTAGCGATGAGTCAAAACTCACAGATAGCGAAAAAGCGCTTGCGAACCATATCAAGGGCGAGTGTTTGGCAATTCGTGCATGGAGTCATTTCAATCTAGTACAATATTATGCGAAACCATATCGTAACGGACAGGACAACTCTCAACCGGGAGTTCCTTATCGTACGAGTCCGGAAATCGAGCCTATGGCACGTAATACGGTAGAAGAGGTGTACACGAAGATTCACGGGGACTTAGACGAAGCGTTGAACTTATTGGCAGACTATGAGCCAAATGATAAGAATCATTATAGCCTAGCATCGGTTTACGGATTGAAAGCACGTGCTCTTCTGACTCAACAGAAATACGCAGACGCAGCTACGGCCGCAGTGAATTCTATCAATGAAGCAGAGAAAGATGGCTGTAAGATCATGTCTCAGTCTGAATTGATGAATGGTTTCGCTAATATCACTTCCGCTACGAAAGAGGCGATGTATGCCGCAATGACACAGAATGACCAAACGGTTTATTTCTACTCTTTCTATGCGTATATGTCTTGGAACTTCAACTCCAGCTCTATCCGCACAGGTATCAAATGTATCAGCCAAAGTACTTACGACTTAATGTCGCCAACCGATCTTCGCCGTCAATGGTGGGATCCGACAGGAAAGGCAGAAGTACCCGCAACTTCTTACAACCAGCGTGTTTATCAGAACCGCAAGTTCACGGCACGCTCTACAGCTGATGCTGTAGGTGATTTTGCCTTCATGCGTATCAGCGAAATGTACTTGACTGCAGCCGAGGCTTTCGCTCGTTCCAATCAAGACGCAAAAGCAAAGGAATATTTGCAAGCCTTGTTGAAAGAACGTGATCCAGAGTACAAGGATTTGGGTAACACAGGCGCAAAACTAGCGGATGAGATCATGACACATCGCCGTATCGAACTTTGGGGCGAAGGTTTCCGTTGGTTCGACTTGAAACGTCTAGGTTTGCCATTGGATAGAACCGGGTCTAATTTTGACGCTACTTTCTGTGGTTTCTTGCACAAGGATCCGAATGCTGATGGTTGGATCTTCGAGATTCCAAAAAAGGAAACAGATTTCAACGACTTGATCGAAAAGAACTATTAACACTCTTTTTACGTTAACTTACATTAATCACAATCCCCAAAGTATACTTTAACAGGTTATCTTTGGGGATTTCTTATATCACTATTTATGAAAACAAATCATTTATTTTCAGCTCTGCTCTCTTTAGCGCTTATATGTCCTGGAATAGCGCAAGAAACACATTATCAACGTCCTCCTGCAGTTATCGAGGAACTGGCCTTGGCCAAGCTATCTCCGGTAATCCGGATTAGTGATAACAATCAGTGGGCACTCCAGTTAGAGCGTTCCCCGTACCGATCTATCGCCAAGCTTGCGCAACCGGAGCTTAAATTAGCGGGAATGCGTATCAGTCCCGAAACATTCAATACGAGCCGGCAAGCCGAATATACGGGTGCCAGTTTAATGAACATCGCTACTCAAGAAGAAATCAAGATAGAAGGAATTCCTGACAACGCAGTAATCACAGAAGCCTCATTCTCTCCTTCATCCAATAAGGTAGCTCTATTCGTGGAAGAAGCGAATGGCGTATATCTTTATAACTGTACCCCGGAACAGCCCGTAGCTCAGAAAGTAAGTACCCGTAAAATCAACGCGACAAGTGGAGCGGAGATCTTATGGATTAGCGACAATGAGTTTATTACGCTTATGGTTCCAGAAAACAGGGGGAAGGCACCGGAGAAACCCACAGTCCCATCCGGTCCCATCATTCAAGAAAGTACTGGAAAGGTGATGCCCGCTCGTACCTATCAAGACTTGCTGAAAAATCCGTACGACGAGCAATTATTCGACTATTACTTCACCTCCCAATTGGTACGTATAAAAGAGGGCATTGTGTACGAGATCGGAAAACCGGCAATCTACGGCAGTACGCTTTCATTATCCCCGGATAAATCTTTGCTACTTATCGCGACAGTTCATCGTCCGTATTCCTATCAAGTACCGGTATATAACTTCCCACAAAAGTTCGAGGTCATAGACTTACAAGGCAATTCCATTTATACGTTAGCGGATAATCCAACCGTCAATATTCCGATGGGATATGACACGACCTCGCCTTATCCCCGTCAATTCGGATGGAGATCGGATCAACCGGCTACCGTTTACTGGGCGGAAGCGCAAGATAAAGGAGATCCTAAGCAAAACAAGACTGATTTCATGGATATTATCTACCAAATAAGCTATCCGTTCAACAGCGAGAAACAGGAAGTCGCAAAGACAGAGAAACGTTTCCGCAACATCCTGTGGAATGACGATGCTTTCGCTTTATTGATCGAGACTTCCCGGGAGACTCGCAAAAACAGGACATTTACTTTTAAGCCTTGCTCTTCTGAGTCTCCGGTTCTATTATTCGATGTATCCACCGACGATAATTACAACAATCCGGGAAATCCACTTACGATTAAAAATGCGTATGGTAAATATATCGTTTATACCAATAAAGCCCACAATGAGTTATTGATGCTTGCCCAAGGAGCCTCATCTAAAGGGGATATGCCTTACCTTAGCCGTTACAATTTGAAAACAAAAAAGAACACGGAACTTTGGCGCTGCGAGGACGGATATTATGAGACCATCCTAAAGGTAGCGAATCCGGAAAAGCTTCAATTGATCACTTCACGTCAATCCATTACAGAACCAGCGAATCTCTTCTCTCGTGACTTGAAAAAGAAAAAATTCGCTCAATTGACTCATTTCGCCAATCCATATCCGGCCATGGCAAACGTTAGTAAACAAAAGATTAAATATAAACGTGCCGATGGATTGGACTTAACCGCAACGGTATATCTCCCTGCCGGATATGATAAGGCAAAAGAAGGCCTGCTACCCGTCTTGATGTGGGCTTACCCAAGAGAATACAAGAGCAAGGCCGAGGCATCCCAGGTACGTGGTTCCCAATACATGTTCACGAACATCAATTACGGATCACCAGTCTATTGGGTATTGAGAGGATACTGCGTAATGGAGAATGTCGAGATGCCGATCGTAAGCACGAGCGAGGGAGCGGAGCCAAACGATGATTTCATTGAGCAATTGACAATGAACGCCGAGGCGGCCGTAAAAGTCATTTCCGAGATGGGTGTAGGTGATCCGAATCGTGTAGCCGTAGGAGGACATTCCTATGGAGCTTTCATGACAGCGAATCTATTAACACATACCAAACTGTTCAAAGCCGGCATCGCACGTAGCGGAGCTTACAACCGTACGCTTACCCCGTTCGGCTTCCAAACAGAGACCCGTACTTATTGGGAAGTACCGGAAATATATAATGCCATGTCGCCATTCATGTCTGCCGATAAACTACATGGAGCTTTATTAATCATACATGGTGAGATGGATAACAACTCCGGAACCTTTCCGATCCAATCCGAGCGCCTGTTCAGTGCCCTAAAAGGCCACGGGGCGATCGCACGTTATGTGGTATTGCCCTATGAGAGTCATGGCTACGCCGCCAAAGAGAACATATTACATCTATTGTATGAATGTGACCTATGGCTGGATCGTTACGTCAAGAACGCAAAAAAGTAAGTAGTACTGACTTTGTCAATGAAGTATATATCCTCTGACAGGAAAAGTATATTTCCTCTAACCAGTGAAGTATATCTTCTATGAGGAAGCCAGCCGGCAGCCACCAATTGCCCTAAAACAACGATGCCCATCGTAAGGTTATAAGAATGCCCATCGTAAACTCCTTACAATGGGCATTCTTAACTCCTTACGATGGGCATTCAAAGAAAGCCCTATCTGAGATTCGTTTATTTCAGCAGTGAGCAAGGACAAAGATGATCCTTCTCGATATCCTTGAAATAGTTATAAGTACCTACCTTAAGATCCGCACAAGCCGCCTCATCGCAAACGATGATTCCTTTCGGGTGCAACTGCAAGGCGGTAATTGTCCACATTTGGTTCACGGCACCCTCAACAGCTTGTTGCAACGCACGAGCCTTGTTATGACCATTTACCATGATCAATACCTCCTTAGCGTCAAGAACCGTACCTACACCAACCGTTACAGAAGTCTTTGGAACTTTATTCACGTCATTATCAAAGAAACGGGAGTTAGCGATAATCGTATCCGTAGTTAACGTCTTGATACGAGTACGAGAACTCAAAGATGAACCCGGCTCATTGAACGCAATATGGCCATCAGGACCGATACCACCCAAGAACAGGTCTACGCCACCGACCGCTTTCATGCGAGCCTCATAAGACGCACACTCAGCCTCCAAATCCTCGGCGTTACCATTCAAGATATTTACGTTCTCCGGTTTGATATCGATATGACTGAAGAAATTATTCCACATGAAAGAATGATAGCTTTCCGGATGATCTTTCGGAAGACCGACATATTCATCCATATTGAAAGTGATCACATTCTGGAACGATACAACTCCCTGCTTGTTCAATTCAATCAAGTTCTTGTACATACCCAGCGGAGAAGATCCGGTAGGCAAGCCCAGTACGAATGGTTTTTCAGCGGTTGGATTCGCGGCTTTGATCTTCGCTGCTACATAATTGGCAGCCCATTTTGAGAGTTGCTCGTAATTAGGTTCGATAATTAGTCTCATAACGTTATGTTTTTTAATTGAAAGTTGTATCAACTTTCTTGTTTATAAATTAGATTTGTCGTTAATTGTTTTCAATTTCCCAGCCATTTCCTTGCCCAAAGCTAAACACTCCTCGTATTTAGTAGCGCTTAAACCTTGCTTCTGCTCAACCGGCGTACCGACAGTCTCCCACTTCATCTTCTCGCCAAAAGCCGCCAAACGTTTCACGGCGGCTCCAGCCCATGTGAAAGACCCGAAATAACCGAAAATACGATTTTTCACCTCACGCAACTCGATCTTACTCAACACAGCTTCCACCTCCGGGAACAATTGATTGCTATAAGTCGGGCTACCTACGATAACTCCCTTATATTTGAACACATCTTTCAAGATATAAGAAGAAGGGCTTTTGCTAACATTATGCATCACAATATTCTTGATGCCATTATCAGCCAAAGAAGCGGCGAAC